>Ga0233437_1001700_pt1 | contig 38377 bp, 44 predicted proteins | sample SI_122_August201_FD_182714 | JGI IMG/M metagenome (GOLD analysis project Ga0233437, IMG submission 182714) | Seawater microbial communities from Saanich Inlet, British Columbia, Canada - SI_122_August2016_200_MG | ecosystem: Environmental > Aquatic > Marine > Inlet | place: Canada: British... | reverse complement strand
TTCATGCACTTGTACAAGAATTTCAACCGAAAAGAATTGTTATAGATTCATTAACAACACTAACTGATTCAATGCTTGTTTCTGATGTTTTAGATGGTAAAGGATTTTCAATGGTTAAAGTTGCAGAAACGGTTAGTCCAATTCCAAGATCGGAGAAAATTATTTCAAAAACATTATTGTACCACTTATTCAAAGAAATAAAACAACACGGGGTTACAACATTACTAACTACTGAATTGCCAGAAGAACTAAAGCAATTAAGTGCGGATGGAATAAGCGAGTTTATTGCAGACGGTGTTGTTGAAATGCAATTTTTAGGTATTGGCGGCATGGATTCAAGGAGTATTCGGATTAGGAAAATGCGTTATTCTTCGCATGAAAAAAATTATATTCCTTATGAAATTCGCGATTCTGGAATCGAGTTGAATCTAGAAGATGCGACTGGAGTTCTAATGAAGTGATAGTATGTATGCATTTCTATCGAAATTATTGTTAACTAAGAAAATTTCTTTTGATCAAGGAAAAATAGTTTTGTTTAATGAGCCTTATGCGATTATAGCGATGGAATCACTTAAAGTAATGACTGATGATGCAATAAAAGAGGGGCTAAAAAGTATTTCGGATTTGTATTTTTATGGTTGGGTATTTGGATTTGTAGGTGTAGAAAAAGCAATGAATACGTTCAAGCTAAAAAAGTTTGAAGAAAGATATAAACTTTCAATGGATATTGCAAGTTTAATTGGATTTGGAGATTATAAAACATTAGAGTATAAAAAAGCCGAGTTTGCAAAGTTTTTAGCTATAAAAAATCCTTTTGCATTAGAGTATTATAAATCGGATAAACTAGTAGATCATTATTTACGCGGGGTTAATGCTGGGGGCGGAACCGTAGGGCATGAAATTCTTATGCAATGTGTTGAATTGGAATGTGGTGCGCAAACGGGAGAAAATTGTAGATTTATTAATGCGACTAGAAGTGTCTTAGAAAAAACCGTGGATAAAAAATTAATTGAGACTCAATTAGATATTGACTATCTAGAAAGTAAGCAAATTGCGATAATGAAAAAATATGCTCAAGATCCGACATTATATGGATTACAATAAAACTAATGTTACCATGATAACTAAAATTATTATAAGCATAACAACTCGTGCTTCACTAAATGAATTTTCTGCAAAGTATTGATTTTTTTTGGGAATCTGTTTTTCAAGTAAAAATAGTTTAGAGATTACTAAAATAGATATAATTAATGGGATTAAATTATTTTGGATAATTTGTGAAAAGAAATACATTGCAAATAGAAAAAAGATTACAAACCCAAATAGGGATATATAACTGGTTCCTTTTCGACCAAACATTATTGCGATCGTGTGTTTGTGCATCACCATGTCGCCCGATAAATCTTTTAAATCTTTTAAAAATGCAATACTTGCAAAGGCAAGAGTAAATGCCGTAATAAATCCTATTGTAGTTAAATCAAAAGTTTGTGTAATCGAATAAAAACCAACAAATATTGGCATAAAGATTGTTAAAAATGCTAGATCTAATACGCTGATAATTACTCTATCTTTCAGTGAAATCGGGGGTGCAGAATATAATATGCTAAGTAATATTGCTAAAAGGATAAATGGGGTTACGGGAAGTGCAAAAATAAGACTAAGTATGATGGCAATAATGTATGAACAGAATGCAATTAGATACGCTTCAGAAAAAGTAACCTTTTTTGTGTGTAATGGGCGATAAGGTGAATTTATTCGATCAGCATGATAATCAAAGATGTCATTTAATGTGGTTGCTCCAAAATACATAAATATGAAAATAACTGCAATTATAAGTATATTTAGATTGAATATTCCTGCTAAGAGGCCACCCAATATAACTAATAGCCCGGGGGTAAATGCATTCCAAATCCGCACTAGTTCAAAATAATGTAAAATTTTGGCATTCTTTGACTTTATTAAGTCGTTGAATTCGCGTTCCATATTAGATTGTATATAAATCTAGGTTTATATATGTTTTCGACATATTGATTTCTAAAAATATGTCAAAATTTGATTGCGATATTCGTCGGCAATGATTTTATCATGGGTTATTGTGACTGTTATGGGGGTTTTATATATTGAAAAGCTTTCCATTAGTTTGTTGATGTTTAGTTGGTTTAAGTCAATATGTTCCTCGAATATTTTATCAAACTTTTTCAAAAAATCGGTTTCATAGAATACTTGTAGCACATACTCGCCTTTAATTATTGTGTCGCCAACGGTGCCAATATTTTGACCAAATCTTACAATTTTTCCTAATTCCTGCAAGGTCTTTCCAAAAACTTTATCTAATGGCGTTTCAAATTTAATTAATTCATAATATTTTGTTTTGGATAATAACTTTTGTAATAAGGCATAATCTTGTGTGCTCATCCCAAATAATGGCCATGCGTGTCGACAAATACAAACTCCAGTTTTATTATCTGGATTTGGTATTTCATCAAAAAATCGCAGTACAAATTTTCCCGCATCTAAAAAGGTACTAAATTCATATATTTTGAGTTTATTGGATTTATCAATTAGTTCTAGGTCGGATTGTTTTGCACGAAGTGAGTTCAGAGTGTTCTCAAGATTATCTAAAAATAGGATGTTGATTCTTAATTTATTATCAATTTTTTCTAAGATTTCGTTAGATACCATTTCATTAACTGCTTTATGTGTTGCCTGGTATGAAATATCTTTTCCAATTGAGTTGAGCTTTGTGTGTAATTCTTTTAAACTCAGGGCGCGTTCTTCCAAACATTCGATTATTTGTGATTTTGTATTTCCAACTAGCGAAATTAATGGATTATTCATATAAGTTGATTATAACGAATTTTATATAAACTAAGTGTATTTTTAGAACTAGGAATAAAAGAAAAATCCGGAGTAAAAGGAGTATTTGATGTTAGTACTCTAGTATACAAAGACACGATTGTACAAGTATTTTATCCAGCTGAAATAAGAAAAGCTCTTGATGAAGTATATAATTCAACTACAAATCCAAACAAATTAGATATTGATAATTTCTTTGAAACGGTTTTTGAGAAAAAAACAAGAATACCTGTTCTAATAACAAAAAACAAAGTTGTTGCCGAAGAATTAATGAAACAGATAAAGAGTTTCTTTTAATTACCTTTTTTCTTTAGCATTAGTTCTGGTTTTCCAGCGGTTAGCTCTTTACTAGTTTTAATTCCTAGCGAATTAATAAACTTAAGAATTTCTTCTTTAATCTTAATTATATCTTCGTTTTCTCCTACTGTTAATTTCTCAACTTCTAAAAACAAACCTAGTCCTTTTACTTCTTCTAAAACAATTTCGTATTCGTTTGTAAGAAAAGTATGTTTAATATTATCTATTTCAACAAGTGGTTTCAAACCTAAATGAGAAATTATTTTAGCCATTACTTTAAAATCGCTAACTTCTGTTTCTTCTTCATCGGAATAAACCCATGTTCCCGTATCATCAAAATGATCAATTTTATAGGTAATATAATTATTTTTATCTTTTTTTCTTAATCTAAAGCATTCTGTTAATTTACCATCTTTTGGTTTTAGCGCGTCTCTTTTTTCGTCATAAAAGTAAACGTCTAACACTTCTTTTTCTCCGACAAAGTTAAATCTATTTAAAATCTCTAATACTTTGTTTTTATCGCTAAAAACTTCTACTAATATTTCAATTTCTTTCATTTTCTAAACCTTTAATTATCGATTTTAAGTCTTCCTTTGTATTATAGGTTATCCCCATTGACATTAACCATTGTGTTTTTCGGTGTTTTAAAATCTCTTCTAATGCATCTCTGCCGAATAGTCGTCCCATAACCTGTGCCGACTCATTGATTGAAGAAAATTGTAGTGGGATGGGCAAACCTTTTTTGAACCATGTTAGATTACAGTTTCTTGGTGAATCAATTTTTTCAATTCTTTTAAGTCGCCATTCTTCAAAGCTTTTTGCATCAATATCGTCAGGTAAGAATTTATACCAGAAATAATTGAGTTCATCGTTGAATGTTTCATCCCAGCCGATAGTGGCAAATACTCCACAGGTATCTAGAAGTGAATAAATTTTTTTTAATTCTGATAAGGAGCTGTTTTTATCCGAAGTTTTACTTGGAAAACCAAAACTACTGATGATAAGGGTCGATTTTTCTTTTAATTTTAGATTTGTAATACTAGATTTTATACTTTGAATATTTTTTGTATAATCTTTGCGTCTATCAACACTTTTATTCAGAAAATCAATCATCTTCGGATTGATATCTACGGCCGTTAGTACGCCTTTAAAGTCAAGACCGTCAAGTATTTGTCTTGTGGCACGTCCCGTTCCACACGCAATATCAATAGGATTTTTTATTTGAACATTTTCATTCAGTAGTTTATTTTTTATTAAATTAAAACAGAGATTGGCTGGATCTTCAGCTTCCGAGAACATATTATAAATCGCAGGATCAGCATACCACTTATCACTTTCATCAATTATCAATCCATTTTCGTTTTCACAAAATTTCCTCAATAACAATGATTCATTTTTTGAATGTATACTTTCAAACTTGTAGATACTCTTTACGACTTCTTTTATTACACTTTCATCTTTTTCTACTATAAGCAAATCTTTCAATATGTGTATATTATCTTCGCATAAGATGTTTGAAAGACCACGTATTGCAAGTTTTCGGATTAGGGGGTCATTATTTACAATATTTTGTTTTAATAATGCGACAAATTTATCCGAAATATTTTCTTGGATTGCAAAAAAGGTATAATGTAATAGTTCATAATCTTTGCATTGTGTAACAATTTTTTCCATTTTGTTATAAATTTCTTGATCAATTAAATTTAATCGTCCAAGCAACCAAACACAATTAACTAATGTTTCCAATTTACTATTGTCGTTTAAAAATTTGTTTTTTAATTCTGGGTAAATTTTATTTTTAATGCATGCATTAGTTGAACAAAATAAAGTTCCGATAATTGAGGACTTTTTATCAATATTATTGAGATAATAATCAATTGTATTTAGTCCGCGAGATTTAAGTGCGCTTTTAAGGAGCGTGATTGGATTGATTTGTTTTATTTTTCCAATCGCAAAACCTGCCCGCCACCATGCGTTATCGTTTGTTGTACCATTTAAAACAGCATAAAGAAAATCAATAATAAATTCGTCTTGTAATTCATATTCGCCACATGCCCAAGTTAAACCCATTGAATTAATAAATCTAATATAATTAAATTTTTTAAATTCGGTGATTACGATGGCAGGTTCTATTTTCTGTAGAATATTTCCGATGTTCCAATCATAGTGTTTGCCATAATTTGGAATATTATCTAATAATGAATAAATAATCTGTCTGGGATATTCACTGGATTTGATAAAGTCAGCAATGTGTTGTATTTCACAGTCTGGGAAGATTGTGTTGTCTAAGTAACTAGGATCAATACTAGTAATGGTAGTGCCAAGTACATTTTGATATTGTGTCAATTAATTACCCTCAATAAATTGTATATTATATATAACTGCTATCTGCGCAGTAATATAGTCTCGGTTGAAAAAAAATCAACTAAAAAGTTGATTTCTAAAATAGCCATCTTTAAATAATCTTCTCATGCTATAGATAGTATGCATTCATTAGTATTATCAGAACAATTGCTGTTGTTACTAGTGTGAATGCGAAGAATCTGTTTTTTATTCTTTGCGGGGTTGAAATTTTATTATTGGTGTGAACTATGGAAGTTGAATTTGCGAGTATTGAAGAGAAATGGCAAAAGAAATGGGATAAAGCTAAGCTATTTGAAGTTAGCGAAAAATCAAAAAAAGAGAAGTTCTATTTGCTTGAAATGTTTCCTTATCCTTCTGGTGATGGACTTCATATGGGACATGCACTAAATTATACTATTGGTGATGTTTTAGCAAGATACAAAATAATGAATGGTTTCAACGTTTTGCATCCAATGGGTTATGATGCGTTAGGCTTGCCTGCAGAAAATGCTGCAATAAAAGCTGGAACACATCCTCAAGACTACACAAATATGGCAATTAAAAATTATATCAGGCAACAAAAAAGTTTGGGAGTAACTTATAATTGGGATAGAATAGTTAATACTGCAGATCCAAGTTACTACAAATGGGATCAATGGATTTTTCTAAAAATGTTTGAAAAAGGACTAGTGTATCAAAAAGAATCAACAGTGAATTGGTGTCCAAAATGTGATACTGTTCTAGCAAACGAACAAGTACATGATGGAAAATGTTGGATACATGATGACACAGAAGTAAGTTTAAAATCTTTGAAACAATGGTTTTTGAAAATAACTGATTATGCTGAAGAACTATATGATGAAATAGATAATTTAGATGGTTGGCCACAAAGAACAAAAACAATGCAAAAGAATTGGATAAAAAAGAAAGAATGGATTGATATTGATTACAAATTAGAAAATTCCAAAGAAACAATAACTGTTTCAACGACAAGACCGGACACTAATTTTGGAGCAACATTTATTGTGATGGCGCCCGAACATCCTTTGTTGTCAAAAGACAGTGGTTTAGTGCCAGAAGAAAACAGAAAAGCGATTGATGATTATATTAAAGAAGCAAAATTAAAAACAAGCGAAGAAAGAATAGAAGACGGAAGAAAAAAGACAGGAGTTTTCACAGGATTTTATTGTATTAACCCTCTAACAGAAAAGAAAATGCCTATTTGGGTTACTGACTTTGTTCTAATGGATGTAGGAACAGGAGTAGTAGTTGGAGTTCCAGGACACGACAAAAGAGATTTTGAATTTGCAAAGCAATTTGATTTGCCAGTTGTGAGAGTGGTTGTTGGGTCTGATGGAGATAAATCAGAAATAACAAAACTAAGTCAAGTTCAAGAAGACGAAGGAGTAATGATTAACTCTGGTTTTTTGGATGGAATGGATATTCATGCAGCTACACAAAAAATAATGGATTATTTAGAAAAAAAGAAATGGGGTAAGCGAACTCTAAGATATCGGTTAAGAGACTGGGGCATATCTAGACAAAGATATTGGGGTACGCCAATACCAATGGTGCACTGTGAAAAATGTGGCGCGGTTCCAGTAGCGGAAAAAGACTTACCAATAGCTCTACCAAAAGACGTTAAATTTGGTAAAGGAAACCCACTAGAAACAAATGAAAAATGGATTAAAACAAAATGTCCAAAATGTGGTGGAAAAGGACGACGCGAAACAGATACAATGGATACTTTTGTTAATTCGAGTTGGTATCAATTCCGTTATGCTGATCCAAATAATGACAAAGAAATTTTTGATAAGAAAAAAGTTGCTTATTGGTGTCCTGTGGATCAATACATTGGTGGTTCAGAGCATGCATGTATGCACTTGATTTATTTTAGATTTTATACGAAGTTCTTAGCAGATATAGGATTAGTAAAATTCAGAGAGCCTGCAAAGAAATTATTCCACCAAGGAATGCTTGCAGGAGAAGGCGGAGTAAAAATGTCTAAAAGCAAGGGAAATGTAGTTAACCCTGAAACGGTATCTAAAAAATATGGGATAGATGCTTCAAGATTATTTTTACTTTCGCTAGCTGCTCCTGATAAGCCACGTGATTGGAATGAAAAAGGAATACAAGGTAGTATGCGAATAATACAAAGAATAATGGATTACTTTGAAAATGCTAAATTTGGGAAAGATTCTCCTCAAATACAATCAAAGATAAATAAAACGATTAGAGATGTTTCAAGCGAAATAGAAGAATTCAAATACAATACTTCTATAATTAAAATAAGACAATTATTTGAGTACTTTGAAAACGAAATCATTTCAAAAGACACGGCAGAAAAGTTTTTGAAAATTATCACTCCGTTTTGTCCACACATCACAGAAGAACTGTGGGAGAAAATTGGTAACAAAGAATTTATTTCTAGTGCTGATTGGCCAAAATACAATGAGAAGTTAATCGATGAGTCTCTTGAAAAAATAGAAGAAGTTGTTTCTAACGTTCGACTAGATATTCTAAAAATAAAAGAACTAGCAAAACTTGATAATGTTAGCAAAGTGAAGATGTTTGTTTCTCCTGATTGGAAATGGGATGCGCTTGCAATGATTAAAAAAGCTTGCGAAGGAAAACCCGATTTTGGTTTAGCAATGAAAACTTTGATGGCTAATAAAGAAATGCGAGCGCATGGTAAAGAAGTTCAACCATTCCTAAAAGCAGTTATGAATCGATTTGGAGAACTACAGAATCTTGAAAAGTTTGATGAAGTTAGCGTACTTGCAGAAGCTAAGTCAGCTCTTGCAAAAGAATTTGGTGAAATCGAAATAATAAAAGCTGAAGGAAGTAACGAGGCAAAAGCGAAAAACGCTTTCCCTGGAAAACCTGCTTTGTTAGTAGAGTAGTGTGTATTTTGTTACATTCTAACAAAATGAACCTTTTTAAATAACAAAAAATGATATACATAATGGAATCAGAAATATCAATACAAAATTTAACTAAAGTATTCAAAATAAAAGAGAAAAAACAAGGTTTAGCCAAGCTCACAAAATTTCTAAAACCCTATTCAAAAGAACTAATTGCTGTAGACAATATTTCTATTGAAATCAAAAAAGGAGAGCTAGTTGGCTTTATTGGACCAAATGGAGCAGGAAAATCTACAACAATAAAAATGCTTTCAGGAATTTTGTTTCCAACAGAAGGAAAAATTTCTGTTGCAAATTTAGATCCGCAAAAAGAAAGGCGAATACTAGCATACAAAATAGGAACGATTTTCGGACAAAAACCACAACTATGGTTTCACTTACCTGCAATAGATACTTTCAAATTATTTTCAAAAATATATGATCTAGATAAAAAGGATTTTGAAAAACGATTAAGTTTTTTAGTAAAAAAGTTTGCTATTGGGAGTTTTGTTGACCAACCAGTTAGAAAGCTCTCACTCGGACAAAGAATGCGTTGTGAATTTGTCCTAGCGTTACTTCACAAACCAAGCATTTTGTTTTTGGATGAACCAACAATTGGGATGGATTTAATTGTTAAGAAAAGTATTCGTGAATTGATAAAAAAGATAAATAAAGAAGAAAATGTTACAGTAATTCTAACAAGCCATGATATGACTGATGTTGAAGATGTTTGTGATAGAGCAATAATAATTAATGAGGGAACAATTGTGTACGATGGTTCTTTTGAACAATTAAAAAATAATTTTTCTTCTAAAAAAGTTATTGAGATTGTTTCTGAAACAAAAATAAAACTCCCTAACCACAAATCCGTTTCGATAATGAAGAAAGGCGATTATAGCGCGACTGTGGAGATAGACACTAAGAAAAAATCTTTGAAAAGGTTTTTGGATAAATTAATCTCAGACAATGTTATTGACGATATTACTATCAAAGAACAACCGATTGAAGAGATTATTGAAGAGATCTACAAAAAGAAAGTGAAAAAATGATTAATAAATACGCAAAATATTTTTGGATTGCGGAAATAAATTTTAGAAACAGTTTCGCTTACATTTTTGATGTTATTAGCTCATCAATATTCATTGCGCTGATAATATTTATTTTTATTAATCTTTGGAGTATTGTTTATGGTGGAAGAGAATTGGTTTTTGGTTTAACTCTGCCAATGATGATTTGGTATCTGGTTTTTACCGAAGCAATGGTTACTTCTAGTGGTAAACTAATTACTGAAATTGGAGCAGAAGTTAAATCTGGAGAAGTTGCAAACTACCTAAACAAGCCATATAACTACGTTGTGTACAAATATGCAAAGTCGATTGGTTCGACAATCTTTTCATTTATTCTAATCTTTGCAATTTCTGCTATAGTGGCTTTGTTATTAGTTGGTCCAATAGAAATTAATTTAATTCATATACCGTTCATGATAATCGCAACGCTTCTTGGGCTAACACTTTATTTTGCAATGTCGGCGTTTCTTGGAATCTTAGCGTTTTGGATTGAGGATTCTCAAGCAATAGAATTTGTTTATTCAAAACTATTGTTTACTATTGGAGGAATGCTTGCGCCACTTGCGATTTGGCCACCAGTTATTGAACAAATAAGTTTGTTTTTACCATTTAGTCTGGTTGCATTCTACCCTGCAAAACTATTTGTCAAATTTAGTTTTGATTCATTTATATGGGTGATTGGATTCGGCGTTATCTGGGGGATAGTGTTATTTTTGGCAACTGCGTTGTTGTTTAGATTTATGTCAAAAAAATTGAGTATTAATGGTGGATGATTCTATGGGCATTATAAAAGACCACTTGGCAGTTTCTGCCGAATATCTAAAAATAAATGTGAAAACATTTGTCGAGTATAGAATTAGTTTCGTTTTACAAGTGGTTTTCATATTTCTCAATAACGTTATTTGGTTAATATTCTGGTTTTTCTTTTTTGTAAACTTTCCAGTAGTGAATGGGTATGTCTTTACAGACATGGCCATGATTTATGGGATTGTTGCCATGGCATATGGGTTGTCAGGAATTTTTTCTAACAACAGAAAGGATTTAGCAGAAATAATAAACAAGGGCAAGCTAGATTATTATCTAACATTACCAAAAAACGTTTTATTTCATTTAGGTACTAGTGGGCTTAGTATTTTTTCGATTGGAGACTTAATTTTTGGAATTATAGTATTGATTATATTTGGTGGAAGTTATCCATTATGGTTAATTATATTATTTATAATAACAGGGGTAATCTTGCTAAATGGTATCGGAATTATTGTTGGATCAATCGCGTTTTATATTGGAAATTCGGAAAGACTTAGTCATACACTACATTTATCGACAATTGCATTATCGATTTATCCGATTGGCATATTTGGTGATTATGCCAAATTGATTTTGTTAACAATATTCCCTGTAGCATTTATTGGTTCAATACCTCTTGAGGTACTAAAAAGTTTTTCACTTGAAGGAGTATTATTGATTATAGGTGTTGCACTAGTTGTGCTTGCGATTGCAGTTATAGTATTCTATTATGGATTAAGAAGATACGAAAGCGGAAACCTAATTTATGTTAGAAACTAATTAACATGTGGGTTGTGCTTTGAAAAATCGCATGAAAGTTTTTCTCTTAAAGCTTCTTTGATTAGTTCTTGCACATTCTTGTAACCGTGTTCGCTAGCATATTCTTGTGCTAAAGCAAGCAAGTTATTCTGTAACCTAACATTGATTTGAGTGTTCATGCTACTATTTGATACCAAGTGGTATTAATATGTTTCCTCGAGGAGCTCTTCACAGATTTCTTTGTTAAATTCGCTGGAATCTTTTAAGCAAACTAACCAACCTTCACAATTAACGATTCCTGCGTCTTCTAAGTCTTTTAACGCGTTATCGAGTAAAATAGGGTTTTCTTGTGTAAAACACATTAATTCTTCTTTTGAATAATGTTTTTTCTCATGTATTAAAACGAATAAGATTCTTTTATGTAACTCAGAGTAATTATCGTGCATCTGGGCTTTTCGTAGATATGCGTTTTGTTCTACTGTAATCATAATATCACTATTTACTAATTGGCTCGTATTCAAATCGTTTAAAGAAAAGCTCTTTGCTTCTAGTATTATGTCTCACAAGCAAAAAATCTGAGTTAAGCAAATTTTCTATGATACTAGGAATTTCTTCGTCGCGCTTATACCTAAAAATTCGTTCTTCCATAATACTTATGCAGCTTGGGGCATTAATATACACTCGGTAGAAAAAAAATCAACTAAAAAGTTGATTTCTAGTTTAGCTTTCTTAGTAATTTAATTTCTTTTTCAATAAGTTCTTTTTTTTCTGGATAAAAATCTGCTTCTATCATAATTGGTTTTCCAAGTTTGAAAAAAGGAGTGTATAACTCTAGTTGTTTCTCATCAGCTTCTTGAATAAAACCATGTGCCTTTTCTTTATTATCTTTTTTTCTAATCCATTGTGAACAAGCATGGATTCCAATAATGTCGTCCTTTAATGTTAAGTAATCATCAAAATTATTTTGAGTGATAAATGCGTGGTTAGTATCAAAAACTAATTTTAGAAACGAATATTTGCCAAGAGTTTCTTTAATTGATTCAAATGTCGAATATTGTTTGTCGTCTCTGTGTAAGTTTTCTATGGCTACTTGTGTTTTTAACTGATTTAATACTTTAAAATCTTTGATGCTCGATGGATGGAAAACAACGTATCTGGCATTGACTTGTTTGGCTAGCTTATTTGTCTTTTCTAGTATTTTTATTGTTTTTGAATTGTTTTCATATTCAAAATCAATCCAGGGCATGTGGATTGAATTAAACTTTTTTTCAGTTAATCTTTTTTTTAAATCTTCATCTAATTCAAATTCCATTAAATCGTTTTGATACGCAAAACAAAGCTCAATTCCATCTATATCATAATCTAAGATAAATCTTATTGCGTCGTTTCCTTTCAATTTTAAATCATAGCATGAACCGGTTGAAATTGTTATTGGCATTTAATCAATCTCCGGCGAATTTTTATTATCATAAATTTTTTGTAACTGTCTAATTGCCTTGACGTCCGTATCGATACCTAGTTTAGTAGTATTATTTTTGTTAAGCCAAACTAGTTCTTCGGCTTCTTTATTTTGTATTTCGCCAGTCCATTTTGTAACAACATAATAATATGTATCAAAATCAACTTCCTTGTATTCCAAAAAATATTTTCCGATATATGCATAATCTGTTACATTGATATCAAGCTCTTCTTTGGTTTCTCGCCATAATGCTTGTTCGCTTGTTTCACCTTTTTCAATTCCTCCGCTAGGAATTGCAATCTTTCCCGGAAAACTACTTTTGGTAATCTTTCTTTTTTCAACAAGAATTTTGTTGTCTTTGAGCAAAATGAATGCGACACTTGGGATAATTTTCTTATTCATCTTAGTTCCTCGACGATTTCTTTAATATCAATCAAATCGTCAATATAATAATCTGGTTCAATTATTTCTGCGAGTTGGCTTACGTGAATATTTGTTTTTAGAATAACAGTTTTCATTCCAACTTTTTTTGCAGCAGTATCTTCATTGAGATTGTTTCCAACCATTAAGCATTCTGCAGGTAAAATGACTTTTTGTTTATTTTTGTTTATCTGTTCAAGAAAATGTTCGAAGATTTTCAATTCGCTTTTTACGCCACCGAATTTGTGGCTTTCTACAAATTCATCAAATAAGTCAAATATCCCATGGTTCTTAGAAATCTTTGCATTATGTCCATCTGTTGTATTTGTAATAACTGCTAACAAAATATTGTTGTCTTTGAGATAAAGCAAAAGATTTTTTGCATTTGGCATTAGTTCAGTATTTCCAGCGCGGTCTTCCCAGAAAATATTTTCGCATTCATCACAAAGCGTTTTATCAAAAGCCAGTCCTAGTTCATCTAATAAAATTCTGGTAAAAATATACGGGTCTTTTTGTATGTCTAAATAGTTGGAATTTCTATATAGTTCTTCAGTTCTTTTTTTTGTTTCCATTAACCCAGTTTTAGTTAAATTTGGTTTGTGTTTTTGTAATATACTTAATTCAGGACATTCTTTTTGGGTTATTTCATTGGATTTTTTAGCATTTGAAAGAGTATCGCCAAAGTCAAATATAACGCATTTAATCATTCAAAGATTGTCTTTCAATCATTTATTAATATTCTCTATTTCTCGACAATTGTCACTAAAAAATAGCTTTTTTAAAGACTTTCATCCACTCTTAGTGTATGAACTACCTAAATCACTCAGAGCGCCCAGATGCAGAGATCGATTTAGGCCGAGCCATGCTTTAGTTTTATTAAACCTTTTTCTAATCAATTCATAGGAGTGAGAACATGACAAAAATACTAGTTACAAGCGCCTTACCTTACGTAAATAATATTCCTCACTTAGGAAATCTAATTGGTTCAGTCTTAAGTGCAGATTGTTATGCACGATACCAAAGATTAAGAGGGAACGAAGTGCTATTTGTTCTAGGAACAGACGAGTACGGGACAACTACTGAAACAAAAGCAATAGAAGAAGGAATTACTGTAGAAGAACTAGTTGACAAATACTTCAAAATCCACAAGAGTGTTTATGATTGGTTTGGAACAAGTTATGATTGCTTAGGCAGAACAACAAGCAAAGAAACCAAAGAAGTAGCACAAGACATTTTTTTAAAACTCCACAAAAAAGGTTTAATTATTGAAAAAGAAATAGAACAATTGTACTCAGAAAAGAGTGAAAAGTTCTTAAGCGATAGATTTGTAGAAGGAGAATGTCCGCATTGCCACGCCAAAGGAGCAAGAGGAGATCAGTGTGATGCATGTGGACACCTAATAGATCAAAAAGAATTAATTAATCCTATTAGTAAACTTGATGGAACAAAACCAATTCTAAAAAAGACAAAGCACTTGTATGTTGATCTTGCAAAATTACAACCAATACTTGAAAAGTTCTTCAAAGAAAGAAAAGATTCTTGGAGCGCACAAGCAGTTTCAATTACACAGCAATGGTTCAAACGAGGTTTAGAGGCGCGAGCAATTACTCGAGACTTAAAATGGGGTATTCCTGTTCCACTAAAAGGTTGGGAAGACAAAGTATTCTATAGTTGGTTTGACGCACCAATTGGTTATATTGGAATAACAAAAGAATGTCTTGGAGAAAAATACACTTCTTGGTGGAAAGACAAAGATATTTTACTTTACCAGTTTATGGGGAAAGACAATGTTCCGTTCCATAGTATAATGTTCCCTTCTTATCTAATTGGAGCAGAAGATGGTTACAATATTATCGATACACTTGATTCAACAGCTTACATTAATTATGAGAATGCAAAGTTCTCAAAGAGCAAGGGTACAGGCGTGTTTGGAGACGACGCAATCAAATCAGGAATTGCTAGTGACTTATGGAGATACTATTTGTTTCGAATGAGACCTGAAGATAACGACACAGAATTTGTTTGGGATGATTTTGGCGCAAAAACAAACAACGAACTTGTTGGTAACTTTGGTAACTTTGTTAATAGAGTAGTTTCTCTAACAGAAAAATTCTTTGAAGGAAAAAAACCAGCTAAAAAGAATTCTCCATTAAAAAAGAGTGTCGAGAAATTACTAAAAGAATACTTTGCTTTGCTTGATAGAAGCAGAGAACGCGATGCTCTAACAAAAGCAAACGAAATTTCTTCGCTTGGAAACAAATTCTTACAAGACAAAGAACCTTGGAAGTTAGCAAAAGAGAATTTAGACGAAGCAGGAGAAGTAATTGCAGAGTGTATTGATTTACTTAAAGTTCTCTCACTAGTTTACCATCCGTTTACACCAACAGCATCAGAGAAAGTAGCTAAAATAATTGGTTTTGATATAAAAGAAGGTTTTGCAAAAGCTAGTGAAGAAGTAAAAGAAGCTACAAAGCTAAACCCGCAAGGAATTTTGTTTGAAAAGCTAGAGAAAAAACAAATAGATGCTTTTCGCGAAAAGTTTAGTGGAAAAAAGTGATAAAATGGTTAAACCAAAAGACGCAGTACAAAAAATGAGTCCTTATCATCCTCCTACATCAGGTAGAGGAAAAAAACTTCGTCTAGACTTTAATGAGAATACAATTGGGTGTTCGCCAAAAGTAATCCGTGCACTACAAAAAATTGATTCTAATGCAATGTCTGTTTATCCGGAGTACGAAGATTTCAAACCGGTTCTTGCTAAACATCTAAATATTTCTCCTAGTGAATTAATTCTTTCAAATGGAACAGATGAAGGAATAAAAATGATTATAGATACTTTTATGGAAGGAGGAGAAGAAATAATTATTCCAACTCCAACATTTGCAATGTTCAAATTCTATGCGTCAGTTGCAGAAGCAAAAATAACGGAAGTTTTGTACAACGAAGACCTATCTTTTCCAACGGACAAAGTCTTGGCAGCAATTAACCCTAACGCTAAACTAGTTGTTTTAGTAAATCCAAATAATCCAACAGGAACAAGTATTGCAGAAGAAGACATTATTGCAATAATAAAAAAAGCAAGTGAGAATAACGCGATTGTTCTTAGTGACGAAGCATATTATGGTTTCTACGAAAAGAGTTCAATAAATTTAATAAAAAAATATGACAATTTGTTTGTTACAAGAACTTTTTCAAAAGCATTTGGTTTAGCCGGAATAAGACTAGGTTATACTCTATCACAAAAAGACAATATCGCAGCTCTAGCAAAAGCTGGTTCACCATATAATGTTTCAACACTAGCGATAATTGCAGCAAAAGCGGCTCTGGATGACGTTGAATTTGTAAATAAATACACACAAGAAGTTCGTGATAACACAGATTGGTTCATAGAAGAATTATCTAAACTAGGTCTAAGCGTTTTTCCAACAGACGCAAACTTTGTTGTCGTAAAAATCGGTGAAAAATGCGGAGAAGTTTGTGATACACTAAAAGAAAAAGGTATTTTAGTTCGAAATAGAACAAGAGACCCGCTTCTTGAAGGGTGTATTCGAATCACTATTGGAACAAAAGAACAATGTGATCAAGTTCTAAGAGAGCTAAAAACAATTCTTGGAAAATAACTCTATAGTCCTATGAAGATCATTTCATACTAAGTAATTCTTTCCATTTAAAAGCATTTTCTTTTTTTTATTAATCAGTGAATCTTTATTTTTAAGAGGGGTGTATATGACTAAGAAAAAAATTAAGAAAAAAGTTTCGGCAAAAACAACTGCTGAAAAAAAAGAAACAAAAACTCCTTCTAAAACTACTGTGAAATGTGATAGCTCAACAGCAATGATTGTTGTAATAGCATTAATAATTGGTTTAATTATTGGTGGATTAGCAACAGCTGCGGTTATGCCAGTTGCAGAACAAAGTAGTTTGGATGAAAGCGAGTTAACAACAATGGTATCAAGCTATTTGAATGAAAATTTGGTTTTAGACCCAAGTTTTGTAGCAACTATTACTGATTCGAATATGGTTGGTGATGGATTGTACGAAATGAACTTTGAAGTGTCGCAAGACGGAGCAATGGTTGGAGAAGGAGTAGTTTATGCAACAGCAGACTATGTAATTCTAGGTCAAGCGTTTAATATGAACGAGCCAGTTGAACAACCAGAACCACCTGCGCCAGCAGAACTAGCAAAGCAAGAAGTTGCAGATGCAGAACTATATATTTGGGGTTATTGTCCAGCGGGCGTTTCAACTCTAGATACTTATGCAGAAGCAGCTTATGCACTAAAAGACTCTGCTAATGTAAGCGTTGTTTTGTTCCATGATGGGCACGGAGCTTACGAAACACAACAAAACAAAATACAAGCAGCAATACAACAACTAGAACCAGAAAACTACTGGGCGTATGCAAAAGATTTCTATGAAGACGTTTACCCAGTTTGTTCGCAAGCACAAACAGTTGAATGTGATCTTGTAGAATCAACTAAACTAATGGAAAAAGTTGGTATTGATGCAACAGCAGTAATGGCTTTAGTTGAAGCAGAAGGAGACGCTTTAATTGCAATAGATCAAGCAAAAGCAGCGGCTCTTGGAATTGGTGCGTCACCAACTCTAGTAGTAAACGGAACTGTGTTAGACGGATTTGATCGAACAGCAGACGGAATCAAAACAACTGTTTGCTTGGGATTCGAAGTTGAACCAGAAGTTTGTGCTGTTGCTCTAAGCGGTGCACAAACAGTTGCAACAGGATCATGCTAAAATTCTAAATTAACTGTGTCAAAAAGACACAGTTTCTTTTCTTTTTTTTCTTTCTAAAACAAGTTTATATTTTTGTTTGTATTAATTTATTCATGCTCAAAAAACTACAAAACAAAAAGTTTCTTTTCGCGCTAGCAATAATTAATTTTATCGCAGGAATATATGGTCTAACGTATTATGGGTGGAAACTTGATACTACTAATCCTTTATTTTGGATCTTTGTTATTGATTGTCCGTTGTACGCCATAATATTTGGTGCGTTACTCTTAACAAAAATCAAAGAGAAGAATTTATCTCTGCTTGGAACGATTGCAATTTTTGGTAGTATAAAATTCTCTTTGTGGACCTTGTTTGTTGTTTTCTTAACAGTAAATCCGCTAAACTATTTACACTTAGTAATAGGGCATATTTTCCTATTAATTGAAATAATAATTTTCTACAAATATTTCACTTTCGATAAAAAGCTTGTTGGAATTGCAGTCATTTGGTTTTTAATAAATGATTTCTTTGATTACGTGGTTGGAACACACCCATTCTTTTACGCACAGTATTTTACAATAATTCTGATTTTCTCAGTGTTCTTAACAATAGTAATTCCATTTTTCTTGTATTTCGTATTTTTTAAGCGCAAATGACAAGAAATATAAAGGAATTATACCTTATTGTCTTTGTGAAGAAAAATGTATAGTATTCGTGGCCTTGGGGCATGTGAAGAAGTAGGTAGAAGTGGTTTTTTACTTGATTTTGGAGAAAAATTCTTGCTAGACTATGGTGTAAAGCTAGAACCGGGTGGAATTAGATATCCATTAGATGTAACTGAAAACATAAAAGCAGTGATTATTTCGCACGCACACTTGGATCACTCTGGTTACTTGCCTTATTATTACAAAAAATCAGAAGCACTAAGCTTTATGACCCAACCAACGCTAGAAATCGCAGATATTTTGTGGCAGGATTCTTTAAAGATAGCTGATTTTGAAGGAGCGGTTCCCAAGTACTCAAGAGACGACATCGTTCGAACACACAAATACAATTTTATTCTGCCTTATAACAAAGAACTGCATGTGACTGATGAAGTGTCATTACAATTCACTGACGCAGCACATATTCTTGGTTCATCAATAACTCGTCTAGAGCACGATGAAAAAAGTTTTGTTTACACCGGAGATTTTAAACTCGAAGAAACACAGTTGCATAGTGGAACAGTTATAAAAGAGAAAGCTGATTACGTTTTGATTGAATCAACGTATGGTGACCGAGAACACCCTAACCGAAAAGAAGTTGAAAAAAGATTATGTGAATCTGTTCAAAACACTATTGATCAAGGTGGACACGCAATCATACCCGCATTTGCTGTTGGACGAAGCCAAGAAATTGTTGACATTCTAACTAGCTACAATATTAATGCAGATATTTATCTTGACGGAATGGGGAAAAAAGTAGCGAATCTTTACTTGCAACACTCAAACTTAATTAAGAATCCCAAGAGACTAAGAAAAGGTCTAAAAGAAATTAATTGGATTGGTGGTTTTGGAGATCGAAAAAAAGCAATGAAAAAACCGTCTGTAATAGTAACAACATCTGGAATGATGAAGGGAGGGCCCGTAATGTGGTATGCACAACAAATTCTTAATGATCCAAAAAGCAAATTACATTTAACTGGCTACCAAGCAATAGAAACGCCTGGAAGAATGTTACTTGAAGAAGGTAAATTACCTTATGGAAAAAATGGGTCTATTGTAAAAGTTAATTGTAAATACGAAAAATTTGATTTGTCTGCGCACCCTGGACAAGAAGAAATGCTGCGAGCGCTAAAAAAATGGTCTCCAAAAAAAGCATTTTTAATTCACGGGGATAAAGACGTAATGCCTGTATTTGAGAAATCAATCGAAGAAAGATTAGGAATAGACACAGAGATTGTTCGAGCAGACCAAAAAATCAATTTCTAGTGTTTTCGTTAGTTATATTAACTCTTTTTTTGAATAGATTATTATGTCTTTTAAAAAATTTTGTCCCAGATGTGGAAAAGAAAAGGATTTTCTAGTAGGAAAGATTTGCGTTGATTGTTTTATGCAAGGAAAAGAATTCTTTTCAATGGACAAAATAAATATGACTGTTTGTAAACACTGTAGTAAATTAAAAGTAAGAGGAAAATGGATAGAATTTAGTGATTCTTTTATCGCAGAAGAAATTGCTTCAAAAGTAAATGTGATTGATGAAATCAAAGATGCAAAAGTATTTGTTGAAATAGAAAAATATTCTGACATTGATTACGAAGCAAAAATAAAAGTAACCGGATTACTGGCTGATCGATTAGTTGAAAAAGAAGAGTTTATTAAATTTCAATTAAAAGACGTTACTTGTGATGCTTGTATGAAATTACATGCAGATTATCGCGAAGCAATAATTCAGTTACGTTCGAGTTCAAAAGTAGTTGCTAAAGAAATGTACGATATTGCAATAGATTTATTGTCAAGAGAAAAATCAAAGAATACGTTAGCAGATACATCAAAAATAGTTGAACTCAAAAATGGATACGACTTGTGGGTTGGAAGCAAAAACGCGGCTGCAAAAATTGCGAGAAGAGTTGCCCAACTATTTGATGTCCAAATAAAGAATTCTCGAAAACTAACTGGAAGAGAAAATGGTAAAGACAAGTACCGGAATACTTATTGTATAAAAAAATAGTTTTACAAAAACTAATTCTCAAATGCTTTTAGTTGTTTAGTAATATCTTCCATTGACATGTTAGTAGTTATCAAAGGAATTTTTTCACTTTCAGCAATCTTTATTGCAATAGGATCAACATCTTTTTTAGTAAAGTCTCCGTGTAGGATTATTATGCTTGGTTTCATGTCTGTTGAGAACCGACCAACTTTAACAGCTATTAATGGGCTTCTCCCATTTTCAACATGTCTAAATACCAAAGCTCGGTTTGGAGTTTTTCCGTATAACATCATGTACTCGTGAACGGGTACTTCAAGAATAACTTTTAGCGAATCAATAACAGTGTAACCAAAGATTTGTTCGTCTTTTAGTTTGTGCGGCAAACAAATAACTGTTCCATTAATTTTTTTTACCATGTCAGTTGCTTTTACGCTCGAAGCAAATTCGTGACTCTCAAAAGCCTTTGTTTCTTCTTGTTGGAAATCTTTTTCGAGTTGTCTAACAACTTTTCCACCCCTTGATTTATCGAGTTCTATTAATGCAGCAACCAAACGAGAAACAACTGTTATTCCGGGATTTTTTCGTCTACCACCTTCATAATCTGAGATAGTTGAAGAAGAAACTTTCAAATATTGTGCGAGCTCTGTTTGATGAATCGCAAAGATTTCGCGCCACTTTTTCATGCTTCCGCCCGGATCGCTTGAGAGAGTAATTTCTCCTGCAATAGTCATAGCTAATTTATCCATGTCGAATCTATGGTAAAAGCAATATAAAAAGGTTTCGACAATCGTCGGCAAAAGTCGTAAAAATTACGTCACTTATTTGTTTTTATTGATGTGTAACCGTGAATAATGTATGACTAATTTTTCGAAAAAAGTTCTTAATTGTTGCAAACAAATTCCAAAGGGTAAGATAACTACGTATAAAAAAATTGCGATTAGTATTGGTCAACCTAATGCATCAAGGGCAGTGGGAAACGCATTAAACAAGAACCCTTCGTTGGTAAGAATTCCGTGTCATCGCGTTGTTAAAAGTAATGGTGAGATTAGTAGCTATGCTTTAGGCCAGAAAAATAAAATAAGTCTTCTAAAAAAAGAAGGAATTAAAATCAAAAATGGAAAAATTGATTTAGAAAAATACTTGTTTGATTTCTAACAGACCTGGGGGGAATTGAACCCCCGTTTGCAGGTTAGGAACCGGCTGTACTATCCACTATACTACAGGTCTATTGGCCATTATACTACGGGCCTATGATAAGCTTAGCTAAAATAAAGTTTATAATAGTAATTTTGGTCTATCGAGCATCAGCGAAGATGGACCTTCGTCTGGTCATGGCGAAACAGGACTTATAATAGTAATTTTAGAACAACTGCGACTAGTAGTGGTATTCCGATGTTGTCATTTACGGGTAAAAATTCAATAACGGTAGCAACAATCGCTCCGATTAACGCAATCCAGAGCGGAACAAACAGGAAAAGAATGATTAGTGCAACTACAAAACAAGTTAGGGTTCCTTCAACTGTTTTTGTATAATGTTTTTTCTTAACAATAACATGTTTACCAAATTTCTTTCCTATCAAAGCAGCAAGAGTATCTGCAAAAATGCTAACGCCAAGTGCTGCCAAAACAATATTTACATCTTTGAAAAAGAATAATACTAACAATGTAGCAAAAATAAAAATAAGTGCGGCACTACCCGGAAAATGCTTTTCGTGTTCTCGCTCAACGATAGAAATCATTCTTTTAGTAAAAGGCAATTTGACTCCGTGTTGTAACGCCAAAGCAATTATCAAACCAATAAAAAACAAGCTAAATACTACGTTAAAACTTTGTTCTATTCCGAAAAGATAAATTATAATTAAAAAAAAGATTCCAAGCGCGATATGGAAAAACTTTCTTTGTAATTCTTGTTTCATTTAATTACCTTGAAGCTTTGCTAGTTTTCGTCTAAGGATTGCTTTTGAATGTTCGTTTGTGTGCGGGTCGTTAATCCGAGATTCTAATTTTGCAATTTCGGCAGCGTTTTGAATCGTTTGCCTTCTTCTGGCATCGAAATCACGTCGTTTCTTTGAACCTTTTCCTTTCTTTTCCATTCTGCGTATAGGCATATTAAAAGTTAGTTTTTGTTCTTTTTATTTCTTTCTAACGAGAATCAAATAATGTTCTTTTTCAAATGGTTCTAAAGAGACGATTTGTTCGATTGTAAAAACATCTTCTAGTTTAGCTGTTTCCTCAGCAAGAATTTGTTTTTTCCCTTTTGATTGAGAAATGCTTTTTGTTTTCAAAGAGAGGACTCCAAAAGAACCTTTTTTCAAAAACACTGCATTTTTCAAAAAGATTTCGACTTGGTTTCGTTGAGAAACATCTTGGAACAAAACATCTACGCCTTCGTCCAAGTACTCAGAATAATTATCGGTTTTTTGTGCGTCTGATAGAATAGGAAAAATATTTTCTCGCACTTTTGCTAAAGCATTTAGTTTTTGCATTGCGATTTCAGAGAGATCTACACAAAAAATAACTCCTTCGCTACCAACAAGATCAGATACGTGTGAAACCGTGGTTCCTTCTGCTGAACCCAAATAAAGAATGACACGGCCTTTCTCAAAAACATTGTCTTTCAAACCATTTGCAATTGCTGCACAATACTTTGATTTAAACGGATTCCATTCTCGATACTCGTTACCGTCTTCAACAACAAGTTTTTCACCATAAACTTTTGCACCGCAAACTAAGTTTTGTGTGAAAAGCTTTTTTCCATTAGAATAAATTCCTTCAAACTTTTTATCCATAAAAATTAGTTAATTGTTTTTGATTTTAAAGGTTTGCAATTTTCTTTTCAGCGTCACCAAGCAAGTCAATGTCAGTAGTGCTTCCAAAATAATCCATTTTAGCTGCAATAGCTAGTTTTCCTGCTAGTATTCGAGCAGCTTTTCCTCTTTTTTGCTTTGGTAATTTTTGAATCAAAGGATGATTAAATAAGTGTCCATGTTTTGGACATTGACCTTGTTTTTTTAGATGATTAAAAAGAGCTTTTTCTGCTCCAAGTAATTGTACTGTTGAAGCTGGTAAAAAAGCTAGTCTTTTCTTTGAACCAGCTTGTGCTAAGATCTTTGCGCCAAGAACTGCGCCTGCAACCGAAGCAAAAACAGGTAATTCTTTGTCCATTTCTTTTTCAATAAAATTAGTTAGTTCTTGTTTCTCGGTTTCAATTGAAATTTGGTTTTGTTTTAGTTGGTCTAACATTTTTATTGCGCCTTCGCCAGGATTTCGTTTCTCCCAATCAATAACATTTTCTTTTAACAAATTGCTAACCGCGTCTAGATCAGATATTAGTTTAACTGCTTTGATAATATGAACTTCTGCTCCCGCTAAGTTTTCTGCAATCTCTGTCTGAGTCTTTTTCATTAACTTTTCTCGTAATCTTTTTCTATCCATGTCAAAAACCTTTATTCTTTAAATCCATTAACTAAAAATTCACTTAACTTTGTATTTAACTCGCTAATTGGTACACGAATTTGTTTTAACGTATCGCGCTCGCGTAATGTAACTGTTTCGTCTTCAAGAGTTTGATGATCAATAGTAATACAATATGGTACACCAATTGCATCTAAGCGAGAATATCTTTTCCCAATGCTTCCACTAACATCGAAGTAAACTCTAAACTGCGTATCCAAGAGCTTTTTTATTTCAAGTGCTTTTGCAGGCAAATCATCTTTTTTAACAAGTGGCAACAAACCAACTTCTATTGGAGCAATATTTGTTGGAAGAGATAAAACAGTTCTCTTTGCGTCGTCTCTTCTAAAGAAAGCTAAATCAAGTAATGCAAAGAATGGTCGATCAATACCAAAAGCAATTTCTATTACGTCTGGAACAATCTTTTCTCCACTTTCTTGTCGAATAGATAAATCTTGTTTAGAAAACTTGGCGTGTTGTGTCAAATCGTATGTTGCTCGATCGTGTACTCCACAACATTCAACCCAACCAAATGAATTTAATTCGATTTCAAGGTCCCACGCGTCATCAGCATAAAATGCTTTTTCATCATTATGATGTTGTCTAAATCTAATACGATCTTTTGGTATTCCAATTGATAAGAAAATATTGTATGCTAAGTTCATTGACCAGGCATAAGCTTGATTCTTCAAATATTTTTTCTTAAGTGCATCCGCAAGAGAAACCATTTCGGGTTTCTTGTCTTTTTTTTGCGAGTCTTCTGTCCACAAAGGCAACTCGTCTTTTTTTGCGGATTCAAACAAATCAAATTTCTTTTTTTGTTCTTTGCTAAGAAATATTTGTGCTTCTGCTTGAGTAAACTCTCTTTGTCGAAGCAAATGTTGTCTTGGAGAAATCTCGTTTCTAAATGCTTTTCCTATTTGAAAAACAGTAAAAGGTAATTTTCCACGAAAAAAGTTTGCGTATCTCTTAAACGGCAAGTATGTGGTAGTAGCTGTTTCTGGTCGATTGTAAGCAACCGTATCTGTTCCTATCGTAGTTTTCATCATCAATGGATGTCTTTGAATTTCTAAATTAAATCTTCCTTTACAAGAAGGACAACTAACACTCTTGTCTTTAATAGTGGCAGCTAATTTTTCATCGCTAAAAGAATCTGCTTCGATTCCAGTTTGTTCTTCAATTATTTTGTCTGCTCGAAAAGAGCCCTTACATTTTGAACAAATAACTACTGGATCATTAAAACTATCTAGGTGTCCACTAGCTTTCCAAACAATTTCTGGGGTAACGATAGGAAACTCCATTTCAAAAAAGCCGTTGTTAGTGAAAACCTTTCTAATCGCGTTTTCTACTTTGTTTTTCATTGCTTTTCCGATTAAACCATATGAATAGAATCCTGCAACCGGAGAATATAATTCTGGTTCGGGTCCATAAATAAAGTCTTTTTCTGCTAAGTACTTAGCAAGTTCAATCTGAAATTGTTGTCTTTCTTTCAGTTCAGCCATAAACGCACCTTTTGATAACAAATGAAGACTTAGAAAGTAATAAAAACCTCTTTTTCGTGTGTTCTTTATTGGCGAGCTAAATGGAATTATTAAGTGAAGTTAGACAAAACGTTATTGATTTTCTCAATCTTGAAAAAAAACAGCACGTAGTTATTGTTGCAGATGATGATGAAGACGGAATAACCTCTGCATTACAAACAAAACATTATCTTGAGCATAATGCTCAAAACGTACGGGTTTTATTTAGTGACAAAACAGATATGAAAAAAAAGAGTTTTGTTGATTTGGTTGAAAAATTTTCTCCAGAAATAATTGTTTTTTTGGATCTTTCCGAAGAACTAGTTTTAGATCATATGACGCAGACTAAGAGTACTGCGCGTGTTTTGGTTATTGATCATCATCCTGACATAGACGGAGTGCAAATAGATAATTCTTTAATAATAAAACCGCGTTTGTTTTCAAATAATAATAGTTCAGCATATCCAACAACAAAAATAGTTTTTGATTTGTTTAATGAGTGTTCTCGTTTTGCAGCGATAGGTGTGATTGGAGATTCGGCGTTGGAAGAATGGCGAAAATTTGTTGAAAAAGCTGCGATAGATAATGGAACAACAATAGATGAGTTGATAGAGCTCTCACAAATGATTCGTTGTATAATTTCAACACATAGAGAAAAGAGCGCTGATTTATTTAATTTCTTATATACTAAACCGTCTTTAGGACAAATAAAAAAATCAGAGTTTTATAAATTAAAAGAAGCTTTTCAAAAAAAGCTTGAGAGTGAAAGAAAGCGATTTGCAAAAGACAAAGAATCACAAGGTAACATTACTTTTTTTGAAACAAAGAAAAATTTGCCTTCTCCTTTAAGTAATATACTCTCTCGCGAAAATGATGAAACGCTTGTGATTTATTCAAAATCAGATTCCATTAAGGGTTCAGTCCGATGTGCTAGTGGACGAATTGATTGTGGTAAAATGATTAAATTTGCTATTCGAAATAGTTCTGCTACGGGTGGAGGACACGCGCCGGCAGGAGGATTCTCTTGTCCACAAGAGTTTTGGGAAGAATTCAAAAAAAGAGCTTGTAAATTTACTACTACCGGAAAAAGCTTTTCCATTTAATCCCTTTTCTTGTTTTTCGTTTAACCGTTGGATCAATATCATTTTTTAACAAAATTTTGTCCCAGTTGTTTTTTATCCACTTATCAGATTTTTCTTGTATTTCTTTCCAACCGCGTCGCTCAAGTTCTTTTTCAACTACTCCTCCTTTGTGAGGGTGCCTATGTCTTTTTTCGTGGTTAGAACAAAATCCTTGAAAGTAGTGTGTTAGTTCGTGCATGATCACGTAGTTTAAAACAAATTCTGGAACATCTAAATCAAATAACAAACTATTAATCTCTATCAGCGAATCTCCACTAGAATCTTTTAATGGTTTTATATGCCCTAGTGTTCGTTTCCATTTGCCTCCAGTTTTAACAACTAAGAAATTTGTCACTCCTTTGTGAGAAAAGTTTTCGCGTATCAGTTCAGCAGTCCTTTTTGCTAGAAAGTTGTCATAATCTTTTTTTCCAACCATTATGAAAAAAGAGCGTAATTGTTTAAGAAAACTTGCTTAGGATTTTTTCTTTATAATTAATTAGTTCGTACTTCAAGAATAGTTTTGGCTGTAGCCAAGCTAGTAACAATGTTAATATTGTAGGTTCCTGAAAATATTTTTTCTTGTGGATTACGTCTTATGATACAAGTAGTTTTTCTTTCTCTATTTGGTGCGACATTTGGAAATTCTGCATCCGGACAAAAAACAATTATTTCGTTTGATTCTGTTGTTACTGCTAAAGAAATATTTTGAGTTGTTTCACTAGTATTTCGAACAATCAAGTTGAGTTCGGAGTGAGTAGCTGAATTTTTTAAGTCGAGTGGATTGTTATTCCAGCGCACTCCAATGCCTGAGTTTAAATCAACAGGGTTAGCTGTTAGAAATGCGGTTGTAGCTAGGATAAGTATTATCACTAAAACAATGGCAATTGACTTCCCACTAATGCTTGGTTTTGGAATGCTAATCGAGGGTAAGCGTAAGCTAATTTTAGGCAATCTTATCTTTGGACCATAAACTGACATAAAAAGAGAACGCTTTTCAAATATTTAATCCTTTTTACTCAGGAAATTTTGTTTTTCCTGTATTAACAACAAGCATTTTTTTGTTTTTTGGTAAATGTTTTGCAAGTTGTAGCATTAGGCCCAGACCTACAATCCCTGATGGCTCACAAGTAATACCTTGTTTTTCAGCTAATTCGATTGCACTAGTTAGATAGTGTTCTTTGATTAAATGCATTTGTGATTCGGAACCACAAAAACCGCTTTGTCGATAAGTTCGAATCCACTGTTCATCGTAATGCACAAAAGGAAGATGTGGAGAATAAAGTTTATCTGCTTTTGAAATTGGGTCATTAGTTGTGACTCCTAAAAAATTACAGTTACGAAGTTTCTCTACATCGCCTGCAAAACGAGGGTCATGATTATTTGTTGATGTTTCGAGTTTGTTGACATTTAAAACATTTTCATATAGGTTTCCGGTTCCAAATGGGATAAAACAGTAATCCGGCGAACTGTTAATTATTTCATAACTCATCCAATCGTAATATCTTGTTGTTGAACCCAGCGCCTCATTAGTTGTAACATCGATTCCATTTTGATTTTCTGTTAAATACAATATGTCTCTCCAGTTAAGAGCTTTAAAATTCAGGTTAGTAGTATAAATTTCACATTTTAGTTTTTCTAGTGCGCGTACAATCTTTCCATTAGTATTTTTATCGATAAGAACTTTTAGATTTGGCAGATTATATTTTTTTAATTGTGTTTGGATTGCTATCCCTGCCGAGCCTGCGGTTATAAGAGACATGTGGGGCAATTTGTCTTTTGTTTGTCTCCTTTTTTTTGCTAATAAAAAATCTCGGTAAGTAACTACCATTTCCCAGGCCATTCTGTCTTTGTGGGTTCCTGTTGGATTAACACTCTCATCTTTCAGCCAGACATTTTCAAATCCGGGTACATCAATTTCAAAAGTAGGAGTTGCTGGAAACTTTGGATCATCGACTGGAAATTCTGGTCTATTAGGGTTATTCTCTGAAGCAACTTTAATCGAGGCAAGTATGTTTTCTTCTTTTTCTGTTAGGCTCATTTAGTATTATTAGTGATTAAGGAATTATAAGTGTTTTTATTTTAGTAGAGTAAATAATTGGTCGTTTGTAGCGTCAAATAGGTGTGCGCGAACACCTGCATCAAGCCAAGCATGTGCATAAGAGAAAGAAGCAAGTGCTGTTAGCAAATCGCCTTTTTCTTTGAAGAACTTTCCATCATTAAAATAATTGTTTGCCATTGATAAAAAATCATCAGCAACTTTTTTGTGGGCGTCATTCAAATCAGTTTTCTTTTTGATTTCGGCAAGGCCCTTTTTGGTTGTTGTCTCGTATTTCTCAACTTTTTTTATTAATTCTTTGTCATCCATCATATCACTCAATGTAATTTTGCAAGAGCCTCTTTTTCTTTGTCATTTGTTTTTCCAAGAACAATTAAACTTTGTGGAAATAATTCGTTTACTTCAATTGCTCCAAAAATAGCTTCTTTTCCTACTAAGATTTTTTGTTTTTCACTGCTCATTCCAATTAAACCAATGAATTGCCAATTATTAACTTCGCCTTTCTTTTTAGCAATCTTTTCAAGTAAACTAATTGCTTCGCGACAGTTCATCATCTTTTGGGGTTTCTCATCTTTTTTTATATCGAGTAGTGTGAGCGTGTGTAAACCGATTTTTTGATTCTCTTTTATTTGTTCATAAAAAGAATCGGGTTCAAAGTTTTCTGTGTGATAACAAAGCGTAACAATTCTACCAAATTTGTATTCATCAAGACCAGTTTCTGCAATAGTATTTGTAATGCTTATTCCAGGAATAACTTTGTATTTAATTCCATTTTCTTTTGCGTCAAGTAAAACTTGCAAATGTGTTGTAGCAGTTAAAGCATTTCCAAATATCATTAAAGCGATGTTATTTTTTTTAGCTGAAAGCAAAGCTGATTCAAATTCTTGTTCGACTCCTTCGCGACCAAGCAACTTGAATTTCTTCCCAATCAATGCTTCTAATTCTTTTAGCAAACCTTCGGCATACTCTGAAGTGTAACCTTCAAGAAACGCCTGATCGCAACTCTTAAGCGTCTCTAATGCTTCTAGTGTCATTTGTTCTGGTTTTAAGCCAATTCCTATCAAATAAAACATTCTAATCGAAATATTTTGGCTTAGAAAGGTTTTAATATGTGCGAGAATTGAATTATATATGCCTAGACTAAGATCATTAGAATCAAATATGCACGAAAGACAAAGGGATTTTGATCCTTTTAGAGGACAAGGGCATGCCGATAGAGGGGTGGCAACTCGAAGACATAGAAGACATAAAGCACCACAAGGTGGAGCGGCAGTAGGTGGGGCTTGTAAGAAAACAGTTGTTACGGGAGCGCAAGCAAAATTTACAGCTATTGCAAAGGAAGCTAATTTAACTCCGTCACAAATTTTAATTGGAAATGCGATTCTGCGTTATATGCGTGGTAAGAATGGTCAAAGGATAGCAATGGAAGATGTTGCAGGTCATATCGGTGCAGAGCTTAGACAAAAATATGGGCGGAACAATGCTAATGGACGAAGAACATTTTTTTATTGTCCTAGAAGAACACATGCAGGGCCAGTTGTTTTTATTCGACTGTTTGATAGAATGGTTGAATCAAAAATATTAGTTGTTGAGGGAAAACCGCCAAAGGCAAAAATTATGCCTGGAAAAAATGCATTGGGGCGTGCAGAAAGATTGAGAGGCGTAGTTTCGGATAAAAGAAAATTAGCTGTTGAAATAGTAAAATTTTATTCGACAAAAAAGAATCAAGTTACTAGTAAGACAGTTATGTCAAAAACATTTGTTGCAAAGCATGAAGGGAAATTATTCGAGTTTGAATTTAGAGAACTAGGTATTCAACCAGTAAAAAGATTGTATCAAAATTACTTGCGAGGAGTTTGTGTTGAAGAAGAAGGACATACGGGTAGAGATGCTCGGACGAATCGCAAAAAAGGAGCATCAGTTATAACTATTTATGACGAATTACCAACTAAAAAAGATCCTAAAAACACGCCATACAAGGTAAGACCCGTTCGTGGTGCAGTCAAGGCCGTGGATAATTTAAGGTATCGTAACTCTTCAAGAGATCTTGCAAGGGCGGTCGTTAGTGTTCTAGGAAATGGTGGGGTCACAACAAAAGAAGAACTTGCTATTGGCGTAGCAAAACGCATGGCTAAGAATAGGGTAGTACCAAAATTAAGAGGAAAAGATTTGACCGCAGATATGGTTTGGGATACATATCAAGGACTTTTAGCACGCAGGATTCTTGCTTAAATAATTCCGAGCTTAAACAAACTAGCAAGACCAGTTGCGAGTCCTAAAATAGCAATAATGATTTTTACAAAGCCAACAATATTCTTTTTCTTTGGTTGGTCTTTTAGATAATCATCTAGGCTCCAACAAATTAGTAAAGCGATTAACAATTTAATCGAAGCAAATAATGCTGGGCTAATATCCATTAACATGTTTGAGAATACGTGTTGTTCTGAAAAAGAGAAAAATGCTATTGCGATTGCAGAAGCAATTCCATCAAAACCTTGTCCAAGAACAATGAAAAAATTTGTTTTGTCGTTTAAGATTTTGTATTTTGTAAAACGATTAATCAAATAACACAATCCATAAGACACAACCAAGATCAAAGCTAGTGTAGCAAGGAACACTGCCCAATTATTGAAAAAATAAAAATTGAATAGTATTGGAATAATCATTACAATAATTCCAAAGTAAAGTGTTCGTCTTAACTCTAGTTTTTTCAAAACGCCGCCAAGTAACAAACCGACTATAACCAGAGCAAATGTTAGTATCCAAATTCCTGGCGTAAAAAACCAAAAACCTAGTTGCATTGGATTAGCTGTTTTAACAAGCCCATCAATTACTAGTAAACCAGCTTCTATCTGATGCATTATTACTCGCATGCTAATACCAAACAAAATGTATGGTAGCATCGCCAGTGTGAAGTTAAAATTAAATTCTACTTTGTTTCTTAGGACGTAATAAATTATTCCACAAGCGATTACAAGCAAAACGATGAATACAAGCGTATTTACAAGATTGTATCCTTGTACTCCGGACATAGTCATGGGTTTTATGAAAAACTCGTTGAAAAAATCCATACAAAAAGTAGCGAGCAATTGTATTTAAGTGTTTTTACTACATTATTTGTTGATTAGCATGACTAAAACAAAAAAGCAGGAACCAACGAATCTAAAAGGCGCTTTGAAAAGCAAGTTAACTAAAAAAGAGTTTGAGTTTGCTCCAAAAGCATTTGATACATTTGGAAACATTGCGGTTATAGAGATTCCAAAAGAGTTGGAAAAGAAAAAGAAGTTAATCGGAGAAACTCTTCTAGGTTTGCACAAGCAAATTGAAACTGTTTGCAGCATTGAAAGCGATCACGAAGGTCCTTTTCGTGTACAAAAAGTAAAGGTAATTGCTGGAAAAAAGAATTTAGTTGCTACTTACAAAGAGAGTGCGGCTACTATGTTAATTCCACTTGGAAAAGTATTCTTTTCGCCTCGCTTAGGTTCGGAGAGACTAAGAGTTGCAAACGAAATAAAGAAAGACGAGGTTGTTGGTTGTTGGTTCTCAGGCGTTGGGCCATATCCAATTGTTTTCGCAAAGAATTCAAAAATGAAGAAAGCAATTGCAATTGAACTAAATCCTGCAGCACATAAATATGCTGTTAAAAATGTTGAATTAAATAAATGCGAAGACAAAGTTGAGTTGATTAAGGGAGATGTAAAAAGGCAGTACAAGAAATTCAAACGCAAGTTTGATCGAATTGCAATGCCCTTACCTCATACAGGTTACCAATTCCTAAAAGAAGCTTTTTATTGTGTAAAAACAAAAGGAGTTATCCACTTCTATGAAATCGTTGAAAAAGAAGATTTTGCTCTACCTGAAAAACAAATTAGAGAAGCTGCTCGCGAACAGAAAAGAAAAATTAGAATAATGCGAAAGAAAAGAGTTAGAAGATTTTCTCCAACAAAAGAACAAGTTGTATTTGATATCAAAGTTTTGAACTAGTTTTCAAGTTGTTTATTTTTATAAATTTTCCAAGCATCTCTAAGCCAAGCAGTTATTTTTTCGTTATTAATTATTTTGTCTGCGTCTTCTATAGAATAATATTTTCCATTTGTTGCTTCGGTGGGGTCTAATATTATTTCATCATTTGCAATGGTAGTATATGTTGCAACAATCATGTGGTCAGGATCTTCATCTAATAGGAATGTTCCTAGTGAAACTAGCTCAGTCTTAAGTTTTGTTTCTTCAAACAATTCTCTTTTTGCAGCTTCATCAAAAGTTTCGCCATAACTAACATGGAAACTACACGCAGTGTCAAAACAATTCCCAAAAATGCCTTTTTCGGGGCTTCTTTTTGTCAAGCAAATCTCACCCTTGGTATTGAAGACTAAAACAACTCCTGCGCGGTGTAATATCTTGTCTTTGTGAGCTTTTTTCCGTTCAATTTTACCTAGAACATTATTTTGTGTGTCTACATGATAAAGAAATTCTTCCATGTCATACTTGGCATACAGAATGATTAAATAGTTATTTTTCGTATACTATTTAGTTGAATATGAAACGAAATGCGAGTTTAAGAGAAATTAGTACTTTTGCTAGAGGGAGTTTAATAGGGAGTGCTATAACCAAGGGTTTTGGGCTTCGTCGAGAAATAACATTTAATCCAAAAATAAGACAATTTGCTTTTGCAAAATCGGGGGAACCGGTTGGAAGTCATTTTGCTAGACTAGCTGCCAAGGACTTAAAAGCAACTAGAGCATTAATTGCGAGATCGGAAAGTCACGTTAGGAATGCGCGACGCGAATCTAGCGTTCTTGAAAGAATGGCCTTAGATCCTAATGTTCCACTAAAAGATGTTGTTCACATGGCAACAAAACTAATTCACCGAGGATATTTTGGTGCACTAGATTATGTGTTTGATGCCAAATCAACTATTGATGGATTAAGATCAAGATTGAAAATTACGCCTAGAAATAAAGAAAGGGTTAATGCTTTGTTAAACGGGCAGATTCCTTTGTCAATTAGTGGGGGTAATGTTGAACTAAATTTTAGACGCAAAGTTTTACTGCGCTTAGCAAATCAATTTTCAAAGAAAGAAGTAGTTTCAAGAGGCGGGAGAGTTTCAAAATCTATTCAACAACAACAGCCATTTGAAAAATATACTAGTGAATGGTATAGAAGAAATTATTCTGCTTCTGGCGGAGCATTTAGTTCTGTTGAAGTTACAAATGAAATGAGACGCAACCAAATTGAAAAAGTTAGGAAAAGACTTGGAATAAAACGCGGAGATCTTAAAGGAGTTATGCGTGCTCTTGAGGATTTACGTTTGACTGAGAGAACTCAAAGAACTAATCGCTATAAAGCAGTTGAATCATTAGTGCGTTTAGCAAAACCAGGTGAAGCTCAAGCTGTTCGAAGTCTGGCTTTGTTTGCGGGCAAATCTATTTTTGTTGACGATGAAACGCACGAACTTAATGGTCGTGCGTCTAGCTTAATGAGTTTGGCTGCTGAGAATAGAGGTATAAGCAGAAAGAAACTAATCGAGATGATTGGCAAAGTTGTAGTTGAAGCAAAGAATAATGATCATCGTGATTTATGATTTTTTAAAACAAGTTTTAAGAATTTAGAAAACACACGTTTTCTTGGACACTTTTATTAAAAACTGAATGGTTATTGATTTTATTGGTGAGTTGAAATGGTATTAAATTTGATAATTTTAGGTGCTCCGGGAGCAGGAAAAGGGACAGTTGCGCAAGCAGTTTCGAATAAATTTGGTTTGGTGCAGGTTTCTACCGGAGATCTTATTAGAGCAGAAGTTGCATCTGGAAGTGAACTAGCAAAAGAACTACAAGATATAATGAGTTCTGGCGGTTTAGTTGGTGATGAACTAGTTGCTAAAATGCTTGAAGCCAAATTAAAGGAATTATCTGCAAAAGAAGATTTTTCAGGAGTAATATTTGATGGTTTTCCAAGAACAATTCCTCAAGCTGATGAACTAGAACACATCCTTTTGCGACTAGAACAAAAGTTAGACGTAGTTATTAATATTGAATCAAGTGAAGAAAATATTGTAAAAAGACTTTCAAGTAGATGGTCTTGTCCAAAATGCAAAGCAATATTTAATTCGGTTACAAACCTTCCAAAAGAAGAAGGAAAATGTGATTTAGATGGCGAAGCATTATTCCAAAGAGATGATGATAAACCAGAAGCAGTAAAGCAACGATTGGTACAGTACAATAAAAAAACTGCTCCTTTAATCGAGTACTACAAAGAAAAAGGTTTACTAAAAAGCTATGATGGTAATTGTACTCCGCAAGAATCTATTGAAAGGGGAATGAAATTAGTTGAAGAATTGATGAGTTGAGAAAATGCCTGAGATTAAAGTATTAATTGTTGGAAATCATCATGTTGGTCCTGAAGAAGGGCGGGTGGATTTAAATTCAACGGTTACTTTGATAAAATCAAATAAAAATATTCTTGTTGATACGGGTTCATTCAAAGATGAACAAGAATTAATTAACGCTTTAGATAAAGAAGGATTATCTGTCGATGACATTGATCTGGTTGTGTTAACTCACCTACATTTGGACCATATTTTGAATGTTCATCTTTTCAAAAATTCAAAGATTCTTTGCAAATTTAGTCCAAAGTATCCTGGACAAACTCATTTTCCTCAGGAAGGTTGTATTCGCAGGACGGAAATAATTGATGGTACTGAAATTGCAGATGGTGTCTATACCATGCTTACGCCTGGGCACACATGGGATTCAATATCAGTAGTAGTTGAAACAGAAGAAGGTAAAGTTATCATATCGGGAGATGCACTTGCTGCTGAAGAATATAGTAATTTGGATAAGAAACCATTTGAAGTTGCAACATTTGATATGAAACTGTTTGATGAAAGTAGAAAGAAAATTCTTGCAAAAGCGGATTATGTAATTCCGGGGCATGGAAAAAAGTTTAAAGTAAATTAGAGTTCAATACTTTCTCCTGATTCTAATAATTTCCAGTTTAAACCAATCTTATCAAATTCTTTGTGAACGCTTTCCATGTTGGCTGGAAAATCAGGACTATCATAATGATAGGGTATTGCCAAATTTGCTCCAATCGCTTTTGAAAATTCTGCAGCTTCATATGGCCCCATTACTAAACCATGGTTACAAACGGGAACAAATAAAACATTGCATTTTGTATCTGACTTAAAGCAGATACTGTCTCCGACACAATATGCTCTCTTTCCGTCTGCCTCAAATACAAAACCAACGCCTTCGCTGACTTCTTCGCCGCCCTTCAAATAAGGGATATATCCGTGAATTGCTTTTGTAACTTCAACTTTGATTCCCTCTAAATCAATTTCGTCGCCCTCTTTAACAATTTCAAAAGTTGTATTAGGATAAGCACTAGCAGTTTCGCTTGTAGCAAAAAATCTTGTAGTATCTTTTTTTATTGTGTGAATAAATGCTTCATCAAAATGATCTCCATGTTTGTGCGTTACAAAAACATAGTCTGGCGAACCCCAATTTACTTTTTCTCCTTCGGGAGAGTATAGTCCTGCATCAACCAAAATATTTTTTCCATTTGTTTCGATTTGCACGCAAGCGTGAGTAAATTTAGTTATATTCATAAAAGATTTTTACAAGGAAAAGTTTAAAGCTTTCTGGGTTATTGAAAATAACCCAAATTCTTTTTGCTAAGTTTTGAAAAAACTTACTTAATCGCTTCCCAAATAATCTTGTCTCGAGGATTTATTGTGATCCCGCCAGCACCAATGTCGAGTGGGTGTGGATCTTTGTCGTGAGTAGTTCCTCTCATTTTTCGAACAAATACGCTTCGGTTTGGTGGTGTAAGATACATTGCGATTATTCCGTCTGCAACAAATTCTTCTACACCGTACGCTGAGAAAACATTTTTGGTTGGTTGTGTCTCCGAGGTTAACAAAGTAGTACAACCAATATCCTTTAACTTATCACTAAACTTAAACAACGTTGTTCTAAGAACACTTGGATCAAGGTATGCTCCAAAAACAGTTGTAGAATCAACTACGAGTCGTTTAGCATTAATTTCTTTTACTTCGCGTTCAATCTCAGCTAGTTGCTCGTCAATCTTTTCCTCGGCTTTTGTGCGATCATTTAAATTAACTAAGTTTAATCGATAAATAGTCATCATATTATTGTCTTGTAGAGACTTAATATCCCATTGAAAACTCTCCATATTCCAAGCAATGTCACGTACATTACCTTCTAGGGTAACAAAAAGGCCTGCTTCTCCAAATTGAGTTGCTCCGTTATATAAGTACTGTGTAGTTAGAATGGTTTTTCCGGTTCCTGCTCCGCCAGCTACTAAAACGTTACTGCCTTTTGGTATTCCTCCACCAACTAATTCATCAAGACCAGGAATTCCTGTTTTTGTTCTCTCCACTTTATCACCTTTACTTCGAGAAAATAATGATTTATCTCATATTTAAGCGTTTTCCCATTGTTTTGAAGAGTTTCGAAATAATTAAAAACTTCTTAGTAGCTAAGTTAGTTATGCCTAAATTGCCTAACACGATAGTTCAAGCTACTGAAGAAGAAGCTTTTGAGAGAGATTACTCTCAAATGGATTTAGTAGATTTAATTGACCAACCCGCTTGGAAAACTATTTTAGTAGATCTAGTTAAAAGCGCAAAAATGAATCCGTGGGATATTGATGTTTCAGAGCTAACGGCAAAGTACCTCAAAAAGATTAATCAATTAGAACACAATAGTTTAAGGGTTCCAGCAAACGCAATTCTTGCTTGTGCTATTTTAGTTAAAACAAAAAGTAAATACTTAAAACTAAGTTCTATTGAAGAAGAGGAAGAAGAAGACAAAGGAATTAGCGAAGAACAAAGAGAATTATTTTTAGAAGAACTACCTGATTTAATTGCTAATAGGTCTTTACGCGAAGGAAGAATTTCTCTTGACGAACTAGTTGATTCAATAGAAGGGATTATACAACAAACAGATTCAAAAAAAGGTGCAACAAGAAACATTCCGCGAATGGAACTAGATTTTGACACAACTTCAATAGAAGAAAGACTCGAAGAAGTTTTTGATTTAATAAAAAACAAAGCTGATTCCCAAGGAATAGTTCTTTTTGATGATCTTGTTACAAACAAAGAAAACGATTCTATAATAGACACGTTTTTACCCGTATTATTCTTAATGAATTCTGGAAAGATTCTAGCTTACCAAGAAGAGTTTTTTGGAAGTATCTTTGTAAAACTCTTAACCGATTCACTAACGACTGGTTAGAAATAATTATATATTACAAAAACTAATTCTTTGTATGGCAAAAACAAAAAAGATTAAAGCTAGTTCTAGTAAGTACTCAAAGAAAGATGCGAGTGTAGACGAACCAATTGATGACTACCAAGAAGATGTTGAAGATGATTTTACCGAGAGCGAAGATGATTATGCAGAAGAACCGCTTGACACAGAGCCAGTTCCAACTCCACAAGGCCACATACGGAGTAATGGATTATTTGATAATGTGTGGTGGAAAAAAGGTTTGCTAAAAGGAGTGTTATTGTGGATTGTATTAGTTGTTATTTTTTATTTATTTGATTTACTTGGAATGGTAGAAGTAGTTGACCCGAAGAGATGGGCTTTCTTTTTAGTTTTTCTATTAGTAATTGGAATGGCGTATGAAAAGTTCATGGCTGGAAGAATCCAGATTTAACTTTTATTTAGTTAAACCCTTGTCCTTCAAAGCTTCTTCTAGTTTTGGTTTATCAAAACCGATTACAACTGTTCCTTCAACATCGATTACGGGAACACCCATTTGTCCTGATTTGTCCATCATTTCTTTTGCTTTGTCTTGATCTGTTCCAACGTTAACGTCGTCGTAAGAAACTCCTTTGTCTTTTAACCAGTCTTTTACCATTGTACAGAACGGGCATGTTGTTGTAGAATA
>Ga0233437_1001699_pt1 | contig 38403 bp, 48 predicted proteins | sample SI_122_August201_FD_182714 | JGI IMG/M metagenome (GOLD analysis project Ga0233437, IMG submission 182714) | Seawater microbial communities from Saanich Inlet, British Columbia, Canada - SI_122_August2016_200_MG | ecosystem: Environmental > Aquatic > Marine > Inlet | place: Canada: British... | reverse complement strand
AAGTTTTTGACCAGATTGACGACGAATATATCAGCAACCGTATCAGCGATGTGGAAAATGTCACTGAGAGGATCCTGAGGACGCTGAGCGGAAAAGCACAGCAGAGTCTTTCGGAAATCGACAGAAGGGTCATTATTGTGGCCCATGATCTCTCCCCTGCAGATACCACCGAACTGAATATCGGAAGAGTCATGGGGTTTATTACCGACGTGGGGGGGCGGACTTCCCATACGGCCATTATGGCACAGGCCCTGGAAATTCCGGCGGTTGTGGGCCTGGAAAGCGCAACCGATGTGGTTGCGGATGGTGATCTCCTGATTGTGGATGGCAGCACTGGGGTGATTGTGGTTAACCCCGATGACCGTGCCATCATTTACTACCAGGAGAAGAAGCTGCAACTGGAAGACTACCGATCCAGTATCGCCCGGCAGAGTCACCTTCCGGCGGTGACCCCTGATGGACAACAGGTCACCATTACGGCCAATATTGAGTTCCTGGAAGAAGTGGCTGCCGTGCGGAATTACGGCGGCGAAGGCGTCGGTCTTTATCGAACGGAATTTCTGTATTTGAGAAGCAAAGGTTTTCCGGAAGAGGAGGACCTCTTTGAAGACTACCGCGATGTGGCCGAACTCATGGCCCCCGAACCGGTGAATATCCGGACCCTGGATATCGGCGGTGATAAATTTGTCTCAGAGCTCGAAATCACCAAAGAGATGAACCCGGCGTTGGGGCTCCGGGCCATACGATTTTGTCTGAAACGGCCCGAAATATTCAAAACACAGTTGCGCGCCATTTTAAGAGCCAGTGTGCACGGTAATATTCGGTTGATCTTCCCCATGATTTCCGGCCTGCAGGAGCTTCTGGATGCAAAGGAGATCCTGACTCAGGTTATGGCGGATCTGGACCGGGATCAAATCCTGTACAATGAAGAAATAGAAGTGGGCATCATGGTGGAAATTCCTTCGGCTGTGGTGATGGCGGAGGTTTTGGCCAAGCATGTGGATTTTTTCAGCATCGGGACCAACGACCTGATCCAGTATTCACTGGCCATTGACCGGGTCAACGAACATGTGGCACACATGTATCAACCGTTTGACCCCGCCCTCATCAGAATGATCGCCCAGGTGGCGGAGGCTGCCAGGGATGAAGGGATTCGCGTTACCTTGTGCGGTGAAATGGCGGGCGACCCGCTTTGCGTTCCAATATTATTGGGGATCGGCCTCGACGCGCTCAGCATGAATGCCAGGTCCATACCACTGATCAAAAAGATCGTGCGGGCCATGCCCATTTCCCAGGCCCGTGATGACCTTAAGGCGATCATGCGCCTTAACACGGCCGGAGCGGTTCAGAAGTACCTTTTGGATCGCACGGGGGGCATGTTTCCGGATTTGAGAGAAAAAGGGTATCTGTAGAAAGGTTTTTGTGAATGAAAATTATTTGTCAGAACAAAAAAGCCCGCCATGAATACTTCCTTGATGAGTTTTTAGAGGCGGGACTGGTGCTTCTGGGCGCCGAGGTCAAGTCCCTGAGAGAGGGAAGGGCCAATCTGGTGGATAGTTACGCCAGGGTAAAGCGGGGAGAAGTTTTCATTCATAACATGCACATCACGCCTTATCCTTTTGCCCACCATATGGAAATGGATCCCATGCGTACACGGAAACTTCTCTTGAACAAACGGGAAATTAAGCGGCTCATCGGAAAAACCGAAGAGAAGGGCTATTCCTTGATTCCCACCAAAGTCTACTTTACGCGGGGAAAAGCCAAAGTGGAAATTGCGTTGGCAAAAGGGAAGAAGAAATATGACAAAAGAAAAGCGCTCAAAGAAAAAGAAATGAAGCGGGACATAGAACAGGCCCGTAAGGAAAGCGGCTATTGACTTTTTTTTGACCGTGGTTACTTTTGGTTCGTCGTAAACAGCACTTTTATCAAACACGCATTAAGGGGGCGAAACGGTTTCGACGGGGATAGTTGAAGCTTAGATTGCATACCGAGGTTCCGACTGCTCGTAAAACGGTTGGGTTGAAACACAAACGCAGACGATTACGCGTATGCTCTAGCCGCATAAATGGCTAGCGCCTTACCGGTCTTTGCCTGCGTGACCGGATGAAGGCGTCGACTAGCGGGCTAGCCGATCCCTTGAACCTGTGAAACGGTGAGGCGAAAACGAACACAGGTTAGTCTTTGGGCGGGCACGCTCAGTAGCGACCCCGAAGGCGAAATTCCGATACTGAGCTAAGTATGTAGATGTCTAAGTGGAATATTTTCGGACGCGGGTTCGACTCCCGCCGCCTCCACCAATAATTTTACAAACAATATCAATCGGTTATATTAAAAAAATCAGTTCAAAATTGCCGATTGTGCCGTAAATTGTGCCTATTTTGCGGCACAATTCATGTCAATCCCGCCGCCCATTGCTTCTCGAACGCACTACCGTCTTTGCGGGTCAAGTTGGGGATGTAGCGACCATAAGTTCTGTATACCATCGACGTATCCACATGCCCCAAGGTGCGGGCCACCCACTCCGGTGTTTCCCCGGCGGCCAGTGCCCATGATGCGAACGTGTGCCGTGTTTCGTACATCCGGCGGTACTTCAAGCCGCTCTTCTTCATGGCCCTTGACCAGAGCTCCCTGAGTTTGTCCTGCAGGATTGGACGTCCTTCGGTATTGAAGAAAACATAAGGGCTGTCTACACTCTCGGTCATTTGCTTTTGGGCTGCCAATGTTGCAGCCATGGCCGGCCGGATGGCTAAACTGCGCCGGCTTTCCTCGGTCTTTAAATCGGCTTTTTCCTTATTGCGCACGCGGCTGAGTTCGATGTGAACGAAATCGTCATCAACCGCCTGCCATTTAAGGGCCACCTGCTCCGAAGGTCTCAGCCCTGTTTGCACCGCAAACTCGAAATAGGGCTGATACCAGGGAATAATGTACTCCTGAAGGATTTTCCATTCCCTGAAACTGAATGGGAACACCCTGATTTTAGACACCTTAGGTAGCTTGAGGCTCACAAAGGGATCAGGGAAGCTGTTCCAACCATGTTCAGCAATCGCATCGCGGGTGATGATTCTTAAGGGGATCATCACATTCTGGATTCGCTTGGCTGAAAGCGTTTTCTTAGGGCCTACCTTTTTGCTTTTCAAGCGGGCCAGGAATTTTTTCATTAATACCGGTGTGAACTCGGCAAATGTTCGCTGACCAAAAAAAGGATCCAGGTGGTGGGTTAAGATGCAGGTGTAATCCCGGATCTGACTCTCTGACATTCCCGGGTTCATCTCCAGCCACCATTCCTTGACGTATTTACCGAACGTCACTTCCATTGGTTCTTTGGTGAATACACGCCCCTCCAACTCCGCGAACTTCTGTCTGTTGGTACTGTGGGGGAAACGGTGAGCGAATTCGAAAACCTCATTTTCGATCTCGGCCACGACCAGGTCCAGCTGCCCTCTCAACTTCAAACGGTTGTCAGGGGTGTCAGCCAAACCAGATGGTTCCCGAACCCTTTGGCCCAGGTAATGAAAATCGACCCAAAGTTTTTCACCACGGCAGTAGACTCTGCCTTTCTTTTTTCCAGCATTAACACGATTCCGTGTTCTTGGCTTTTTATTTCCCCTACGGTTTTTGGGGAAATCTATGAGAATCGCTTGCGCCATAAATCACCTCTTTTCCGCTTTTTCAACCACCTCCTTTCCGTCCGAATGTCGATAATAAATCTCTATCACGGACACAACGTCAGGTCAACAACCGAAGGCGGTCAGATATTAATCAGGCTTCTGGAATTCGGCCTTTCATGTATTCGGCCTGATGGTGTTTCCTGGTGTAACCACTCCTCCACTCGGCTCCAAACGAAAAGCAGCTTTCTCGGAGTCGGTTTCAAATAGTGGATATTCTTCTTAAGTTGCTGCTTCCAGACGAGGTTCCTTATTGTCCCGGGGGCCATTTTGATACGCCCGGCAAGCTCATCTGTGGTTAGATATTCTTCGCCTGAGGCCTGTTCAAAGTTTTGCGACATCTTGCACCTCACAAAAAGTTGTCATTTTCGGTGAACAGGCATTTTCGATCGGGCCATATTCACCGGGCATTCCGGTTGGCAATACGGTTTAACCTCGTCACTCTCACAGCCGTAGGCGCTGTAGTTTCGTTTAAACGCATACGAAACTTGTGAGATGATTTCCTTTTCAGTGATCTCCGTTTTTCGGCGATCCACTGGTCTGTTTTTGTGGGACCAATGGACCAGCAGGGCAATCGCACCGTCCAGCGGAAGGCCCAACCTTTTCAGGTGAACGGCTAATCGAAAGCAAGCGCAACGCTGGTTTCGGGAAACGCCGTCCTGGAGCATGAGTTGGGCGCACGGGGGAAGCCCAAAGGTATTTCCCACATTCAATTTTGGCTTTATCGGTTTTGTGTATTCTTCGTGAAAATCGCCGGACAAGTTGTTCAAATCAATGATGTCATCCAATGAAGACTCATAATGCTTCTGCGCAGATTTCAAAAATTCCCATTGGTTCTCATACGGAACAAACGTGGCCGGATCGATGAAAACCGTCTTTTTTCGGGGCACCAAGGCACCAAAAAGCGGTGCATTGATGAAATTCCCGTAAGCGGCGTTGCGGGCCAAAACATCCTGTTTTGGAAACACTTCAGTACCTGGCTTTTCGATATCATCCAGTATGAACTTTATGACAACGCGCGCTTTTGCTGCCAGTACCCCACTTTCGTTGAAAAAAATCCAGGCATGATACCCTTTTGATTTGCTACGCTCGATGTATGCGGACAAGCCATAGTGTTTTGATGCGTTTAAAAATTCGATAGGATCGAGGCGGTTTTGCGTGTCAAAATCCACGACCGTGACCCATGTTTTATCCCCGATCAACGGGTAAAATCCATAAGGTCTCTTCCCACTGAGATGTCTTAGGATGACTTCGTCGGTCACCTTTTTTTTGACTTGGAAATGCTTGCCGCTTGACGGTTCATAAGTTCCATAGGCATACCTCGAACCCGTGAACAACGATTTGAAGATCGATATTTTTTCTTTGGAACCCAGCATGGTAAATCACCCCCTTCCTTCCGCCAAAAGCTTGTCGACAGTCTTTTCTGATGCGACCATCATATTTAGTAGGCTTTCAATGTGATCGACAAACATGGCCGATTTGCATCGGATCAACTGCTCACTAAGGTGCGGTCCCATCCTGTTATGAATCACCTCAACGATGTGACACTTTTCTTCCCAGCCCATGCGGCCAAGGCGGTTTTCAAGCACCCACTTAGTGTGTTTGGCATGTTCCAGGGCAACAAGCATCTCAGCCATTTGTGATAGGATCAGTTCGAATCCTTCAATCTCATTGTCCATGATGTCCAGATACGCTGCATAGAATCCCCGGGAATTTTTTCCAACGTAGCGTGATTCCAGGATCATGTAGGCAATTGACGTGGCTCGTTCTTTTGTTATGTTTTGTTTCACCCGCAACCCTGATTTGAAGACATTTTGAACAAAACGCCCGACCGTAGTCACAAAAGACCGGTAAGTAATCCGCTTTTCTTGAGGAGGCTCAAAATCAAACAAAACTTTTTCTATTGGTTTCTCAATGCAGTTATATCTGTATTCGTCACCCAGAAGCTTCAACAGCTCTTCTACAATACGTTCAATTTCTTGATTATGAGAATACATCGTAAGAAAAATCTCCAGGATCGGCGTTGGCAATCACACTTGATGCGATGGGTCTTGTAGCAAATTGCCTTGTTTTTATCCGTCGTTTAACATCCACTATCGGCCTGTAGTATTTCTCTATGGATGCGGCGATAATGCGATCACGGCAATTTTGTTTCGGTGGTGAGGGCATTTTAATTGTTTTTATGCGAACGACATCAGTACCGATCCGCGCAACTGCCTCCCCTACCTTCAGCGACATGAGGTCATCCGCCTCGACCAAGCTCCCCAGCCCTTTTGACAGGTAAACGGCATCGGCCTTGCCCGCACAAAAAACGATGCTTGAACCGACGTTCGACAAAGCATCGATTTTCCCGCTGTCGAACTGTTTGAGATATTGATGGGCAAGGTTCAGGCTGACGTTGTATTTCCGCGTTTCGGCGATCAAATCCTCAATCGCATCGGTTATGAAACGGTGCGCCTCGTCGACATAGATGCTAAACAGTTTCCTTTCGTTTGCAGGGACGCTACTGCGGGCGAGAGCAGCAATATGAAACTGCGACAGAATGAAACAGCCCAGCACCCCTCTGATGATCGCCCCCACATTGGCCAGGTTCACGAGCAGAATGTAGCCCTCATCCATTATCTTTTTGAAATTGATCCTGTTTTCGGGTTGAGAGAGCATGAGTGCCGGTGTCCCCGACAAAAGCAGTTGACTCATTTTGTTTCTGGGTGGACCCAATTCATCCCTTTTCAAGTTCAGGTAATCATTTTTCCAAAACTGTCGGGCAGTTTCATTTTCAATTACCTCGAGAACCATCTTGCTGAATGCTTTGCTTTCATTGGAATTGTTGCGAAGCAGGCTTGAGACATCGAAAAAGGTGCTGTTCGGCAAATGGAGCAATGAAAAAATGAGGTTTCTGAAAAGGTGTTCTGTTCGGGCGCCCCAACCGGTTGGGGACACGAAGCTTTTGATGCCTTGAACAATATTGTCGGCTGTTCTGCCGATGTCTTGCCCAAGAAGGCTGCGGTCCAGTGGGTTGAACAAGGGGACAAAGTCCAAATTCCCCGGGTCGAAGTAAATGACGCGGTCCATGTGTTTCTCAGGAATCCGTTCAAGGATGTCGTTGGTCAAATCGTTGTGAGGCTCAATGATCGCGACACCATGACCTTTTTCAATTTCGCCTAAAGCCATGTTTTGGATCAAAGTCGATTTACCGGATCCGATTTTGCCGACGATGTGACAGTGTTTCGGCCGGATGTGGTCAGGTATGCTCACCGCGTGTTGTGTTCCTGCATTTCCCCCAATTCCAATGATGGTTCCCTTCCCGGTGATTAAGTCCGCGTTTTTAACCTGGAGCTTGTCCAACTGGCCGATAGGGAGACTCCGCTGTTGGTAATCTTGAAAGAACAGAAAATGGATCAGGCCTGTGTGCTCAAGGGAGTTGATTAAAAAACCTGGTCGGTAAGTTAGCCCCAGGTAAAACATCTTCTGTATGTCATGCAGGGGTAATGTGGCTTTGTAGTCCAGCTCGGAAATGAAATTCAGCGGACGACCACCGTGCTGAAATAGGCCCATAGCGGCCGTGAGTGTGTTTAGAGTCTGCAAGCCGTTGCCGCCGTTGTTGATGTGGTCGAATACGCCTACTCTCACCGCAACGCAATAAAATGGTTTGTCGTTGTGCGCTTTATTCTCAATCTCCCAGGCCATCATTTTAAGGTCCCCGGAGGGTGACTGTTGATTGTAACTTCTTGAAGCGCTGTAATTTCCGTGCAACTTGGCATTGAATTGCAGATCTTTCAGTATTTCGACGTTGCGATGCCAATTGTGCTCCGCTTGAACGGCTTGGGTGATTACCTGATAAAAACCGATTTCGGGAGCCCTAATCTTTGCGATCGCCAGCACCAGTGACCTCAACGGTGAATAGTGTAGCTCCATCGGCCGGGTAAGCAGCTCCGAATAGGGAGGTGTTGGGAAAAAATCCTTGAAAATGAGGTGCGGCCACCGCTTGTCTGATTGATATGGGAATATTCTGCCTTCCAATGGCGAGAGTTTGCAAAATTCGAATTCACTTTCAAATACCACGGATATGACAGGGAGATCCCTCCAATGGACCAACAGGGATACGGCAATGCGTTCGCTGTTCCCTGAAATCTCAAATCCGATCCTGTGCGAAAGCAGCACCAGTTGCTTTACGAAACGTTCCAAAGGCTGCCAATCGGGTTCTTGCTCCTCGGAGGTCCATATGCAGACTCGTGTCCATTCCTTCTCATCTGTAGGTTCGTCAGGTACCCCGTAATTGAGAGGTGCGTCAATGTGGACGTGATTCAATTCGGATATGGGCATAAAGCAAGGCTCAAGGCGAACTGGATCGGAGTAGATGTTAGGGATACAACCTTTGTGCGATTCAAAAGCAATCAGCTCTCTTAGTTTGTGCTCAACCAATCGTGGTTGAGCACGTTGTATTAAAGTTTGTTCAATCGACATAGTTCTATTTTATGGAGCCATTGGTGAAATAAAAATGACATTTCAGAATCTGCCTAAAGTTCGTAGGCTGCTCACCATCTTTGGGTGATTCACCAGAACATCGAACATGTTCGTTCTCAATCTGGCGGCATTTCCGGCTTTAAGATCATACGGTAGGAAATCATCGAATTTTTCGAGGTACTCATCAGCGATCGATAGCCTCTCTTTGAGCGTAAGCCCATTCCAAAACTCTGTGACCTTGGAAGTGATTTCATTTTTGGCATATTGAGCGATTATGCCTTCAGCCAGCTTTTTTAGAACACCGTACAAACCGCCCTCGATTTGGGATTTACATATTTCCATTGTGGTGATCGCCCACCGTGATCCAAATTCCTTTTCGAGGATATTTCGGCAAGGGCCCCAAAAGATTTCGGGGTTAAATGCCAACTTCCCGTTGATTCGCAAGACCTTTCTTTGTACGTGGTCATAGAAGCTGGCCATCAGCTTTTGCAGATCATCCAGGTCGTTGATCCGGTAGGTATCAATTGCAAATGAATTAACGGCTGCGTTCGCTCGTGAAGAGATCTGTTCATGTGTTTTGCTTGGGTGAATGCTTTCCAATAGTTTTTCAAGCTTACTCATTCTCAGCTCCTTATTGTCTCCTTAAGACGTGTGAAGTTTGTTCCATTGTCTGAACGATTTGGCGAATAAGGGTATGAAAATCTTGGGCGTATCTCTCAGGGTTTGCACGGTCTATGGCTCCGGAAAGTAATTCCCCGTATGTGTCAATGAACTGTCTGATAATGGCAACCTTGTCTTCCCAGGAATTAGGTGCAACATACCGGTCAAATACTTGTTGGATATGCCGTTCGATGGATTTCATTTTTAAGTCATCGGCAATTATGTCAAGAATAACCCGCATCCCTCCGTTGGTTCCTTCGCTTGCATCGTTGTATGCATTGACAATGTTGCCGCGGGTTTTATGTCTGTAATAATTCTCGACAGCTTCCCTTGCGGCCTGGCGCGCTTCAGCTTCGGAGAGCCTCCCCCCGTTTGAATTACAAATTGCAAAGTGATGATTGTAGTAATCCCCGATGGCTTTGCTGAATTCGTCAAAACTGCCAACAGTATTAGTGTCGAAACGGTATTGCATTCTCGTTCGATCGTGGACCGATCCAATTTTCATGGCCAGGTTTCTCTCGTCAAGTTCGGATAGAATGGCTTTTAATGCACTCATGATCTTCCTCCTTCTGTGGTTAAAAAAGCTTAAGAATTGATTTGACTTGGTCGATGGATCGCACATAGGCTTTTACAATTATTTCCCAGTTCGAGACATAACGTTCCGGATGGTTTCTTGTTATTTCTTCTGGCAGGTTGTCACCGAGTTTTTCTAAAAAAGAATCCATCAGATTAACCTTGCCGTCCCAATCCAAGGGGTCTATCCCGGTTTTAAGCACATAGTTTACGTATGCTTCTTTTTCTTCCGATTTTAACTGTTCCACCATGGCGTCGAAAACATGTCTCAAACCGCCGTTAGCTCCGTCTGCGACATTAAGCATGGCTGCCTTTATTCCCCCTTGGTTGGCATATGCCCTGCCTAATAGATCGTAAGCCTCTGCACCCAGTGCATCATTGCCTGAATCTGAGATTTTTCGGTTCAATGATGACAACAAGTGGGAATAAAATGAAACGAGCACTTCTTCGAATTCATCAAGGTTGGCAGTGGCCGACTCTAAGGCATATGAACCCCTCGCTGCATCGATAGGCAGAGCAATTTTCTTGGTTAGGTTTATCGCGTCTATTTTTCGAAGAATTATTTCCAGCCGGTTTTCGATGGGCTGATCTCGATGCAATTTATTTGTTGGCAGAGTTCTGATGCTCTGCCCCGAATTTATGATAAAAAGTAACCTGAGGTCAGAACGGTCCTGTTCACTCGCAACAGAAAAAAGACGGCCATAGACGTTTGTCGGAAAAAGAGGAAATTGGATCTTTCCTCTTATGTCCTGGGGCGCTGCAACAAGTGCGTCGTAAAGCTCTGCGCCGATCCATCTTGGATAGCTAGATTCCAAAAGTTTTGCTTCAAGAAAGTTTTGAAGGAATTCTGTCGCCGAATCAAATTTTTCAGAAATGAGCAAATTTAAGAAATCGTCTGAAAAATTATTTACGTCAGACCGGATCTTATTTGATAGCGAGCGATGCGTGTCTTTATGGCCGGTTTCCATTTAATCACAATTCCTATGGTCTGTCTGATGTACTGATATCGGGGCCGAACGCCGAATAAGCCTTCTCATACTTTAAATTTCGGCATTAAAGGCTCTTTTATCGGACCAAAATTCCTTTCCATATTGTCGAAGTGGTTCTCAAATAACCGTTGTGAGTCCTGTTGCAATCTCATGTCCTCCATTCGTTTCTGTTCGGCCTCGAAGTTGAGCTGTTCTCTCATTTTCATCTCATTTTCCATTTTAGCTTTATGACGGCCAACAAATTCTCTATGTTGTTCTTTCCAATGCAAGGGGTCATTGATTTTTTGGGATTTCAATCCAAGTGGATCAATTTCATTTTTTAATGAATCCAATGAACCAAATTTCCTTTTTAAGGTTAAAGAAAGATCTTCTTTCATTTTCGCGATCTTCATTTCTTCAATAGACCTCTTCAGTTCGCTTGCAAATTCTTCTTCCCAAGGATATTTTTTTTTCATTGTTTTCTCCTTTGCTTGCTGATTTAAATTTCCAAATTACTTTTGGCCGCATATCCCTTCAAAACAGACTTAAAGCCTTTAGCGGATTCGTGATGACCGAATCGATCAATTAGCTCGATGGCTACGGCAGTAGGCGCCAGTTGAAAATCCAGTAGCTCTTTGTTTAATTTGATTTTAGAAATATTCAGGCAATGATTTTCAAGAACGGAAAATAGTGAAATCCCAAAGATATTTTTACCTTTTGGGCTGATCCCATTAAAGCAGTGGCCGGCGTCAATAATAATGGATGGATTTATTATTAATCCTGTTTCTTCTTGCAACTCCCTTGCTGCTGCACATTGATAGTTCTCGCCGGGATTTACCTTGCCTGATAGGGGGCCAATGTGTCCGTCATCTCGTTCAAAAATTACATGTTGGTACTTGTAAACCAAATGCAAAACAACTATACTTACCGAATTGGCAATGCTTTTGGCTCTTTTCTTATTGGGATTTTCAGGCATTTAGTTTTCTCCTTAGAAAAGAGATGCATTTTGGGAAGCCATTATTGAGCCTCGTGTTTGGTATTAAAATTTATAAATAAACTTATTTTCAATTTCTGGTGGTGTCAAGTTTTTATAATAATGTCAGTAACATAGGATGATAACTGATAATTATTCATCATGGCCCGATATATTTCTGAATCATTGATTGGGATTCGTTATAATTCGGGATAATTCGATATTGCAGGTGAAAAAATGAAAGGTTTCATTTCGCATTTGCGAATTAAAGCACTGATAGCCCTCGAAGTACCATTTAATGAAAAATATTTAAAAGACACAAAGTTAAGAGAATGCATTCAAAGTTACGGTATGGGCAAGCTTAATAAGCGTCGGGAGAAATCTTTACTAATAACATTCTTAACTCTTATGCAGTGCCCCAACGAATACAAGGATGCTCTTGCTAAGGTACAAATTCTGGCATCAGAACATTTCGGTTACAACCAGATTAAAATTGGAAAAATAGATACAATAAGAGCCTATAGGAGTAACATCTGTAATCAAGTATTGACTTTTGAAAAAAAGGATTTGCCAGATTGCTTTTACGAATGGAAGAATAAAGCTATTGCGGAGACAAATGATAAGAAATGACTGAAAAAAACCTAGAATCTCTTAGGTTAAATCAGCAAATCGAGCTGATTTCATCTATGGAAAGAAGTATTCAAGATTCTGATTTTGAATGGGCATTTGATTTGTATTCAATATTTTTTGTCTTATTTCCTGAAAAATACAATGAAGCTTTGATAGCTGTTTTTCAAACGCTTGAAGATAACAATATAAAGAATTGGACATTTGAAAGAAATGTAATTGGTTTTTCCCTCGAAAAAACTATTTGCAATGAGGATATCAGCGAAAGAATTACACAAACAATATTAGATCTTCTTAAGACTCAAAGGTTATCGACAGCTATTAGAATCATTAATTTCATTTTGTTTATTGAATGGGATGATATACTGCCAAGCGTTGAACCCAAGTTTTCAAAAAGGGTAAATGCACTAATATTGGCTGAATTAAAAACTGAATGCAAGATGGCTTATTCTGAAAAAAACTGGTTAAAAATAATCCAGTTACATGAAATGGTGAAACCGGTCTTACCAGAAAGCAGCCTTAATCATTTTGAGCAACTTTTTAGAACAGCATGGCAAAACTTTTCAGACGACATAAAGATTGTCCTAGACGGCGAAGAAATCAAGGAAAAGCTATTTTCTAAAATAAAGAACGGAGTTCAATTTTTAACGTCTGTAGACAAACCAGGAAGCGTTGAGATCAGGTCTCCATTCGGGTCAATTACTCAATGGATTAACGACCATGATATTTTCGTTAAGAGAAGAGGGCTTTCCTTTGGAATCCCTTTTGAGCAAGAAGAACCAAGCGTCGTTGCTGAAGACAAAATGATACTCATGCAAGTCTATCCTGGCTTTGAAAAGGCAAAAATTGTTGTGACCTTGAAGACGGATTAGATATTGAACGGATGATTGTAAGCGAATTTTATATTGGTGGTCCAAGCATTATTTTGAATACGCCTCATGACCCGGGCCAATTTGAAAAGGCGCTTTACCATGAAATTTATCACTTTCATCAATTAATCGGCTCCTCCTACGGCTTAACCCTTCTACAGACGAACCGGATTCTTCACGATACCGTAACTGAATATTTCTATTATGTTTTTCTAAATAAGCTATGTTCTGAAGGTTCGCCCATTGAAGACCTTCTACCTGATCGTTTAAAAGAACGTGTTTCAAAGAATCATAAATTAAAGATATTGAAATTTAAACTGAAGATTAACAAAATCATTAACCTGCTTCATCTTTTTTCTTATGAAAGTGATGGGTCCTTTGAACAGTATACTAACCAGATAAGATTTTTTTTGGAACAAAACGATGTTGAAAAAGTGAAAATCGAGTCATTCATCCGCCATTTGGAAGACTTACCCGAGGAGATGAGTCTCACTCGTTTAAGTGTTGGAAGAAAAATTGGTCAGGAATTGGCTAAAAGGGGTGTTGATTTGGTTTGCGATGACACGGCCATACTGCTCACACCCAAAATGGTAGTTGAAAATTTCGCTTCCTTTTTCAGCTTTTTTGTCGATGGTATAAAGGAAACGGGTACATTTAGATCAAATCTGGCGCCTTTTGACTTTTACGAACAGTACCCTGCAGAATTTATTGCACTCAACGTGGCATTGATGGATTTTTTCAAGGGTAGGGGTACTAGGGAAGAAATTCTAGGCTCGATTTTTGGAATATATGAACTCTCGCTAATGACCGATTTCCATCCTGGTGTAATACAATTATCAGGAGATGATCGGCTTTTCGGTAAAGGCCTTGACAACCTAAGTGTATCCAGCCGCTTTTTGGCCATTTTACAGGATATGCTGCATAACGGACTAATTACTGGGGTAGATAACCCCATGAAGCATAATTATAGCGATGATTTGGATCGTATTTGTAGTCGCCTTCAATGGGTGGAATACAGTAAAATCTTAAGGGCGGTAAAGAGGTTTCTGAGGATTCCAGAAAAACCGATTTTTCGAAGACGTTTTTCGGATTTCAGCGAATCAATATTTCGATGGGCATTAGACAATAAAATGGAAAACTCATTCCTTTTTGGTACTTGGCCCGGTATCGTTAATAAATTGTCGTCTTTCTCTGTCCCTTTGGTCGTTCTAAAATATGACAGAGAATACGCGATTCTCAACGAACCTTTTATTGCACCTAATCCAGGACATCCCTTACATTCTAATAAAGGGAAAGAGTTGTTTTTGAAATCTGCTGCAAGCAAAATCTATTGTACAACCTTTTGGGAAATGTTCTGCAGGGATCTGATCGGCGGTGATGGCTTCAAAGAAACAAAAAAATTCATCAAAAAAGATATGCTGACTGTAGGAGATGTAATTGACTTTGATTTTGAACTGGTAGAAGCTGTTGAGTGGCTTGAACATTTAAAAAAGTACGCGTCAGTGCTATGAACGCTTGATGGCTTTATTACCAAACGCAAGCGTCATTCCGGGCTTGATCCGGAATCCAGTCTTTTCAAATATTTATAAACCCCGGCTTTCTCCGGGGTGACGAATTGGGTTTAGCGGCATTTTACTTAACGGCATTGAGGTACCAGTATTAACTGTCGTACCAATAGAATTTACCAATTTCTCAAGTCGTTTAGAAAAGATTCTTTTTATTCCCAATTCAATTCACGGATAGACCAATAGAAACGGTCTTAATGCTCATAAAGAACCGAAAAATTTGACCGTATTATCGGAGAGGTGCGCAGTATGGCTGCTATTTCCTGAAGATTTCAAAGGGTATGAAACCTGATACGCGAATTGGGAAACTTAATTTTAAGACAAACTAACCTATTGAAATAAATGCGGAAATGTTGAATTTTTCACCTTGGCTTGCCAGGCCTCCTTTCTTATTGTCAAATCAGGAACGGAGGTTTTTTTATGCGCTATTTATTGGTTTTTATCTCGGTTATCGTTTTTGTCTGTATGCCTGCGGTTGCAGGGTCAGGCATCAGGGTTGTTCCGAAGCCTCCTGTCAGGGTGGGCTGGTTGGAGATCAAAGGATATGGAAAGGACCTCCAGGCCGCTAATCGTGACGCATTGCGCCAGATCCAGCAAGTATTCGGAATGCACCGGATTGTTTCTGTTTCAGTTGTGAGGGACGGTGTTCTTGAGTGTGATGAGGTTCGCCAGGATACATCGCCAATCGAACGCCGTGGTTAAACGGGTTGCTTGGGGCTATCGTCTTTTTATTGTCCCTGTTCAAGTCACTGCAGGCTGTGGTTAAGCACCTGTTTTCAAAAAACCCCGCGACAATGGCTACTCGAGATAAATTTGTCGGATCTGAGAAGACCTCATCTGAAATTAGCTTGGAGGATAATGAAATCAAGGCCATCAAACGTTTGAGGCAAAAGCTTGCAACAGTGGACGATATTTTCGACGCGCTTTCACAGATCGAAAAAACGATCAAAGGCAACCCGGACCCGACCCGAGAACAATTGGATTTTGTCCACAGGTGTTTGGCAGAGATTGCCGTCAAAGAGACTGTTTTTTTACGGCAATACAACGAGTTGACCAGGCAGCTGAACATGCTTGGCAGAATTAATGCAAAACGCCTGGAACGGCTTGAGGATGATAGAAGAACAGGTTCCGCAGAAAGATATCATGGAAAAGTTCGGGTTTGGTACAGTCACTCAGTTAAAGACCGCGTATGCAAACGCACTCATGGAAACTGGTAAAGCCACTAAAGAGGTATCAAAAGTTGTGAAAGTCAACAAACGAGGTAGCCTTATAATTCCAAAGCAATTGGTGGATCTGCTAGGAGTTGAGGCTGATTCTAAGTTTGAAGTGAGGAAGTCTCAGTCAGGTGTTTCCCTAAAAAGAATATAGAATACAAATTTGAGTTTAAACTAAATTTAACATATTGAAATAATTAAAGATATCTCTTGACACGCCTCTTTTTATTGCTTATCTTTATAGCTAAAAAGGAGGTGTGCAATGAAAAAAATTATCGTTACAATCGTTGCATGTTGGTTCTTTTTTGGAAGTACCGCGTATTCCGCCGACACCGTTCCAGGTTGGGTCTATCAATCCTGCCAGAAACAAGGTGACATGTGGCTCTTTTCCGGGTCAGTGCATGACATCTCTATCCTTAATGTTGCTATACCACTTGCCAGAAACGCAGCACTATCTAATCTAGCTTCAAACATCGGTATCACTGCCAATTCTAATGTATCTCACAAAGTCGAAGGCAGCGAGGTAGATGGATATACCCAGAGCATCTCTGTAAATCACGGTTATTTCCTTGATAGGGTGGTTGCTTACGGAGTGCGACAGAAAGAGGTATATGTTGAACGCTATCAAGACTCACACACTAGACGGCTCAAATTCAATGTTCATATCCTTCTTGAAGTATCAGACTCAGACCTGAAACGTGCACAGTCGGATTTTATCAGACGGGTCATGGCTGAACAGGCACAGCCTGTCATGAAGTCCAAAGAAGGGGATAATGAACCTAGTATCGTCCGGCTCCTGCTTAGGAAAGCGGGGTTATGATGAGGTATCTAGTCTTTGCTTTTATCATAGGACTTTGCATGTTCAGGTCAGTATCCTGGGCAGGTGAAGTTAGGCATCTGACAGTGCCCAAAGATCATTATCTAGGGATATCGCCACCTTGTGAGACTGTGGCGCTTGCCAGGCAAAAGGCTATCCGTGAGATAATTGTCCAGATACTTCGCACGATAGGCGCTCAGTATTCAGTCAGGTTTGATTCAAATGTTACGGCTGTAAATGATAGGGTTGAACGCAAAATCTCTGAGAAGTTTCATTATGAATCTAAAGGATTCATAGATCAGATTGAACACCGGATAGTGTCCGCGTCATATGATCAGACTGATGCAGGGATTGTGTTTGAAGTGTTGGTGCATTTCCCACCTAAGTTAGTGGAGCGGACAAGAAAGTTATCATTAGGTGCCAAAGTCCATGCCCGCTGGCTCAATGGTGGTATCGTGGAACTGCGGGAAGTGAACGGTATTTCTGTGGTGCTCACTGAGTACAGTGTCCGGGTCAGGGAACAAAACAGTCATGCTGAATTTTTCAATTATTATGTCATGAAAATCTCGGCTGGCAATAGCCAGGAGTTTAAAAGGTCGTTGCCCGAACCTGTCAAGCTCAAAGGCAGTGTGGTCAGGCGTGTGCGTATCATGGTGCCGAAATCCGGGCATATACTGCGTGATGTTATGCTCGGTACCAGACGGTCTGTCATGGTATCCATTCATGGGACTGACGAAGTAGGTCGGGTGGTTCATATTAAAGTGCCGGTTCAAGCTCAGGAATGAAATCAATTTTTGAAAGGAGGGTTATCATGAAATCTAAAGTTGCTTTGGTTTTAGTGATGGTAGGGTTATGGGGGTGTTCGTCAACGCCGAAACATGTGCAGGTTGTAAAAGAACAAAGGCAGACAGCGTATGAAATGCAAAAGCCTATGGTAGTGCAGACCTCAAAAGAAGATTTACGACCTGGATGGACTAAAAAATCTGTTTATGTGGATGATGGTAATATTTATTTCTCAGGTGGGTTCTTAAACGGTGCGGATTATCCTCTGACTGTCAGGTGCGCCAATGCGGAAGCGTTAAAGGTTGTGGTGGGGGCGGTCTCACAGTGGATAAGGGCTCAGTTCGCGGGTCACGTGCAAGGATCAAATACGGTAGGTGATGGTGGACTTGAAAGGTATGTCGAGGATGGGATTGCCACATTTACCAAGGCTCTTCACATGCAAGGTATCAAACAAAATGAGTTGTATTATGAAGAGGTTGCGTATCCGGGAAGAGTCGATACTGGGTACAATGTCTTTGTTCAACTGACAATGGAAAAGAGTGATTATAACAGGGCGAAAGCCGAAGCCATCGGGCGTATGAAAAGTGAGTTTGATAAAGCGGGGCAAATCGAAGCCAAGAAAAAGGCAGAGATGATCTTGAACAGTCTGAAGACAGAGGTGATGTAATACCACAAAGAAAAACAAAGGCGAATCAAGATATTTCTTTATGAACTTCTAATGATATTGTATAAACCCTCAAAGCGAACACTTAGGGGGTTTATTTATGGATTATAGGGCAGTGGAAGCGATTGACGGTCCCATAATTCCAAGGAAACAAGCAGCCAAAAGACATTATGGCGTGCATCCCTATTTTACTAAACGGGCGTGGAATGTCGTTCAGGAGTACATAAAACGATATACCAAAGAAGGCGACACAGTGCTTGACCCATATGGTGGCTCTGGTGTGACTGCCGTAGAATCGCTCGTGCTTGGAAGAAAAGCTATCCATATCGATATCTCACCACTAGGTAATTTCATCACTCAACAGGTTGCAATCTCTCCAATCAACTTACACAAATTAAAGAAAACTTTCGATGATGTGACTACCGCCTGCAAAGGTAAGATAAATGCATTATATGACCTTTCCGATGAAGAAATAGAAAAAACAGACATTCCTTATTGGTACCCAAAAAATGTGAAACTGTCTAGTACCTCTGATGCTGTTTTTGTGGATGAACTTTTCACACGCAGGTCACTAATAGCGTTTTCAATCTTGCACAAAACCATTCGCGATATAATGTTATTCACGTTCTCAGGAACCCTTGTCAAAGTGAACCGCACATTTGTATCAACCACAGGTAACCATGTCCAAGGAAGTGCTTTTGTCGGATTGTTGCAAACGTCTTAAATGTCCATGTTTTTGTCAGCATTTTCGCAATTCAAAAGTACGCTTACCAGCAATGAAGCGTGCTGTTTATCGAACTGGCTTAGCATCTGACTAACAGATTAAAGCAGATAGTTCTGTTCAGCTAATCGTTTCTGATGAAGTGGTTAAATTTTCATTTTACCCATAGCTTTGCTCCTTTCATTTTTGTGTTTTCAGATATTAGGCATAACGACATTTGTTCGGGAGATGTCGGGTCTAAAATTTTAGTTGAATTATATTGTTGTTCGATCTATGTATGAAACACGTAACTTATAATAGAGGAGGATTTGACATGGCAAAACGTAAAGAGGTGAATTTTGAAGAGCTTTTGAAGATGATAGAAGACCAGGTGCCGCAGAAAGATATCATGGAAAAGTTCGGGTTTGGGACAGTGACACAGCTAAAAACCGCATACGCAAACGCACTCATGGAAACCGGCAAAGCCACTTCTCTGGTAGGTGGTCGTCAGAGTGGAGCGCCTAAAGAGATATCAAGGGTTGTAAAGGTCAACAAACGAGGTAGCCTTATTATCCCGAAGCTATTAGTTGATTCTTTAGGTGTTAAGGCTGATTCGAAGTTTGAAGTCAGGAAGTCTCAGGCGGGACTTTCGTTGAAGAGGGTCTAGTTAGTTTTTTCTGCACATCGTCTGGCATCCTGGATACATACCTAAATCCCTGGAAGCCTTTCATCTGAACTGGTTTTTCAAGCCAGTGCCAGTCGTTGTAGCAGACTACCCAATCACCAGCCTTTCCCCATGGTCCGCCGATGATCTCGCATAACTCAGCATCATCGAACATGTAAAGGTCAAAGATAGTTCCATAGCCTCGAACCTGGCCATCTTCGACAAAGAATATCTTGTCGCCGTTTCGGATGTTGGGGTTGTTACGATTATATCTATTTTGGTTAACCTTTATCAAATCATGCTGTGTATGTCTTCTATGCTTGGAAATCCAAGATATTCGTTCCAGCATTTATCTGAACAAAGGCCCGTGATGTGCTGTTCGCGCTGGTAGGGTTTTGCTTCTGGAAACTCTTTTTGTATTGGCATCTCAGGATACTTTCTTTCAAGGTCTGGCGTGTATATTTTTTTGCAGTTCGGGCATATCTTTTGACTCACATATATCACCTGTTTTTTTATTATCTATCAGGTGTCGATTTCTTTTTCTGAAAACCTCACCTCGTAAGATGGGTGAGGTTTTTGGGCTCCTCCAAGAAATATCTGATTCATATTTAATCTTCGATGGGGAATTTGAATTTAAAAAAAAAGAAAAATCTATTCGAGCTTGATGCTCCCGAAACCACTATCATCAGTCACAACCTTTATCATCATGCCGACCTTTGGAAGTAAGCCGTATTTCTTGGCAAATTTACCGATGTTTGATTTCGGACCATATAGCGTTTCACCGTTCTCACCAGCCTCATAAGTGAATACTTGATTGTGGGTGACGGTCTCTTTTTCTGTCTTCAATTCAACGGTCAACTCAATGGCTGGCTGGTTCTCGTTCTTCCATTTTTCAGTGTTCTGAACAAAGTCTTTGACGACTCCATCGGCAATGTTGATGATAACACCATCAAGTATCGAATCTTTAGGAAGTTTTGACTCAATTTCCTTAACTTTTGAATTTTCTGGGTTGTATCCCATACATATCACGCTCCATGTTGTATATTTGTTTATATGAGGTTTTCCCTCGTTAAGAATGGGAAAACCGATTTGACTATTTAAAGCTCGTCCGTGGATGTGTCCTGTCCAGTGGCTCCTTCCAGTTTTTTGTATTTATGATAGACCTGCCAGGTCACTTCGACATCCTGCATGCAATACGCTTTCAATTCGTCAAATCTTCCCTGTCGCCATAGCTCGATTGCATCTTCACCTTTTCCGGATTTTGAGTCACAACCCATGAGCTTCGCAGCAGTATCAAGGCTGATTCGTTTTCCAGTCAGTTTCCGGAGTTCTTCGTGTAGGTGTAGGGAACCGGAAACAAGGGTGGAGCCGATAGTGGCATTTTTAAAATAATTGACAAACGGGAAGAAATTTTCAAATTAAATGAGCCTCCGACAAGGGGGCTTTTTTTATTTGAAAAAAATGGGGGGACGGTTAGCCGACCGATCCCCCCGAAAGCAAAGGTCGGTTTACCCGACCAACAAAAACATAAAAATGATAGTTCTCGTTTGTGCAAAACTCAAGGATATTTACACTCAGGGTCGCAATTTTGTTTGGATTAAACCGGATCGATGTCCAAGATGCGGGTCCACCAGGGTATGGGGACATGGTTATGTAAGGGCATATTTTGATGATTTCCATGAATGTCTTTTTCTGCGCCGTTTTCGTTGTCCGGATTGTACCTGTGTCATTCGAATGAAACCGAAAGGGTACTTTAACCGGTTTCATGCTCGCGTTGATACGATTCGGTCCTGTCTGTATCATCGAATTTTACATGGCAGATGGTGCCCCAATATCGAGAAGTCCCGCCTGCGGCATTGGTTTTCAGCTCTCAAGCGAAAAACAATGGCGTTTTTTGGTTTGTGCTGTGATCTTCTAAGGGCTTTTGACCGTCTTATTGAGATGGGGGAAATACCCGTGAGCCGGGGCATATAATCCGGAAACACCACTGATCATCATAGAACCTACCGAAGCGAGCGTTTTACACGCCCAAAAAATTGGAATATGGGTGTGAAAAACAAAAAAGGGAGGTTTTTGATGGCGGAAAACAAAAATGAGACGGTTGCCGTATTCAGATTCGGGGTGATCCACGAATTTATAGGCGGAGCAATCCTGAGTTCGATTGAAAAAAGGCGCTTAATACGGGAGAAGTGCGCCCGCAAATGGATTATTCCTTATTCCAACCGTACGCGAATCAGTGAAAACACGATTTACCGATGGATCAGACGATATCGAAAGAGCGGGGGTAAAATCGAGTCCCTTTATCCACGTAAGAGAAATGATCGGGGAAAGCCGCGAATCCTTTCTGGAGAAGCCATCGCCAATATTGTCAATGCCAGGAAGGAGCGCCCCCATGTGCCGGTTAAGATGCTTTTGGCTGATTTGAAACGCCGGCATTTGATTCCCGAAAAGACAGGACTTACCACATTATATCGGGTGCTCCATCAAACCGGCTTGATGAATAACACACCGGCCCCCGAGGACAGACGGAAATTTGAAGCACCGTTGCCCAATGATATCTGGCAAAGCGATGTCATGCATGGGCCGAAAGTCGATGTTAAAGGCACTCAGCGAAAGACGTATCTGATTGCATTTTTAGACGATCATTCACGGCTGCTTCCGTTCGCCGCCTTTTATTTGTCAGAGAACCTTTCGTCTTTCATGGACGCTTTTGAAAAAGCCCTGATCAAACGGGGATTGCCAAGAAAGCTTTATGTAGACAACGGAGCTGCCTATCGATCTCATAAGCTTGAATTTACATGTGCCTCGCTGGCCATTGCCCTGATCCATGCCAGACCATATAAACCCCAGGGAAAAGGTAAGATCGAAAGATTTTTCAGGAGCGTCCGGAGTGATTTTCTATCGGTGGCGAACACCGTATCCCTTGAGTCCCTTAACACGGCTTTCGACAAATGGCTCGATGACGTGTATCACCAGCGTAAACATTCAGGCACCGGCATGACGCCCTTTAACCGGTTTACCCGAAAACTGGCCTGTATCCGCCAGGCACCCAGGGACTTGAAAAATCATTTTAGGAAAACGGTTCACCGGACCGTTGCAAAGGATCGGACGATTACCCTGGACGGTCGGTTGTTTGAAGCACCCGTTCTTCTAATCGGAAAAAGGGCCCTTTTACTCTATCACGAGCATACGCCAAAGCAGGTTGAGATCTTTTGGAATAAAAAATCCCACGGCTTTTTAACACCGGTGGACCTGCATGTAAATTGCCGGGTAAAGCGGGATCGAAACCATAACACCCAACTGGAATCAACTCCCAGGGAACTTTATAAAGGAGGTGGCTTATGGAAATGAAAAATTATAAGCTGTTCTTCGGTTTTGAAAAAGAACCCTTTCGGATGGATATTGGTGTTGATGAAATCCTTAAAAACCCGCAACTGAATGCTGCCAAAAATCGTTTTGAATATACGACCGATTTGGGGGCCGTTTATCTGTTAACCGGTGAAATCGGAAGCGGCAAATCCACTGCCATCCGTTATCTCGTAGACGGACTCCATCCCTCCGAGACCCGGATCATTTATGTCACCGCCACAACGGGTTCCATTTTGGAACTGTATCGACTGATCCTGGCAGAACTGGGAATCACCGCCGTCGGAATATCCCGGGCCACCATGCGCCGTGGGATCAAACGTGAAATCCTGGAATCTATCAGCAAAAAAATAAACACCGTCCTGGTAGTGGACGAAGCCTCCCTGCTGCGCTTGGAGGTATTTGTTGAACTGCATACCCTTTGTCAGTTCGAAATGGACTCGAAACCGTGGCTTCCCTTGGTCATTGCCGGTCAATCCAATCTCATCGACAGTCTCATGTATCCGGGCTCCATGCCCCTTGCATCAAGAGTCGTCGCCAAAAGCCACTTTGTCGGCATCGATCGTGAACAAATGCAGGATTACCTGTTGCATCACCTGAAAATTGCTGGCATCAAGAACATGCTGTTTGATGAGACGGCTGTAACCGCCATTCACCAAGGCTCCGGCGGCATTTACAGAAAAGCGAATCATCTGGCCAGGGGATCTCTCGTTGCTGCTGCAATGGATAACCAGAAATCCGTCAACGCCGAGCACGTTCGCATTGCCGCATCCGAAATATTTTAAACAAGTATGATTCGTAACGGGCCAATGAAAAATGAGATTCTAAGATTCCGGTGAAACGGAGTCGGGCAATGCTGGGGAGCAACCCGACAAGGGATAGCCGGATGAGGCGGCATCATGCCGACGGGGGAGGACGGTAGAAATACTGTCTTCCCCCTTTTTTATTTTGATGCTGTCTCTTTATGCCTTAAGAAAACCCACATTAATGATGGAGCGGAGCGACTCATTATCGCTAAACCCGAAAATAATCGAACCCCTTCAATTTGATCTGGAAATCCCTTTCCTTATAATTTGAAAATCTACAGTAGGTCGATATGATTCCATTTAAGGAAATGATAGCTGCACTTTAGATCATCATCACTCAAACCAAATTCGAGGCATGATCTTGTCATGATAAATGGTATGTCAAACTGTTTGCCGTTGAAAGATATCCATGAATAATCCTCTTTATCAGACAACCAATCTATGAACTTGTCCAAAAGCTCCGATTCAATTTCATTTACTTCTGAGAAAGTGTCTCCATTGCTGTCCCTGGCGCAGATGCAAGTCACCTTGTCTCCATACCAAGGCAAAAGACCAGTGGTCTCGATATCGACCACTATTTCATTTCTGGTTTTTTCATCTATCTTGACCACCTCCGTTATATTTACATCCATAGCAATCCATATTTTGAGGTAATGCTTTCTTTGAATCTTTCTCTTCAATCCTTACTATGCCGTCCTGGTATTGACAGAATCTATGTTCTAATAAAATTGAAAAGCATCTGTAGTCACCATTTCCGTTGACGCTTCTTCGAAGAGAAGCCTTTCCTTTCTGACATTCCCTTGCCAAATTCTCAAGGGTCTTTAGTGTGTTTTCTGGTTTTATATCGAATCTCATTCATATCAATCCTCCTTGTCTTTGAAAAACCTGCCAGCCTCAATCGCTTCAGGTATCAATGTCTCTTCTAAAAGCCTATCTGCTTTAACAGTCTGATGTGTATCGTCGATGAAATTGTGGATGCTAAACTTATCTTTCTTCGGCAGATATGTGACGAATTTTGTTGACCTCAATATCGCGTTTATCATTATGACAAACTCAGCACCTTCTGCGCTCTCTTTCTTAAGCTGGTCAATTGCTTCAATTTTCATCATGTTCACATCACCTCACCATCTACTGCGCCGGCTTTAACCCTCTGCGCTGCAAGCCTGACAAGCTCATCTGCTGCAGGGAGCGGTTTGCCGTCCATCTGATATTCCATAGCAATCTTATTTGCTGCGTAGCGTAAAGTTTCCTTTGCAATTTCATACATAATTTCATCTTTATATCTCTCCATTTTTAGTACCCCTGGACAGATGCTTTTTTGCACCGTCCTTTAGCAATCTAAAGAAAGGACGGAGCTTACTTCTGTATAGGGTCTTATTCAGGTCGGTAACACCGGCATAAGTGTTCTTCGCCTCGTGTCATATGACACATCTCACGATATAGGCACGTAGTACAGGTGTAGTTACATCCGATGGGATTCATTTTTGCTGGTGGGGTTATTCAATGTGGGTCTTGCAGATCCTGCCAACTATTCTCTGGGTACGTTTTGAATTTTTTTCTATCACTTCATTCAAATAGTAGCTGCATCGGTGACAGACAAGACGGCGGCATACGCGACAAGTCGATTCACGTACAAATGCTGTACGGACTCTGGTCTTGCAATAGTGGCAGGTGAACATTTTTATTCATTTCTTTGTGTAGTTATCTGGAATTTTAAAAAATTTTTAATCTAAATATTGGATCTCTTGTTTCAAGCCTCAGACATTTTCTGCAATAAAATCTTAGTAGACTATTGTCGTCATCCCATTCTTCCATTTTTCAACCCTCACTTATTACTTCTCATTATCCTATCTTTTTTAAAAAAGAATATATCTCCACTTTTTCTAAGCTTATCTATAAACGGCTTTATATCTTCATCAGGGATTCCCTGTCTTACGGCTTCAACAATAATATCTTCGACCTTCGCATAATCTCTGATATTTGGAATTAAGTCGTGAATTATCCTATTAAGTTTACTAATGTTGCTTCTTTCAGACGTTGATATTCCTGTAACAATTCTATCAATGTCAATTTTACCTGTCTTATGATCGATGCCTATTTGAGTAAGGCAATAACTGGTTAAGTTGATAGCCCTATTAGCATCTTCAACAGTGACATGATCACTAAGGCGCGTCTTAGCTGATGCCTCAGATAACCTTATAATACCTTCAAGCTGTCTGGCCGATATTGGTATTGCTTTAGGCCCTTTTCCGTTCTCATTACCTGAATTTCTCATTGAAACATAGAACTCTTTAATAGATTTTTTAGCCTCTTTTGTAATTATTGGTCTTACCTTCTGCCTGGCATAGGCAATAAATTTACGAAGAGTTTCATCGTTAATAGGAACCTCTCGAATTGTCTTACTCATATGCATATCAATTATGAACTCAGCAAGTTCACCATCTTTTTCTTTGTTAGGAAGATCTCTTAATGGAAAAATCAGATCAAATCTATTGATAAGAGTTGATGGAAGATTAATTTGTTTAGCCATCTTTTCAAAATTATCAAACCTGCCGAATTTTGGGTTAGCCGCAGCAAGAACTGTTGTCTGACACATCAAAGTTGCCTGGATATTCGCTTTGCTTATACTAACAGTCTGCTGCTCAAGTGCCTCGTGCATTGCCTTACTATCTTCTTCATCCATTTTGTCAAGCTCATCAATCATTGCAAACCCTTTATGAGCTAATACAAGAGTTCCTGCCTCAAGACCCCATCCTCCAAGAAGTTCATCTTTGACAACTGATGCAGTAAGACCTGCACCGCTTGCTCCTTTCCCAGATACATATCTTGATTTAGGTGCTATGCTGTTTACACGTTTAAGAAGCTGACTCTTTCCAGCACCTGGATCGCCAATCAATAAAACATGCGTATCACCACGTAAACTTACCCCATCCACTCTTTTTTTCTTAACCCCACCAAGAAGTTGAAGAACAATTGCTTGTTTAATTTCGTTATGCCCTTTAGTCGATGGTGCTATAGACTCCACTAGACGCTTAAAAATATCTGGCTTGTTTGCAAGTTCTTTAAGTTCAATCTCATCTTTAGGTGTGATTTCTATATCGTCGTAACTATCTTCAGCAGGTTCGAAATAGTTTGCCTCGATTGCATAATCGAACATATTTGAAGTGGCTCCGCTTCTTAGTGTCATAGGAACCTCAACAACATATCCAACCACACGTATTTTCGTTCCGGGATTAGATCGTTTATCATTGAACTCACTCACTAAATCATTTTTCATTAAAACAAACATCCTTTTAGGCTGAACTCCACCTTCCAGCATTGCAGGATCTTCTTCAAGTGTAATGCTCTGTAAGTCAATCAATTCTTGAGAAATTATTGTAAATTTCCCTTTCCTCCCGCAGCCACATCTTGTAGGTTCACGTCTAGCTTTCTCAATTTGTAACATTGATATTATATTTCCGCAGCTTGGACATTCCCATTTACCATTGACCATTTGAGGTCTTACGTCAGTCTTTTTCCTGACAATACCCGTAAAGGTGTATAGCTTTTTGATTTTCTTTGACCGTACATTTCGAATTTGTATATCTTGCGAAGATGGTAGGTTATAGAATCTAACTTTGAAATCCTTAGCAGTGTCGTTTACATCAAATTCTTCGACAGCAAGTGAAGCAGTTTTAATCCCATCTTCAGGCTTTTCTAACACAAGTTCGCCAAGCTCAAGATCAAAATCAAGCAAATTCATAAAATCGATTACTATAAACATTTTTCCTTGCCTAATGTTTTCATGAAGGACATCATTGCAATTATCCTCGAAATAGTTCTTGAACCTTTGAATCATTTCACTTGCGTCCATTCTGTCTCCACTCTCTCATCTTGTCGATATCAGCAGTCTTATTACATCGATTACAAATTAATCCAATAGGATATTTATGATAATGTTTCCCTCTTATAGATCCAACTCTAATAAGTTTAGTGCAATTGTAACATTTACCAATTGAATCATTTTTGAGTTTAAGATAAGTAGATCTTTCAGACTCAATAGTTTCTTTATATAAGGTGTATGCGTTGAATCTTCTATTGATATCGCCTAATCTTTCTTTAGTTGTGAATCTTGACAAAATTTTATCAAATATTTTTAGCATCGAATGCCAATAAGGATTTATAATAAATAGCTGAGGTGTATATGGGGATGTTTTGTAATGTGATTTCCAGAAGTTTTTCGTTAGTTGAAAGTCAGGATCATTATTAGATAAAACACGTATAATTCCATCATGTATAAAATAATCGAGGCATCTGTTTATGTGTGACCTATCAAGAATATCTGTAAATTTTCTAAGTTCGCTTATTGATGTAAACGTGGATTGATAGAATACTTGAAGTATCTGTGTATGATATTTGTATTTCAAATAGTGAGAAATCTTTATAAGATCTTTCAAATCTGTCCCTGCAGAAATTTTGATTCCAGAAAATAGTTCAAGATATGGATCTGGCAGTTTAATATTGACCACCCCTGTCAAGATCTATTCTGTGAATCGTGTCTCTATGATATCCCTTAATCTGATCAGTCAAAGGTCCGCGATTGAATTTGATATAGAAATGAGAATTATCAAAAGCTATAAGTTCACCATATTTAGGCTTTGGTTTTGGTAGATCTGATTCTTTTACCCATAGAACAACTGGTTTATTCAAAAATACCTTTATACCGCCCTTTTCTACACTTTCCACATTAACACCTTAAAACAGTAAACTATATATACTGGTAAGAACTAAGCAGCTTAGAAGACTCATTCTAACCTTAGTTTAGTTCTTCGATGGGGATCGGGGAGCGGAACGAAATTCCGCTACCTCATTCTTTCTGATGCCAAAAAATGACCTTCTTGTCTCATTTTATCTTTTAACGTTTTAGCAGTAAGTATCTGGATAGTAGGATACGCTAAAGGATCTTCTCTATTTTTCTGTTCAAAGAACTTTCGCCATTCGTCATGAATATTATCTATAATCTTTACATTACCCATATTTGCACCTTTGTTATTTTGTTGTTTTTTAATAACACAACTTATATTTAAAGATTTCCATTTATTTGCAGCATGTTGTAAATATTTTAATAATTAAATTTTTAAAAAAATAGTAGGGCTACCTTTTAGCCCTTCTTACATTTTGAAAAATCCGTCGGTAGTAGGTAGTAGTAGGGCTACGCCTCCCTACTACTTCATTCTTCTAAATACATATTAATTGTGAAGTGGGGCTATTTAGTAGCCCAGCTTCATGTTTTCAATTAAATTTATATACCAAAACCACCAATAACCCATCATGAAGAACATTTTCGATTCAGCTCTTAGCCCTTTTTATGGATTTGATATGGCACAGCTATATTCTAAGTATGGCCAGATAATAGATGGATTTATATTCTTCCCGATATTCTTCGGACTAACTCATTTCGTATTTGGCAAGAAATACCCTGGTAAGTCTGGAAAGAATATCTCTGTTGCTTTGGCTTTGATGCTGACAATTGCTATACTTACACTTGAGAATAAACTTAACTTTTCAATCAAAAGCTTTGGCGGGCTTGCTATTGCCTTGATCTTGCTCATGACTGGATATTTCATGATTACCTTAGCAAAATCTATAGGCATGAAACCTATTAGCGCATTCTGTCTGATATATTCTATAATGTACCTTTCAATCGCAACTGCTATCCCTAATCTGTTTGATTATATTTCTACAAGAGCTGCCTGGTTGAATGGAATTCTAGGAATCATCTTCATAATCACATTTCTATTATCAATATATAACGTATTCAGATATATATTCTCCAGAAAATCAAACCTACCTAAAGATATACAAGCATTTAATTCTTCAAACGCAAACAAAGAATCAAAATCTGAAGATAACGAGCTAAAATCTATCAAACAATCCAGATTACACGTAAAAACCATTACAGATATGATGGATGCACTTGTAAATATTGAAAGGATCATCAAGAAAGGAAATCTTGATGATGGTTCAATCTCCAAGGTGAAAGGATACCTTCATGACATGAGCACTAAAGAATCAATTTTTACACAAAAATATAATCAGTTGATTTTAAACTTCAAAAGAACAGGGATGGTTGATACTGACAGATTGACCCGGCTTGAAACTGAACTTCAAGAAGCTCCTAATAATAAGAAAAACATCAAACAAGCTGAGATTGATATTGAGAAGAGAAAGATTGAATATGATAGACTGATTATAGAAGCCAAATCCACACTTGACGGATATCTCAAATCATTCAACATATCAATGCAGAAAGTTATGCACACACTCTCAGATGATGATATCCACCAGGCTAAGAAAATCCTTCTTGACCTGAAACGCCACTGTGACCAGATTGATCATATGACTAAAGAAGTCATCGATCTTAACAAGATGCAGAAAGGACTTTTCAAATCTGAATCTAAAAAAACGTACTGATTATGTATTCACATGGTAATTACCATTCTAAAGAGACAAAAAACACATAAATCTATTTATACTACTTTCACCACTTACTACTATGTGGTGAAAGATGATATTTACACATTCAGACCGAAATGAAGCAGATCTAAGCGAAGATTATTTTGATAGGTCTTACAGGCTTCCAACCTACTTAAACTTTTCACCTGTCGAATACACACCCCTAGAAGAACAATCTGAACAGACTTCTAGTCTTGATGATATATTATCTTCAAAGAAAGACCTTATAATCGATAGGCTAAAGATGTTGGCCATTGCTATGGAAGAGCGAAAGAACATCCAGCAGAATATATTCAAAAGCCTGGAATCTGACCATTCATCATGCCAGAAGAAGCTTTTCGAGATTGAACCGCTTTATGACCCGAAACTCAACACTGACTGGGAAAAAAAGAAGCTTGACCTCGAACGTGAATACAGACAGCATCAGACAGCATATTTCCGTGATCTTTCAATGATACAAAACGAACTTAGAGAAACTATCATTGAATACATGAAAGAAAAACAAATGGAGGAATTATTCAAATGAACCAGATACCAAGATACGCAATCAAAAACGTTATAAGTCACCCTGAACATTATGCTGAAGAGATGACAGTTGATCAGATCGATAATGTTGTAGCAGGATTCATATCAGTCAGGTATGACAAACAGAGGTGGTCAAAATAGAACTCAAACAAGCAAGCGAATGGATGAGCGCCACCAAGGTAAACACATATGCAGGAGCTTTTGGCTGTCCTAGAAAATTCTTCAACCAATACATTGCAAAGTTAAAACAGAAACCTAGCATATATTTCCCAATAGGTAACATTCCACATAAAACCCTCGAATATTGTTTTAAACTCAAACTCCATAATAAGTTTGAAGATTATTCAGATTTCAGGAAATCACTTCTGAATCTTCATGACAAATATTGGAAACAGTATGCCTTCGAGATTGAACGGTTTAATCCAACACCTGACCAATTAACTGACATGTATAAAGAATCAAAAGAAATGATAATCAACTGGCTTCATACATATCTGCGTGAAGAGCAATATGATTTAATACCTTGGATTGAACAGACTGTATGGGCACGGAAATTGAAACTGATGTGTAGGATCGATCATGCTGGAAAAAGTAAAACCCCTAGCGTGTTCCATATCAAAGATTACAAGTCAGGCAGGTCTAATAAGATGTATCCCGATACCAAGCTGCAGCTCATAATAAACTGGATATGTTACAGGGAAGAGACTGGTAGCACGATTCATAAGGTAGGAGCGCACTATCTTCGTTACCCTGAAAGTCCTAAATTCTGGACACCGACCAAAGACGAGATCGACTGGGCCATAAGCCAGGTTGAATTTGTCAGGAAAAACACCAGATCCACAGATATCAACGACTATCCTTGCAGCTGTGGTGGGAAATGCCAGGATGATTTTATTTTAAACAAAAATGATGGATGTACAACAACTCCTTAAACGGCTTGAAAATAAATTCGATGTCGCCAAATTCTGGCAATATTATCAGATGGCCGATTCTAGGAAAAAAAGAGAACTTGAAGATGTGATCCGGGCGATTGCTGCTAAAGAAGGTCTCAATACATATGACGATACAATCACCTTACCGCCGCCAAAGAAAGAAGAGTCAGAAGGCGATATCACGTTTGGCAACGTCATCTATCCCAACGCCGAACCATACCCGTACTCAGCACATCTTAGAGAGCTTACCAGACATGTTGGTATTTTCGCTTCTACTGGTTGGGGTAAAACCACCATTGCCAGAAACATCATTAGAGACCTGGCATCGCATGACATACCATTCCTGATAATTGACTGGGAGAAATCATACCGGCACCTGGCAAAAGAGATAGATGGAGTAAAAGTATTTACCATTGCACGTGACGTGGCACCGTTCAGATTCAATTTTTTCAAACTTCCACCAGGCTTGGCATACCAGGATTATGTCAAAGAGATAGTGACAGTATTTAGTGCTGCTTACCTTGGCGGTGCGGGTGCTGATAATATCTTAAGAAAGATTTTTGACCAGGCGTACCAGTACCAGAAGATGCCAACATTATCAGATGTTGAGAAGATCCTTGTAAATGAAACAGCTCCTTCTAAGATGCGTGGTAGGGAGATGAACTGGAAACAGTCAGTCAGAAGGATGATAGAATTCTTATGTTACGGAAAGACTGGCGACACTTTCAACACACATTGCCCTGAAGGAATCGAACACCTGTTCAAAGGTCAGGTCGTACTGGAACTTGGCGGACTATCAAACGAATATGATAAACAGTTCACAGTGATGATAATCCTTCTCTGGTACTGGCGATACCTGGAACATCAAGGCATTGAAGATGAAAAGCTAAAGCATATCATACTATTAGAAGAATTCCATAAGATAGCAGAAGTAAATCTCATAATTGAAGCTTTCAGAATGTTAAGGAAATATGGCACTGGAATAATTGCACTTGACCAAATGCCATCCAGCATTCCTAAAGACGCATTTGAGAATATGGGTACTAAGATCGTATTCAGTCTTGACCTGAATGATAATGTCCGGGCTGTTGCAAACGCCATGTACATGACCAAAGAAGAGGCAAATTATATAGGTCTTCTTCGTAAAGGCGAAGCGATTGTCAGGTCAAAAGAACGGTACGCATACCCATTTTTGATATCAGTCCCGTTTACTGGAAACCCGGCAAGCGTTACAGATGACGAGCTTAAAGAGTATATGAAGCCGTATTTACAACTTTCCAGACCGTCTGACTTGTTAGATGATTGGTGCCCAACTCTCCAGAGTCCTCCTATAGATGAATCTCCCCCCACCCCTGGAGAGATCATCATGCTCTCCGAGATCGGAAGAGAACCTTTTTTGGGTACTGATGAGCGTTACAAGAAGCTTGGACTCTCTGCCAGGCTTGGCACTGAATACAAGAACAATCTGATAAATAAAGGATATATTCAACCAGTCAATGTAGATGGTAAAATACTGTTTGATCTTAAACCCAAAGCACGGGAATTCTTGGATGTAAAAAACATCAAGATCCCAACTCAAGCAAGAGGTGGCATCCAACATAACTACTGGTTAGAGAAGATAAAAGAAAAGTTTAAATCCACTGAGAAATTCCCGTTCAAAGAGAAAGACGATATTGACCTGGTGGTTGAAGCTTACGATTTCACCTGGCTTGTCCAGGTTGAGACTGGCAAATCAAATATCAAGAAAAACATCGAGACACTGATAAAATCAAGAGCAGATAGACGTATCATGGTAGCCACCAATAAACAGGCTGAGTTTAAAATCATAAATATCATATCAAGAATAAATCTACCTGGCATCGATAATGTTGAAACATTTTTTGTCAAAGATTTCCTATCTCATCCACTCACCAATTCATAATCACCCCACAAAAGCCCTGCACAACTTCAGCAGGCATCAATCAATGGCAGAATACGTATAGCGACTTTGTAGCCAAAACCGTTTTGAAAGGCTCTCCATACCAAATTTTGTAAGGAGAGCAAATTAAGTAGACCCTCCCGGATCACCGGAGAGGGTTTTTTTATTAGTTCTAACTTCAACCCTTAAACCCATATGTCATTTTCTAATTTATCAACGTTTCTAAAGGAAAGGAGGTGAAAACATGGCAATAGATTTTTTCGACAGGGAATTGTCAAGGCTGGAGGAAAGGTTCAATTCAACATTCGGAGAAGATCCAAAATTCAAACCAGATCTTAGGGCTTGCACTATGCTTTCAATTGTTTGGCTTGGCATGATTGCTAAGCATATCAACTCAGCAAAAAAAAAAGATAGCGTCCGGTCAGAGATTCAAGAATTTGTCTATGGAAGACATGCTCTTGACAAGTTGTTTGATCTGGCTGATCTGGAAATTACTGAAAAGATCAAGTTTTCCGAATTTGAACCTGAACAGAAACTCGTAGCGGTAAATTAGCAAAACAACTTAATTGAATTTAAACCAAAAGACCTTTCCGGATTCGTCCTGAAGGGTTTTTTATTTTGCAAGGAGGTGTCATGAGAAAAGTCAGATTCAATCTTAAAAAGGAGTGTTTTGAAGAGATGATTGAAGCCGGAAGACTTAATCCATCATTGGAAATCATTTTCAGGGATAAGACAGGATCTCACACACATAAAATCGGCGCCGGGTACAGTGATGACATATTCGTTTATCGTGAAAGCGAAGATACTTTTGTGCTCTCAAGAAGTGAAAATCTTGGCTATGTCAGCCTTGAAGTGTTCACGGGCAATGAAAAGACAGGCGACATATTCATAGATAGCCACCAGGTGGAAGACACCATTGGTAATTCCGACCGAGCACCTTACACCATAATCAGAAGGCTTATGCCTTATATGGAATGAAAGGAGAAAAAGCCATGTGGAACACGCCAAGTATAGAAATTTTAAAAGATGTGCCGCGACTTTACGAGACAGAACATATCAACCTGAAAGATAGGATCATTCACCTGCATTTCTTTATTGGTGGTTGTGATTGGTTCGTGGCTGAGTTTGATTTCGAAGATATCTTGTGGGGATACGCGGTCCTCAACAATGACCTCGAATGTGCTGAATGGGGGTATATGAGCTTTACAGAACTCAAAAGCATAATAGTCAATTCATGTATTGAGGTTGATTTTGACCTTCACTGGAAAAAGAGATCTGCCAATCAGATTGAGAAGATCTGTAAAGGTATGCGTTGGAATGAACCTCAAGAAAGAAAGGAGCTAAAAAATGCAACAGCTTAGCTTTTTCGAAAGAACTGAAAAGACATTCTGGAAAGATCTTAAATCAGGCAAGTTTGCCCGGATGGTCATTAAGGAATCTAAGGGTCAATATCTCAAAGGGTCAACTGATGCCTTTTATGTGATGAAACCGATATTTGCTGAGGTGGATGACGTTGAGAGGATGTACTGCATCTTCATGGACAATAAGAACAACATTTTGTCAATTGACAAGGTGGCTCAAGGCTCCCTTACATCCGCGGTAGTCTATCCAAGAGAGCTTATCAAACTAGCCCTGAAATACAAATCAGGATCGGTTGTCATCAGTCACAATCATCCTTCAGGCGATCCTCAACCTTCAAATGAGGATAGAGGATTAACGCTTAAGTTGGCTTTTGCTTTCAAGTCAGTGGACATCAATCTCCTTGACCACATTGTTGTTGGAGATTCCTATTACAGCTTTGCGGACAACGGAATGATGGAAGAGATAAACCGAAGGTTTCAACGTGATACAACATTCTAAGAAAAAAGGAGGCAGTGTAATGGCATATACACCAGAACACAGCCAGAAACACAGTTGCACATTAAGACGTATTGCATGGGCTTTGGAAATTCCAATGACTTCAGCAATTGAAAAGGTGTTTGATCATGTCGGAACGACGGTTGATTATGTGAAGGTTTGTAAGAAATGCCGGGACAAAACCAAATGCGAAGAATGTATATTCAATCAGGAATAAGGGAGGTACTCATTAATGGAATCTATCACAAAACAAGCCATCGTTATTCAGGTAGACGAAAACTATCTTGAAAAGCGGTGCAGGGAAAGGTTTATCGAACTCAATCTCAATACTGTGGAAGATATGAAAGCGTACATTAAAAGCCTGTTTGAGAATTTCGAACACCAGTCAGATGTATTGGGTGGGCTCTACAAACTCGTTTTACCGGACTGGGACAGGATCGATAAGATCATTTATTCGCCAAAAGTAGGCAAAAGGTTCTGGAGGTGGATATGTCAGCTTTTCATAGAGTTTGATAGCATTTACCACCCGGACGTTTTCAAAGGAGGTATCTGGTTTAATCAAGGATTCTCATCAGATGGCAATCTCAGTGATTGGGAGATCAGTTTCAAGGAGTGTAATGTGACTTTCGCTTCATAACATTCCTTAAATCTGAACCCCAAAAAACCCTTCTGGAATTACCCCGGAGGGTTTTTTTGTGCCCATGTTTTGAAATTATGTTTCGTGACAGAAATCTACACAGAAAGGAGATCCAAATGAAACAAGTCTTAATTATCATATCAAGAGGCATCATCGACCAGGTGATCTTTTTTGAAGATCCCAAAATCGCCATTCAGGCCCTATCGGATTATGTGAAAGAAATGATCCCTGAGCACGATGATGCAGCTCTTTATGACACAAATGGTCTGATAGCAAACGCAAAACATTTTCTGGATGACGAAGATGAGTACAGGGAAAACGATGCCTTAATCAAGGCGGTAACCTGACACAAAACAACCGTTAAACAACATCATAAGGTCTCCCTTGGAACAATTCCTGGGAGGCCTTTTTTTTTGAAAGGAGAGAGTTATGCCTCACATAGGTATTGTTGGAGCAAGGAAATATAGGTGTCAGAAATCTGTCAAACAATTGGTTCTATCACTTTCAGAAGAATCAACAATTGTCACTAGCAACTGCAAAGGTGTTTGCTCATGGTCCCAGCATTATGCCAGGTCAAGAAAAATGGAGGTTCTTGTTTATTCCCCAGACTTAACAAACATTCGTTCAAAATTTGATGTCGCTGAAAGGTATTACCAACGAAACAAAGAGCTGGTTGAGAAATGTGATCTGATTCACGCTTTCCTTAGTGCAGCTGACGGTTACGCAGGTGGAACAAAATATGAAATTGAATATGCAATCAAAATCGGTGTGCCTGTCAAGGTTCACCATGAGAAAGGAAAGGATGAAGTTTTCCATCAGTTCACTATCCCATTCGGAGGGATGAGGGAATCCCTTCTCCCAAATTGGAAAGGTTTTTTTGTCGATACATTTGCATAAGCAAATAGAAAGGAGGCAATCATGCGAAAGACATTTCAGACAAAAGCGAGAAGGAAATTAGATGAAAGAGTCAATATTGAGATCATGGCAAATGAACTGGATGCAATGGATTGGGAACTCAACAGCCTCGTATGGGATTTGTATTGGTTTGTTGATTTGTTCAACATCGTATTTTTCAAAGGCGAAAGTGTACCCATACCTGCACTCACTTTTGAGAAATCCAGGGTAAACAATTTGGGATTCTATCGCATCGGAAGAAACGATTTTGCAGTAAAAAATCAAATCAATTTGAACCGGTTGTACATTGACAGGCCACTTTCAGAAACATTAGGCACTCTCCTGCATGAGATGGTTCACAGTTTTGAATATATTTATATTGAAGAGTCGAAGCGGACTAAGAACTGGTATCATACAAAGGCTTTTCGAGAGAAGCTCAAGGAATGTGGAATACACACGGATGAGAGAGGTTGCCATATGGCAATTGGAGATCCATTCAGATACATCCTGATTCGGCATGGCGTAGATTTCAATCATGGCAATATGGTTCAAAAAGGAGGCCTTGTATTGATTCCTCCAAAGCCGAAGAAGAAAGGCAAATCCAAGCTTAAGAAATGGTCATGCGGATGCACAAACATTCGTGTAGCGGTCAAAGATCTCAAAGCGGTCTGTTTGAAATGCGAAAATGAATTTGAGCTAATTGATTAAAGACAGCATTTAAAAACAAACACTATCAATCAACCTAAGAGGGTTTCCTGTATTTCAGGAAGCCCTTTTTTTATGGAGGATGAAATGAGATCATCAGCACAGACAAAGATGGGATTCTATCCAACGCCGGATAAAGCAACGCCAATCATAGCCAGATACATAAATCGAAAACAGGAATCCGGTTGAGGCTCAATTATCAATGTTTTGATCAAATAACAGACTGAATATAAAAAGAAGGAGGGGTCGGTTCGACCCCTCCCAAAAACCAAGAAATTTCGTTTTTCAGCGGTTTTGGAAGGGAACTCCAAAAGAGAAATTTGTGATTCGTATGAACTCAAATAAAGCTAATTTCCAAAAAGAAATGAAAAAATCTGTTTTTATGATTTCTAATATATTGATTTTTGAACTTTTTTTCTATTTCTTGTCCCTCTTTTTCTTGCTTATTCTCATTTTTCGACTTTACCTGTTTTTTCTGACTTTTTCTTCATGCCTTATTGCCAGCCAAACTGGCAATGTCTGTGATATTCATTAAGTATTACAGTGTTTTATTGTAAACAGGTCCCTGGGTATATTGTCAAGGTATAGCATTTGGATGAGCCTCAGAAGCCAACTTTTTGCAACTGTTATCTTGTGTTTGTGTGGCCTCTTCCAATTTTCCATTTCTATAGAAAATTTTCTTCAATTCCTGGTAAGATACCGGGAAATTGGTCTTCGAAAGCGAGATCTGTGACTTCAAGGCTGGCGTATGTTACTTTGCGCTGGACGCTTCCAAATATTTTGGTTTACAAGTGGTTGAAAATCGGTATAAATTGGATCAATTGACGTGCAATACTTATGCGAGAACCTGTGAACGCTCCTTCTATAAGCTATACACATGTCCGCAGCCATAGACCGGCTGGGGTTCGCAACTCCGTCGATGGACTTTAAGATATCCCAGAGGGTTTTATGCGGCAGAAACCAGAAATTCCGCTTCTTACGTGTAGCAATCTAATCATTGTTCGAGTGACACAAAATGAAGATTGAATTCCAACCGATCGGCGTGATCCATACGCCATTCAC
>Ga0233437_1001698_pt1 | contig 38437 bp, 38 predicted proteins | sample SI_122_August201_FD_182714 | JGI IMG/M metagenome (GOLD analysis project Ga0233437, IMG submission 182714) | Seawater microbial communities from Saanich Inlet, British Columbia, Canada - SI_122_August2016_200_MG | ecosystem: Environmental > Aquatic > Marine > Inlet | place: Canada: British... | reverse complement strand
TAGATGGTCTGTAGATAGGCGTTGGAGATCCTATGGGGATGTCAATAGCTCACGGTGTGGCAGCAGGAATGGGTGGAATCAGGACTGCCGGAGATCTGGTAGCCCGAATGCAGATGACCCGCAAGATGCGGATCAACGATGCAAAAGCCTATGTTGCCAAAAAGCTAAAGATTTCTCCATCCGACCTGTCGGATGTATTTGTAATGAGAGAGGTCCGCGAGGAGCTGGACATCGGAATCATAACGTCTGTCCCGGGTTGTGCCAAGGGCATTGAGGCAAAAGCAAGAATTGCTGAACTGCTTGATATTGAAATTGCAAGCGTAAATCGATTAAAGAATAAGATAAATTATTAATAATTATGGTTTAACAGGCCCCGGTCTATACCGGGGCCTTTTTTATGGTCCTCTATAAGCTTTAAGGACTAATCATAAAGTGAACAAATTTAAGCAAAATGATTATGTGGTTTTAAAAGATGTTTATTCTTAACAGTTAATGACGGGAAATAACAGTCATTATTCCATCTTTTTTCTATCTTTTGCTTAAAAATAAAAGGTGCTATTGTTTAAATCACCAAAGATCAAATAAAGCCGGAATGGGTAAAAGTTGACGGATTGGATCCTTAAATGGATCTGGGAATTTGCTTAAATATTTAGATAGGAGACTTTCATGTTTACTGGCGAAACCTATGAAGAGGTATACAATAATTTTGAATGGGATATCCCCAAAGAATATAATATCGGTGTTGATATTTGTGATAAATGGGCTAGTGATAAGTCCCGTTTGGCTCTGATATATGTTGATGAGAACCAAAGAGAACATAAATACACCTATTGGGAATTAATGATTCAATCTAACCGCCTTGCCAATGGCCTTAAGTCTATTAATTTAAAAAAAGGGGACCGCGTGGCTGTATTGTTACCATCGTGCCCTGAGACATTGTTCACTCACCTGGCAGTTTATAAGTCTGGTGCAATTTTGTTGCCTCTTTTGGAATTATTCGGTTCGTTAGCCGTTAAATACCGTCTTCAAAGCAGCGGTGCAAAAATAATCGTTACGGATCAGGATAATTTACATAAAGTATTGGAAGTAAAATCAGAACTTCCTGACCTAGAGAAAATAATTGTTATCAATCCCGGTGATCAACAAGATGTCATTGATTTTTATGAAATATTAAATAAAGGCAATAGACAATTTATACCGGTTCAAACACTTGCAGAAGACCCGGCCATCATCATTTATACATCAGGGACGACCGGACAACCCAAAGGAGCCCTTCATGCCCATCGCCTATTATTGGCTGAGGTTGTTAATTTCAGTTTTGCATTGAATTTTTTCCCGCAGAAAGGAGATCTTTTATGGACTCATTGCGATTGGGGTTATATTGCAGGGTCTTTTGCTGCTCTTTACCCATGCCTTCACTTCGGGATGACCATTGTTGAAAACAGGCGAACCGGCCGTTTTGATCCCCATGAAGCCTTAAAAATCATTTCCAGGTATGGAGTGAGTGTAATATTTGCTATCTCCACTGCCATCCGAATGATTCGAAAAGAAGTGCCATTCCCCAAAGACCATTACAACCTGGATGAATTGAGGTCCATTACCATAGGCGGGGAGACAATGGGAGATAATCTGTATGAGTGGGGTAAGTCAGCCCTGGGAGTTGAATTTAATGAAAATTACGGTATGACAGAGTGCGATTTCACCATATCAAACTGTTCAGCCATCATGGATGTTTTCCCGGGCTCAATGGGGCGTGCCATCCCAGGCCATACAGTGGGGATTATCAACCCGGAAGGAGATGAAGTCGCTTCCGGGGAATATGGAGAAATTGCGATCCAAAGACCAGATCCGAGTCTATTTTTGGAATACTGGCAAAATCAAAAAGCAACCCAAAAAAGATATAATGGCGATTGGTTTCTCACTGGCGATTTCGGATATAAAGACAAAAACGGATATTTCTGGTTCGTTGGCCGTGAAGACGATGTTATCGAAACCAGCGGTTTTCGAGTGGGTCCCGGAGAAATAGAAGATGTGATCATGAAACATGAAGCTGTTGAAATGGCAGCGGCAATCGGTATCCCCCATGAAATAAAAGGAGAAGTGGTAAAAGCCTATGTCATTCTCAAAAAAAATGTTTCGATTTCTCCTGAACTTGAACAATCAATAAAAGATCATGTTCGTAATAAATTGGAGGCTTGGGCCTATCCCAAAGAAATTGAATTTGTAACTGAATTACCCATAGGCAATACCGGTAAAGTTTTGAAAAAAGAGTTAAAAGCGCTTGACGCAAAAAAAAGGAGGAAAAAATGACTGATACTGTTTTATATGAAACAAAGGGGGCTGTTGCCTTTGCAACACTTAACCGTCCGCATGTTCTAAATGCAATAAACAATGATATGTTAAGACAACTGATTTCAATTATAGAAAACGTAGCCGGTAACGATGAGATCGGTGTTCTTGTCCTTACCGGTTCAGGAAGAGCATTTTCAGCCGGTGGGGATATTAAGGATATGCATGGAGCTTCAAAAAAAGAACTGGGAGAATGCCTGGATTTGTTCCAACTCTTAAGTCATAAAATGCATTCCCTGAGCAAACCGATTATAGCTGCAATCAATGGTTATGCCCTGGCAGGAGGTTTTGAACTGGCTCTTAGCTGTGATTTGAGAATCGCTTCGGATAAATCGCAATTTTCATTACCAGACGTAAAAATTGGACTAAGCCCCACTAGTGCAATGACGTATTTGTTGCCTCGCATAATCGGAATGGGCCGTGCCATGCACTTAATCCTGACAGGTGAGATGATCAATGCTGTTGAAGCTGAACGGATTGGGTTGGCAACCCTAGTGGTTGATCAAGATCATCTGATGGAAGAAACCGAAAAACTGGCGCAGAATATTTCATCCATGCCGAGATTAGGCGTTGCCTATTCCAAGCGGGAATTTCACATGGCAGCTGAATCAACCTTTGCAAATACCCTTACATTTGAAAAAGAATTTGAAATGCATTGTTTTAATTCACCGGAAACGCAGCAGGCTCTGGCGGATTTTGTTGAAAACAAATAATAAACCCAATAATTAGAGATAAATTAAAGTGAATCTTAAAACAAAAATTGAAACTGTATCAAAAAAGTCCTGTGGTTCATATCACGGGAGGTCTTCCCATTGAAGATATGATGTTCTCGGTTGTATACTCAGCAGGTGCCCCATGGAATGATACCCACTGGGACAATAAACGGTTCAATGAAATTTTGGTCGCTGCAAGAGCAGAGCTGGATAAAGAAAAACGTCGAAGAATGTACTATGATATGCAGGAAATCTGCAGAAATGACAGCGGAACTATAGTTCCGATGTTCAACCAGATGGTTGAATCCAGTTCAGATAAATTTGCACATGGACCTCTGTCTGCGGCCATGGCCCTGGATGGAATGAGAGTTGGTGAACGCTGGTGGAAGAAGTAATCCTCCCATAACCATTCATTAAACCCAAAAAAACAGGTCGGGAGTATACCTTCCGGCCTGTTTTTCTATTTTTATTCAAAGCTCTTTTAAAGTGGATTTCTCCTTGATAGCATACTGGCTGTTTCGGCTTTTTTAAGTCTGTGCCAGTATTATTTTTTAAACAAGAGATTTTACGATTCTTAATTGTTTTGTTATAACAACATTAACAATTGAAAATATGATATTATGAATTTGCAAGTCGCTGGTCATACATGGATCCAACCCCATATTCGTTCCGGCGCATGAATTTGTCTATAGAGGGGCCAATGAGTTGCATTTCCGGATTTTCTCTTTGAACATCCTGGGCTATTCTCATTTCTATGGTACAACCCGTACTATAAGTTGAATCCTTACCAATCCATTCCGGTGGAACCTTTTGGTTCATGAGAGAAAAACTTTTGGCAATATCATCCGATGTCTGGAATCTCCATATATCTATATATGAGCTTCTTTGAACAATCTCCCACATATACATTAGATCGTCCGCATCCATGCCGGGTTCATAATGGAAAGACGGGTTGATAATAAAAAGGTCGGAAGATTTTTTATGTAAATAGTTTATAAAAGTACTCATTATTTTTTTTGCTACATCAATTTTTCCAGGAATGGAACCGATGATACCGCTGTAAAACATAATAGTCATGCCTTTATTCTTGGCAGATTCCATTTGATCAATTATTTGATTGGCTTTTTCTTCCAGGTCCTTATGGGAAAATTTGATAAAGGAAGGGTGTTTGGGCTTATAGGTGATCATCAATGTCTTTTTATCAAGGCTGATATTGATGATGTTCTGGGTAAATCTAAAGTGTGTATCAATTAATCTTTTTTTTTGGATGTTGCCCCTTGATATCACACAATCCACCTCTTTGAAAATTCTCGAAAAAGTTGTAGAAACAAGCAAAAGATTTAAATTCTCTCTGGTTCCATCAGATACCACATAGATATTTTTATCATGTTTTAAAAGTTTTACCAGATTGTTTTTGCTTATGGTTTTTTCATGGATAAAGTGTGCAGTTTCAAGTATTTTCACGAGTACTGGATCTGTTCTGGTATCTGCAAGACATACTTTTTTAAAGAAAGGGGCTTCCTTTACAGCGAAAATAACTGCATGCCCGAGATCTGCAAGAAATTTTGCGATTGTCAAATCTACTACAACTTCGCTGGATTCATCGGCAAGCCAGAGGATTTTTTGCTTCCTGGCTTTGACAAGCGCCATTAATGGTGCAAGACCATTTCCTTTGATAGGAGTTTTAAAGATCTTTTTAATTTTGGATAACAAAGGAATTTTTGAGTTTTCATGAGCCCAAAGGCTGTTTTGTGTGATCAAGGTCAACCGTCTTTGGAATTCAATCTCTTTGATTTTTTCTCTTATTTCAAACAGGGATAGATTTTGAATCGTTTGTAATGAGTCATCTATCTGATTTAATGCTTTTTTTACAGTTTCAGAATCTATACAGTTTTTAATTTTTCTATTTATCAATTCTTTATCTTCTGAATATGGATTTTCAATATGTGTGCGGCTTAAAAAGATTTTGTGTAATTTTTTTTCAAGCCGGGATGGAATGAGAAGACATGTTCTGATTTCATCATCATATTTTATCTTGATCAATGCTTTTAAAAATCGGTTTTCATAATCAGAGTCTATTAATTCATCAATCATGGCCATGGTTTTGTCCAGTACCTGCTGGTACTGCTTTTTTAAAAAAGGAGGATATTTTCTGGACATGATTATTTCAAACATTTCATCGGAACAGGGGAAATATCGCTCTTCATTCTCAAGAAAGACCATAAATTCTATTTGTTCTTTTGAGCCTACCTTGGTTGGATAGGCAAAGGGGTCTAAGCTGTTTTTAAGGAAAAAAGCAGTAAACCAGGCATCGAAATCAGGGCATTGCCCAACACAAGCAGATAGGTTCCCTTTGTTTTTCATCAAGCCTCCTTTTTGAGAATGATGTTTCATGGTATCACTTTGCCATCATTTTTGCAGGCAATTTATAAGTTTAAGTTATTTATAAGTTTATGGTAACTATTTTTTTTCCAGTTTTAAGTTCAATAAGACTTGCACAATTGTTTTCAATTACACCATAGGTATATATACCGTTCCGAGGACAGGTTATGGACCCCGGGTTCATAAAGATCTGCCCATCTCTTTTTTCTAGAAAACAAAGGTGGGTATGGCCCTGGATTATAATATCAATATTTGAAGAATATTGCCTGAAACGATGACCATGGGAAACAAAAAATTTTTTGTTGAAGCAGCTAAACTCCAGAAAAGTTTCAAACCCTGGGAAAAAAGAAATTGAATCGCAATTTCCATAGACATAAAAAAACCTGTGATTAAAATTCATCAAATCTTTTTTTATGGATTCAGGTTGAAAATCAATATGGGTAAAATTACCATATTTTGTATCAAACAGATCTCCGGCAATGACAAGTTCATCCAAAGGGCCCAAAAGATTTTTTAGGGTTAGCCATGAACCATAACTGCCGTGCAGGTCTGCTGTAACAATCAATTTTTTCATAGGGTTTGTTTTCTCATTGGATTTTTTTTAAGATTTCTTTTTCCACTTGTTAAAAAAAATAAAATTTCATAGTATTGGATTCAAATCAATTAAATTATGAAAAATTGGAATGAATTTTCAATGAATAAAAAAATTTGTGTTTAAGATTTAAACAATTCCATGACAGATAACAACCACCTTTCCCATGATGCGATATTTACCTATCATTATTTTTCAATAAAAAAAAATTTAAGTCTTCGGTATGGGGTAGCTAAAAGTTCCAAAAAACCTGCAAAAGGCCTTGTTCTTTTATTGCATGGCAGATCCGAGTTTATTGAAAAATATAAAGAGGTTGCAAAATATTTGCAAAATAAAGGATGGACGATTGTAAGTCCGGACTGGCGGGGGCAGGGTTTGTCTTCCCGGGAACTTGAAAACAGGTGTAAGGGCCATATAAACCGGTTTGATGATTATGTGGATGACCTTGAAGCTTTCTATTCAAAGGGAATAGAATCTCAAGGATTGCCGGTTTATATACTGGCACATTCCATGGGTGGACATATTGCTCTTCGATTCATGAAAAAGCATCCTTTAAAAATTAAAAAAGCAATCCTTGTTTCACCCATGATCGATATCACTTTACCGAAAATGGTGAAGCCTGTATCAAAATTATTATCAAAGCAATTGTCTAAAACATCTTTTGCACAAAAATATACCCCTGGCTCAAGAGATTATTCTATTAAAGATGCCAGATTTAAAGGCAATAATTTGTGCCATGACCCAAAAGCGTATTGGATTTTACATGATGAGATTGCTAAAAATTCAGACCTTGCCGTCGGTGGTATCACATGGGGTTGGCTGAATGCGGCTTTTGAATCCATTAATATTTTAAAGCAAGAAGCTGTAATCGACAAGATTACCACCCCCATATTGATGATCAATGCCCAAAATGATTCAATTGTATCCACAAAAGCCCAGGAAAAATTGAGCAAAAAATTACCTGACTGCACTTTTCTTTCTATTAAAGGGGCATTTCATGAGCTTTTATTCGAGGAAGCCAAAATCAAACGCAAGCTCTGGGATGCCATTAACGCGTTTTTGGATAGTTGATTATACTGATTTTAATGTATTTATTCTGGCAAGCACAGGTGGGTGGGAATAATTTAAAAATACGTAAAAAGGGTGGGGTGTTAAATTTGAAAGATTATGGGCTGACAGTTTTTTTAAGGCGTTAATTAAGGGCTGGCTGTTTTTAATCGTTTTTGCAGCAAAAAGGTCAGCCTCATATTCATCTTTTCTTGATGATATTTGAAAAAGAATGGATATAAACAGATCTATGGGAGAATATAACATGCCAAAAAAAATCAAGCCGGCATAAATGGAAATTTCCTCCATAAAAAAAGCATGAAACAAGCCTTCATGGGAAATAAATATGGAAATAAGATAAAAAATAAATCCCATTTGGAAAATACCTAAAACCATTCTTTTAATAATATGCTTTTTTTTAAAATGGCCCATTTCATGGGCAAGAACAGATACCAGCTCTTCAATAGACTGTTCCTTAATCAGGGTATCAAATAAAACAATTCGTTTGTTTTTTCCAAAGCCTGCAAAAAATGCATTGGATTTGCTGCTTCTTTTTGATCCGTCCATGACAAAAATATTGGAAAGTGAAAAATCAATTGATTTTGCATAGCTGATAATGGATTCTTTTAAGGGTCCATCTTCAAGGGGAGTGAATTTGTTAAATAAAGGCATAATCCAGGTGGGAACAATATATTGAACAACAAGTAGAAAAAGCGTGCTTGCTGTCCAGCACATGATCCAGGCCCATTGGCCGCCAAATTCCAGGAACCACAAAATTGTTGATAAAAGTATCCCTCCAAGGGTGACAAGGAGAATAATAGATTTAATAAGATCGGTAATAAAAAGCTTGGGAGTGGTTTTATTGAATCCAAATTTTTCTTCAATCACAAAGGTAGTATACAGGGTAAAAGGCAGGGATATCACAAATTTTAAAAATATCAGGATACCTGTAAAAAAAAGGCCTGAAATAATGGAGTTAAAATCAAATGATCTTACAAATGAATCAATCATTTGGAATCCGCCTGAAAACCAGAACAAAAGGATAATCACAAGGTCGACACTTGATGTGATAAATCCAAATTTTGTATTTGCCTTAAGGTAATTCTGGGAATCACTGTATTTTTTTTGATCAAAGTGATTATTGAATTCTGCTGGGAGGGGTTGATTTAGATTATTAAGATTTAGAAAATCTGCAATAGTACCAATTAGATAACTGCCTGCCAGCGTTACAAGGATGACAATGGTGATAAATTGTTCTGAAAATTGCATGGTTAAAAAGAATCAGTTTTAAGAATTGATCAGATCCCTTAATTTCCCAGAGCATTTAAAGGTTACAACTCTTCTGGCCGGTAATGTCATTTCTTCATCCGTTGCAGGATTTCTGCCTTTTCTGGCCTTTTTTTCGTTTACACAAAATTTCCCAAAACCACTAATCATTATGTCTTCACCATTTTCAATGGTTTCCTTCATGATTTCTAGAAATTCTTCCATGATTTCATAGGTAGTTGTTCTAGATAGATTAAGTTTTTCCTGAATTCTTTCAGCAATGATTGTTTTGGTTAATGCCATAAATTCTACTCCTGCAACTAAAACTTATTTTTTCAGTTAAATTAGTTATTAAAAATTGTTTGATAAATACTTTATTCCTTATGTATTTGTCAAGTAACTTGGCATAAGGATTTTTAATTTAATATTTTATAAAATAGTCTTTATAAATTGCCTTGTTTTTGGATTGTCAATTTTTAAATTGTCTGCTATTTTAAACATTATGCAAGACTATCTGAAAATTTAAATAAATCGATAATAAAAGTCAAACGATTTTAATTATTTAGCTTTGGTATTGGAGTATAAAAACAAATGATAAATGCCTTGACTGCTTTAGACGGAAGATATGCCCGATTAACAACACAGTTTGCTGATATTTTTTCTGAGTATGGATTAATAAAACACAGAGTTTTTGTTGAAATTGAATGGCTTAAATTTATATTGACTGATTTGAAACTTGAGTCTTTTGCAGATTTAAATATTGAAGCGCTGGACAATATTGCACAAGCATTTGATAAAGATGATGCCCTAAAGGTCAAGGAAATTGAAAAACAGACAAACCATGATGTGAAAGCCGTTGAATATTTCATAAAAAACAAACTTGATTTACTGGGGCATTCCAATATAAAAGAGTGGGTCCACTTTGCATGTACATCAGATGACATTAATAATACGTCTTATGCCCTGATGATGAAAAAAGGCAAAGAAATTATTGTTGAATTATTGAGACAGCTCATCTTAGATCTTGAGCAAAAGGCAATACAATATAAGTCCATACCAATGATGTCGCGTACCCATGGCCAACCGGCTACACCCACAACAGTGGGCAAAGAATTTATAAACTTTTCCTGGCGGCTTTTACAGGAAGCCGATATTATTGAACAAACCAGGATTCAGGCTAAAATAAATGGGGCAACGGGAAATTATAATGCCCATTATTTTGTATATCCTGAGATTGACTGGATAAAAGCCTCACAGCGATTTATAACTAGCCATTTAAATCTTGAGCCCATCCTCTTTACCACCCAGGTAAATCCAAATCATTCCATTGCCTTTGTTCTGCATGCCATGATCAGGGCGGCGGCAACGATTATTGATTTTGATAGGGATTTGTGGGGGTATATCAGTCTTGGGTATTTTAAGCAGCGTATTAAAAAAGGCGAGACGGGTTCATCCACAATGCCCCATAAGGTAAATCCGATTGATTTTGAAAACAGTGAAGGAAATATGGGTATTGCCATATCAATGATGGAACATTTGAGTGTTAAATTGCAAAAATCAAGATTTCAAAGAGACTTAAGTGATAGCACTGTTTTGAGAAGTTTGGGATCTGTTTTTGGATATTTTGCCATTGGTGTTAAAAATGCCTTAAAAGGATTATCCAAAATTGATCTTAATCAAAAGGTGATACAAAAAGATCTTGATAATAACCAGGAACTTCTTGCAGAACCATTCCAGACAGCCATGAGGGTTTTTGGTGAGAATAACCCCTATGAAAGGCTTAAAGAACTTACCAGGGGACAGAAAATCGGGAAGAAAGATCTCGTAAGATTTGTTGAAAATCTTGAAAAAGTTCCTTTGGATTTTAAGGAACGCATGAAGTTATTAACTCCTGAAACTTATGTTGGGCTGGCACAAGAACTTGTGGATCTATATTTTCAACAAAATAAAAAATAGATTTATTAATGTTTTTATTAAGGTCATGGGGAAAAATTAAATGACAAAACAATTATCCAAACAAGACGGTATCTTGCTTTTAAAATTGGCCAGGGAAAATATTCTGGATAAATTTGGAAAAGAAAATAGCAAAATTGGATTTTTAAAGAGCAAAGTTTCCTCTTTGGTTTTGGAAGAAAGGCGCGGGACCTTTGTAAGCCTGCACAAAAAAGGGAATCTAAGAGGGTGTATCGGCAATATTGATCCCGGCAAAACTATTTTTAAGGGGATTATGGATAATGCAAGGAATGCGGCATTTAATGACTCAAGGTTCAACCCGCTTTCCCACGACGAGTTAAAGGATACCATAATAGAGGTCAGTATTTTAACTTGCCCTCAAAATCTGGATTACACAGATGCAAAAGATTTAATTGCAAAGCTCAGACCTAATATTGATGGGGTGATGCTTAAAAAGCACTATAAAAGTGCAACCTTTTTGCCCCAGGTGTGGGAACAGCTAAAAGATCCTGAAATATTTTTAAATCACCTTTGTTCTAAAGCCGGGTTATCCGAGGATGAATGGAGATCCTGCGACCTTAATATTTTAATATATCAGGTCCAATCGTTTCAAGAACAGCTTTAAAATCTTTATCTGCCGGACAGGAGTTTTAAAGCAAGCTTTGACCATAATTCCAGATTTAATTGTTCCAGCTTTTTTGTTTTTTTCCAGGTAAATTGGAATAATTCATTGCCGGGGTGATATTTTTCAGGAGAATTTGTCAATATCCTGAAAACAGCACCCAGGTGAACCTTGCCAACATCGGTTACATCCTCGCTGATCAAGCCGACAAAGCTGGGAATATCTTGTTTGGGCCTTTTTTCAAGTTCTTCATTAAGTTCTCGTTCCATGCCCCTGTTCAGAATTTTTAAAAAAGAATTCGTTTGTGTTTTCATGTCAATGGGGTTGATATGACCGCCTATCCCGATAGACCAAAGATCATGAAGCCTTTTTTCACTACCTTGCCTGTTATACATGGCTGTTTTTTCAAAATCCAGGGTTTGTAGAATGATATAGGGAATGATCTGCTTATATGAAACATCTTTTTCTGCATCCGGGCGGTTTATAAATTCAAACCCTGCATCACAGCACTTTTCAACAAATTTATCCAATTCCAATGGCACAATCGTTTTGTTTTGTACCCATGATGCGGGTAAAAGATTCCTTTTAATACATAATACTTTTTCTTTTTTAGACACGGACTTCCCCTTTTTAGTTTATAATTATTTTTAGATCTTGATTTCTATCATATTCGGCAGATAAAGTGAAAGCGGATTTTATTGGTTTTAATTGCAGATTTTATTGAGTCTGTGGTATGGGGATATAAAAAACTTATCAAATGAAAAGGTAGCCATGTTATTTTTAAATAAAAATGCAATTGGGAAAATTGATCAGGGTGTTATTCAAACGGCGGTTGAAAAGGCTTACCAACTCGTATTGAGCCAATTATATAACATGCCCGACAGAATACATGTGGAAGACCATGAGAACACTTTATTATTAATGCCGTGTTTTTCAGAAAAATTTTTTGCAACAAAATTAGTTTCAGTTTTTCCAGAAGCCCGGCAACATGGGCAACCGGCAGTGAATGGAGTTATGGTCCTTTCTGATAATACTTCAGGACAACCATTGGCCATCATGGATGGTGCTGCAATCACAGCCCAGAGAACAGGTGCGGTGGGAGGGTTGGGGGTAAAAATTTTGACCACTGAATCCATAAAGACTGCCGGTATCCTGGGGGCAGGAGTGCAGGGCTTAAGCCAGGCACGTTATCTTCTGTATAACCGGGAAATTAAAACCCTGTATATCTATGATTTGAGCAACGATGCTGTAGCAGGCATGATAAATACGTTGAAACAAGAATTTTCTGATCTTGAATATGTGGCAGCCAAAACCCCAAAACAATTGGTTGTAAATTCCAAAGTGATTATTGCTGCAACAACAAGCAAAAGTCCCTTATTTGAAGCAACCCCTGATGATATTCTTGGAAAAATTTTTATTTCAATCGGTTCATTTCGACCGGATATGCAGGAGTTTCCCAGTATTATTATTGAAAGAGCAGATAATGTTTTTGTGGATACCCTGTTTGCCACAAAAGAGTCAGGTGATATTGCCACCCCTTTAAAAGATCATGTCATAGAAAAAGATTCGATAAAAGAATTTGCCGGATTATTGGAAAAAAATGAGATTTTTGAAAACAAAACTATTCTTTTTAAATCAGTTGGGATGGCCTTGTTTGATTTGACCACAGCATCTGCTATCTATCAATTGGCTATCAAAAACAATATTGGACAGAATTTGGAATTTTAATTGGAAAAGAAAAGATGGAGCGGGAAACGGGAGTTGAACCCGCGACTTCGACCTTGGCAAGGTCGCACTCTACCACTGAGTTATTCCCGCTCAGCAAAAAGTTTGTTTTATTTACTTTAAACCATGATTTTTGTCAAGAAAAGATTGATATGATATTGTCAATTTCAAGACTACAGGCAAACCTTTCGTGATTGAGAATGAAAAAGGATAGGGGATGAAAATACAAAATGTACTTGTTACAGGAGGGGGGGGGTTTTTAGGCAAAGCAATCGTTAAAAAACTGGTTGAAAAAAAACTTGCAGTCACTTCTTTTTCAAGAAATTTTTATCCGGAACTTGAAAATATGGGTGTTGTGCAGATTCAAGGGGATATAGCAGATAAAAATTTGGTTGTAAAAGCCTTTAAAAACATTGATACGGTATTTCATGCGGCAGCAAAACCTGGAATGTGGGGGCCTTATGAAGATTATTTTATGGTAAATGTTAAAGGTACCAGAAATGTTATATCGGCCTGCATTGAAAACAAAGTCAGACAATTGATACATACCAGCTCTCCAAGTGTTGTTTCTGATAAAAAAGATAAGGAGAATGTAAATGAGAGCGCTCTTTATCCTAAAAAGTATTTGACTCCATATTCTGAGACCAAGGCCCAAGCAGAAAAATTAGTTAGCAAAGTGTCTAACAAAGATTTGCAAACCATAATACTTCGCCCCCACATTATATGGGGTCCAGGAGATAATCATCTGATGCCAAGGTTGATTAAAAGAGCCAAAAGGTTAAAAAGAATTGGGCCAAAGACCTGCCTCATGGATACTATCTATATTGATAATGCTGCGGATGCACATATTCTCGCCTCTGAAAAACTTGAGGAAAACCCTTCTCTGTCCGGCAATATTTATTTTGTCAGCCAAGATGAGCCTGTCAATCCCTGGGATATGGTTGATGATGTTTTAGCTGCAGCCGGGTTACCAAAAGTGAAGGGGAATGTTTCAACAAGAACAGCATATACAGCAGGAGCATTTTTTGAATTTGTCTATAAAATTTTCAATATCAAAGTTGAACCGCCTTTGACTCGGTTTGTTGCAATAGAGATGGGCGCATCACACTGGTTCAATATCTCAAGGGCAAAAAAAGATCTGGGATACTATCCAAAGGTTTCGACAAAAGAGGGACTTTTAAGATTAAAAAAATGGTTTTTAACATTGGAAGAAAAAAATAATGAATGATTTCAAAAAAATCGTATCACTCCAATTCATATCACTCCAGGCCAATAAATTCAAAAAGGTTATTTTTTTTGCTGTAAAGGAGTTCAAGGAGGATCGGTGTGACCTTAGGGCATCATCTTTAACTTTGTTTACACTTTTGTCAATCGTCCCTGTGATGGCCATGGCATTTGGTATTGCAAAAGGATTTGGGTTTAAGGAAATTTTAGAAGAGCGAGTTCTTGAATTGTTTGCAGGCCAGGAAGAGGTGATTCAAAATGTTCTCTCTTTTTCAACTAATCTTCTTGAAAAAACAAAGGGCGGCTTAATGGCTGTTCTGGGTATTATCCTGCTTTTTTATTCTCTGATCAAGCTCATTGGACATATTGAAAATGCATTTAATAAGATATGGTGGGTAAAAGGTGACAGGCCTTTGGTTCGAAAATTTACAGATTATATTGCCATTTCGATTACAGCCGGTATCCTGATTATATTTTCAAGCAGTGCAAATATTTTTATTGCCACATATCTTGCTAAGTTTTTGTCCTATATTAACCTTCCTGAAAATATTGAAAATTTAGTCTCTTTTGGTTTAAATATTTTTCCTTTTTTGCCCATCTGGATATTGTTTATTTTTTTCTATCTTTTTATTCCAAACAAAAAGGTAAACATTAAAGCCGTATTGGCGGGCGGTATAATTGGGGGAACTATATTTCAATTGGCTCAAATGGCGTATTTGAATTTTCAGGTGGGGGTTTCAAGTTATAATGCTATCTATGGCAGTTTTGCAGCCCTGCCTTTATTTTTAATCTGGTTACAGACCTCCTGGGCAATTGTTTTATTTGGAGCGGAAATTGCCTTTGTCTGGGAAAATACCGAAGCTCTGGAAACACAGAATATTGAATACAGCAAAATCAGTCTCAGGGTAAGAAAATTGATTGTTTTGCGAATTGTTCACTTGTGTGTAAAACGATTTGCAAACAGTGAATTGCCGGCTTCAGATACAGATATCGCATCTGAAATAAAAATCCCTTTAAAAATAGTGAAAGTATTGTTGTCAAAACTTATCTTATGCCATGTTCTTCTGGAAGTGAATGGAGAGAGCGACAGTACAGCTTATGTCCCAGCCAGGGATATAGAGGGTCTTACAATTCTTGATGTTTTAACTTTGTTTGAACAAAGAGGGGATGATATCATCCAGGATGGAGGAACTTTGGAGTTTCAAGCTTTTGAAGAAAGTCTCAATGACTTTGCCAAAGCTTCGAAACTTTCTTCCGGAGAAAAAAAATTTAAGAATATTTAACGAACCCTTAGTTCTTTTGACCATATGCATTAAAAGAAACTTTATCAAATTGTAAAGAATCTTTTGAATGGCCTTTTTTTATTTCATCTGGATATCCTATGGCAATTATGGATTCAACAGTTAGATTGCCGGGTAAATTACCAGGTAGATTGTCAGGTATTTTCAAGACCCCCTTAACATAAGTATCCGCACTATTAGAAGAATCATGCTCTCTTTGTCTAATTTGTATCCAGCAACTACCAAGCCCTAAATCGTGGGCTGCAAGGTGGATAAAGGCAGAAGCTATGGATGCATCTTCAACCCATACGTCGCATTGGGATACATCTGCGCAGACTGCGATGCCAAGCATTGCTCCTTTTAAAAAACTGGAGCCATGGGGTTTGGATTTTGAAAGTTTTTCAAGGATATTTTTGTCATCAATAACAATAAATTGCCATGGATTAATACCTCTTGAAGAAAATGACCTTAAAGCAGCTTCAATAAGTGTGGTTATTTTTTCTTTTTCAATAGGTTTTTCACTAAACTTTCTTGTACTTCTTCTTGTTTTAATTAGATCTAAAAACATAGATTATCCTTTTAAAATCAATGGAATCGGCTAATATTAATATTGCCCTGCAATTGCATTTCATCGAATTTTTTTCTTAAGATTCTTTTAAATTTATTCCGGGTCACAGGCCATAAAAGGAGCAATCCAAAAACATCGGTGATAAGCCCGGGTGTGATCAAAACTACGCCGGCAGCAAAAATAATGACGGCATCGATCAATTCTTCGGCAGGCATAAGACCCTGCTGCAAATTCATCTTAAGTTTCATCATGGTGTTCATGCCCTCTATCCTGGCAAGCCAGGCACCTAAAAATCCCGTTAAAATAACCAGGAAAATTGTATTAAGACCACCAATGGCCGTGCCGACTTTTATTAAAAGATATAGTTCAAAAACAGGAATAAGGGTAAAGCATAAAAATAATTTTAAAAGCATTTTGTCTCCTCATTGATTGTTTGTTATCAAACCGCTTGCTTTGCACCCGGTTACAAACCTAACGATTAAAGCACTGACGTGCTTTTGCCTTTACGACCTATGGTCGAATAGGCAAGCCTCCCGCTTTGCGGGTGGTCATTGACTTGGATAACATCCAAGATAATGATGTCTAAACCCTTTTTGTCAAGTTTTGGTCAACATGCTTTGGTATGTGCGGGATTCAAAATAAATTTGTAATTATTCAGCTCTTACACCTGAAACCGCCCTGTCTGATGGATATTTGTTTCGATGCTAAACGCTTAACCTCCTGCAAATATCCATCAGACAGGGCTTTGGTATTAATTTTTTTTAACGGGTTGAACAATTACATTAATTTTTCGATTTAATTTTTAAAAAAAGAAAAAATCCAGACAGAATCATCAAAAAACATAGGATTTGTCCCATGGTGAAAACTGACCAGACGTAGTTCAGGTGGTCATCGGGTTTTCGTACAAACTCAATAAAAAATCTTATAAACCCATATCCAAGCAGATATAAAGCAAACATACGGTGTTTAAAAACCTTTTTACGTCGGATAGTCCATAATACTACAAAGAGAACAATACCTTCAAAGAAAGCTTCATAGAGCTGGGAAGGATGTCTTAATGTATGGGTTGGATCAGTGGGAAAATACATTCCCCAGGGCAGGGTGGTTGCCTTTCCGAAAAGTTCTGAATTAAAAAAATTACCAAGTCTTCCAAAGGTGTATCCCAAAGGTACAACCGGGCATAAGAGATCTGAAAATTCCCAAAAAAGCAATTTGTTTTTTTTGCAAAAAAAATAAACGGCTGTAACAACACCTATAAGTCCTCCATGATAGGACATTCCGGAAATTCCTGTAAAGGCAAATCCATTATAAAAATCAAAGGGCAGCAAAATGTTTAATGGATGAAGGATATAATATTTAAAATCATAAAATAAGACATATCCAAACCTGCCCCCTAAAAGAACCCCCATGGCAGCCCATATAATAAAATCATCCATAAGATGTATATTTATATCAAGTTTTTCAGTTCTGATTCTGAATTTGATTAAAAAATAAAAGGTAACAAAGGCAAGAATATACATCAAACTATAATAACGAATTCCAAACCCATTGATTTGAAATAAATAAGGACTTATTTTGTAAGGTATCTGACTCCACCAGTTCATATTGAATTGTCCTGGGAAAAAAATTTAAATAGTATCTTCATGGATCCGTGTTATTATTTCTTTTAAAAGTTTTGCTGCCACCATGGATGTCATTGAAGCAAAATCCCTGTCAGGATTGTATTCAACAATATCTGCACCAATAATTTTTCCTTTTAGGCGATGAATAATATCAATGACCTGGCGCGTTGTCATTCCCCCGGGTTCATGGTGGGAAACACCCGGGGCAAAAGCCGGGTCCAGGCAGTCTAAATCAAGGGATAAATATACAGGCCCTTCAAACTCAAGCTCATCCAGCCAGTCAATTCCATCTTTCATCTCTTTAACTTCCACGCCAAATTTTTCAGCTTGTTCACGCTGATGGCCGGTCATTGTCCTGATCCCTGCCTGAACAAGTCTTTTAGCCAGTTTTTTTTCCATGATTCTGGCAAATGGGCAGGCATGTGAATAGATATTTCCATCAAGGCTGTCATACAAATCGGGGTGGGCATCAAGATGAAGGATGTTAAGGCAATCATATTTTTGAGCATATGCCTTTATAACAGGAAAAGTGATTGAGTGATCACCACCCAAACAAATCATGTGGTTCCCCTGGTCAAGCACGGCTTTGGCCGAATTTGTGATTTGATTAAAGGGGTCGACGTCTGTTTTGAAATCAATATTCCCTAAATCGTACAGAAGGTGTAATGATCCAAGATCAAGACCTTTTTCCGACCATAGATTGGATGAGCTGGAAAAATAACTCTCCCTTATTCGATTGGGTGCCAGTGCCGGGCCCTTTTGAAAAGAAGAATTTTGATCAAATCCAATTCCTAAAACACAAATACTGCCGGTTTGAATATTATCTTTTATTGGTTTCATTTTTCCTTTTGAGCGAACCCTTAACTAAGTTCCAAATTAATATTAGAATTCCAAATGTTTACCCCTTCTTTTTTTTTAACAGATTCAAGGATAAGATCAAGGAATGCATTTCTGGCGATTTCGATTGCACCCATACTTAGAAGATGGTCTGTCGTCACCTGACAGTCAATTAAATCAAAATCTTGTTTTTCTAAATGGTTTGAAAGGGCGACCAGAGCAATTTTAGATGCATCACTTTCAAAAGAAAACATGGATTCTCCAAAAAAAGATTTGCCAAGACAAACGCCGTACAATCCGCCGACCAGTTTGTTTTTTCTCCAGGTTTCAATGGAATGGGCATATCCCAGTGTATGAAGTTTTATATAGGAATCCACCATTTCATCTACAAGCCATGTACCTTCATGACCATTTTTTCTTGGTTTTGCACAGGAACGAATGGTCTTTTCAAATGCCTTGTCCATAGTAACGCTATATATATTTTTTTTTATTTTTTTATTCAGGCTTTTTGAGATCCTGATATTTTTTGGGAATAGTATCAGCCTTGGATCAGGAGACCACCAAAGAATTGGTTCATCCTTTGAGAACCAGGGAAAGATTCCATTTTCATAGGCCAAAAGCAGCCTTTCCGGAGTTAGATCTCCCCCTATACATAAAAGGCCGTCAGATCGTGCAAGCCAGGCCGGGGGAAAGTCTAATCTTTTTGATAGCCTGAAAAGCGGCATTCAGCTCTTAAAGTTAAAATTAAGCATATTGTTCTTAAGGCCTATTGAAATATTACCGCCTTTTTCCAATTTACCAAAAAGGATTTCATTGGTGAGTTTATCTTTTATTTGAGTCTGGATAATTCTTGCCAGAGGTCTGGCACCAAATTTTGGGTCATATCCTTGTTTTGCAAGAAATGATCTGGCCTTGGCAGAATAGCTCAATTTAATTTCTTTGGCTTTGAGCATGGCTTTGAGTTCTTTCATGTTTTTATCAACAATTTTTTCCATGACCTTGGGAGATAGATGGTTAAACTGAACAATACCATCAAGCCGGTTTCTAAATTCAGGACTGAATGTCTTTTCAACGGCTTTGAGTCCTTTGGCATCAAGGTTTGTTGACTGTGAGCCAAATCCAATGGAATTTGCACTCATTTCCCTTGTACCTGCATTGGATGTCATGATGACGATAACATTCCTGAAATCAGCTGATTTGCCGGTGTTGTCAGTCAGGGTTGCATAGTCCATAACCTGTAAAAGAATATTATAAAGATCCATATGGGCTTTTTCAATCTCATCAAGCAGTAAAACCGCATGGGGTGTTTTCCGGATACTGTCTGTCAGGATACCGCCCTGGTCAAAGCCAACATATCCTGGAGGGGCTCCGATAAGTCGTGAAACAGCATGCTTTTCCATGTATTCACTCATGTCAAATCTTAAAAATTCTATCCCCATATTAAGGGCAAGCTGTTTTGCAACCTCTGTTTTGCCAACACCTGTCGGCCCCATGAAAAGAAAAGATCCAATGGGACGATCCGGAGCTGCCAGACCTGCTCTTGATCTTTTAATGGAAGTGGTCAAAGTTTCAATGGCATCATTTTGCCCAAATATAACCTTATACATTCTTAATGGCAAAGATTCCAGGTTGGCCTTATCAGTCGAAGTAACGCTTGTGACAGGCACTTTGGCAATTTTAGCGACAATTTTTTCAATATCTTTGGGACTTATCGTTTTTCGTTTTCCTTTTCCCTTGAGCCGCAGATAGGCGCCGGTTTCATCAATAACATCAATGGCTTTGTCCGGCAGGAGCCTATCATTGATGTATTTATCCGACAGATATGCCGCAGCTTCAATTGTCTTGGCAGTATAGGCCAATCCATGATGTGCTTCATAATATGGTTTAAGTCCATTTAAAATTAGAATTGTTTCTTCAACAGAAGGTTCTGAGACTTCAACTTTTTCAAATCTCCTTGAAAAAGCGCGGTCTTTTTCAAAATGATTTTTGTATTCTTCATAGGTTGTTGTACCGATACATTTTATATCTCCTGAGGAAAGAGCCGGTTTTAAAATGTTTGAAGCATCCATGGAACCGCTGGTGGTTGCACCGGCTCCCACGACTGTATGGATTTCATCGATAACCAACAATGCATTCTCTTTGGATTCAAGGGCATTTATAACATCTTTTAGACGTTGTTCAAAGTCACCTCGATATTTTGTTCCAGCAAGAAGTGCTCCCATATCAAGAGAATATAATTCACAATTTTCTAAAAGATCCGGTACTAGTTTGTCATTTATTTGAGTGGCTAACCCTTCGGCAATGGCTGTTTTTCCAACACCGGGATCTCCCACCAAAATCGGATTGTTTTTTCTTCTGCGACAAAGAATCTGCATGACCCTGTCCATTTCATCTATTCTTCCGATAAGCGGATCAATCTTATTGTCTTGTGCCTTTTGCAAAAGATTTGTGGTAAAGGTTTCCAGGGGATCCTTTTTTTTGGATTGTTTTGATTTTCTGTCTGCGGGTTTAAAGATTCTACGGGACGGGTCCATGGACGGGGGACTTTCTTTTTTAGATTCTGAAGTGTGTGAAATTAATTTTAACACATCAAGGCGGGTAATGCCTTCAGATTCGAGATAAAATGCAGCATGGGAATCTTTTTCCTGAAAAATAGAGGCAAGAATATCTCCTAAATTGACTTCACTTTTTTCCGCAGACCGGGCATGGTTGATAGCACGCTGTATCATTCGCTGGAAACCTATGGTCTGTTGTAAAACATATTCTTCTTTTTTATCAATTTTTGTTAATTTCTCATTAAAGAATTTTTCAAGTTCTTCTTTTATCAGTTCTGGATTGCCGCCACATTTTTCAATCGTTTCAGCACCGGTTTCATGGTTAAGGATTGCATAAAGAACATGTTCAACACATACATACTCATGTCTTCTTTTTTTTGCTTCCCTTACAGCAAAACCTAAGGTTGTGCTGAGTTCTTTGCTAATCATACCTACTCCTTTTCCATGGTACTTTTTAAAGGAAAGCCTTTATTGCTTGCCAGGTTGTGCACTGTTTCAACTTTGGTTTCTGCGATTTGTCTTGGATAAATACCGCAAATTCCTTTTCCTTTATTATGTACATTAAGCATTATTTGTGTCGCTTTTTCAAGTGATTTTCCAAAAATTGTTACAAGAATTTCCACCACAAACTCCATGCTGGTATAGTTATCATTGTGTAGAATGACTTTATACATGGGTGGAAGATCGTTTTTCGATCTTGTGGAAACGTCCTCTTTTATTTCAGAGTCAGTGGATGCCATTAAGCTTGTTCCCTAAGTCATACAGCATTTTTTATATTTTTTACCGCTTCCGCAGGGACAGGGATCATTCCTTTTTATCTTTTTTGAAGACCGTTTCACAGGTTGCTTTATGCTTGAACCGTCTGAGTGGGAAAAGGTAAGTCCGTCCTGTTCCTTTTTTTTCATTTCATCCACCTGGGATGGGGTTGATATCTGAATTTTGAATAGAATTTCCACAACTTCTTCTTTAATTCTTTCCATCAATCCGTGGAACATGTCAAAACCTTCTTTTTTATAAATCCTCAAAGGATCCTGCTGCGCATATCCGCGAAGCCCGATACCCTCTTTTAAATGATCCATGGATAAGAGATGTTCTTTCCACCGGGTATCAACTGTTTGAAGGATGAGGTGCCTTTCAATTTCCCTTGTGATATCAGCACCTATTGAGGATTCTCTTTGATTGTACAATTCTTTTATATGGCCAAAAAGCTTTTCTGACAATTCTTGTGGACCATTGCACTCGTTTACTGCGGTTTCAAGATCAGGGTTAAAGTTAAAGACTTGTTTAATTCTTGCTTTAATGCCATTTAAATCCCATTGTTTAACAGGGGTTTTTTCAATGGCAAATTCATCAACAATATCATAGGTCTTGTCTTCAATCATTTCCAGGACATTGACTTTTAAATCTTTTTCCATCAATGCTTTTCGCCGCTGCCGATAAATAACTTCCCTTTGCTGGTTCATTACATCATCATACTCGAGAAGGTGCTTTCTGATTTCAAAGTTGTGACCCTCAACTTTTGACTGTGCATTTTCTATGGCCTTGCTGATAAATGAATGTTCAATATGCTCGCCTTCTTCAATACCAAGTTTGTCCATAACTGCATGAATTCTGTCACCACCAAAGATTCTTAATAGATCATCTTCCAAAGAAAGGTAGAATCTTGAAGTCCCTTCATCCCCCTGTCTGCCTGAACGACCGCGCAGCTGGTTGTCAATTCGCCGGGACTCATGGCGGGATGTACCTAAGATATGGAGTCCGCCAAGCTCTTTAACCCCTTCTCCAAGAACAATATCAGTACCCCTGCCGGCCATATTGGTGGAAATGGTAACAGCGCCTTTCTGCCCTGCATTGGCAACGATTTCAGCTTCAGCTTTATGATGCTTTGCATTTAAAACGGTATGTTTGACACCTTTTTTCTTGAGTTTTTTGCTCATATCCTCGGAAACATCAATAGAAATCGTTCCCACAAGAACAGGCTGGCCTTTTTTATGCAGCCTGATAATTTCCTTTATGGCAGCATTATATTTATCTTTTTTTGTTTTGTATATCAGATCTGGAAAATCTTCCCGGATCATTTTCTGGTGGGTTGGTATGACAAGGACATCCAGATTATATATTTTTTTAAATTCAGGCGCTTCAGTCTCTGCTGTACCCGTCATACCGGATAATTTGTTATACATCCTGAAATAGTTTTGGAACGTAATGGAGGCAAGGGTTTGATTTTCATTCTCAATTTTAACGTTTTCTTTTGCTTCAAGGGCCTGGTGAAGCCCTTCACTATAACGTCTACCCGTCATCAAGCGGCCTGTAAATTCATCAACAATGACCACCTGGTTATTTTTAACAATATAATCTGTATCGCGCTTGAAAATTGTGTGAGCTTTCAGGGCCTGGTTTAAATGATGCAGTATTTCGATATTTGCCGGATCATATAGATTGTCCACTTTGAGAATGGATTCTCCTCTTGCAATACCGTCTTCGGTTAGAGAAACACTTTTAGATTCTTCATCCAGGGTATAATCTATGTCTTTTTTAAAGGCCGGGATAATGGTATTGACATGGGTGTAAAAATGGGTTGATTTTTCAGCTGGTCCTGAAATGATCAACGGTGTTCTGGCTTCGTCAATAAGAATACTGTCAACCTCATCCACGATGGCAAAATTAAGTTCTTTCTGGGCAAGGGAGTCTTTGTCAAATTTCATGTTGTCCCTTAGATAATCAAACCCGAACTCATTATTTGTGCCATAGGTAATATCTGCAGCATAGGAACGTTTTCTTTCCTGATCATCAATGTCATGAAGAATGGCGCCGACACTTAGCCCCAAAAAATTATAGATTTGGGCCATCCATTCTGCATCCCGCTTGGCCAGATAATCATTTACTGTAACAATGTGTACACCTTTTCCTGATAAGGCATTAAGATAGGCAGGAAGAGTGGACATCAATGTTTTCCCCTCACCCGTCTTCATCTCAGAAATCATTCCCTGGTGAAGTACAATACCCCCAACCAACTGTACATCAAAATGACGCATGCCAAGGGTTCTGACAGAGGCTTCCCTTACAAGGGCAAATGCGGACGGTAAAATTTGATCAAGGGTTTCCCCATTTTCAATTTTTTCTTTAAATTCAATCGTTTTTTGAGGTATCTGCTCATCTGACAAAAGTTTCATTTCTGGTTCAAGAAGATTAATTTCATCAACAATGGGCTGGAGAATTTTTAACATTCTGTCATTGTTAGAGCCAAAGATTTTTGTAAAAATATTAAATACCATTTGTAAGTTGCCTGTTATATTATAATAAGTTTTAGTGCATGTAGCTCGGCCGCACAACAATTTTTAGGCTTTTGTTCAAACTCTATTTAGCTGTTGTACGTGAAATATATAAGCATTAATTTGAAAAGTAAAAACAAAAAATTGAAAATATTTTTTTATTCAGAGAAAAATAAAAAGGGATAAAGATGACTAAGACTAATTTAGAAAGTAATTTAAAGGATTTACAGGTGCACCATTAAGTTGAACTTCATAGTGTACATGGGGGCCTGTACTTTTTCCTGTGTTTCCGAGAAGGCCGATTATATCACCACGTTTGACCTTTTGTCCCGGTTTTACCAAAATTTTTTTCAAATGCCCGTACAGGGTGTTCAGGCCATGACCATGATCAATAACAATTCGATTGCCGATATATTTTTTCCTTGCAGCATAAGATATCCTGCCATCAGCAGTAGCAACTACTTTTGTTCCACTTCTATTTGATATGTCCATGCCTGAGTGAAAATCTTTTTTACCGGTAAAAGGAGATTTTCGATATCCGAATTTTGAGGTGATCCATCCTCCTTTAATAGGTCTTATAGAAGGAGTAGATGCCAGAAAATTTCTTTTTTCTTCAAGTTGTTTAATCAGGTTGTCAAAATTGAGCGCCTGCTTTTCTACAGCCAGGTGTGTCTGGTTTATTTGCCGGTGCATTTCACGCATCAAATTGTTATGGCTTTTTTTCAGGGAAATATCAGAGTCAAGTGCATTGTCCGGGATTCCCCCTATACCGATTAGACCACTGGCATTATCGTTTCTATTTATATCTGCAATAAGCCTTACCTTTTCTTCAAATTTTGAAAGGCTGTCAATCTCATTTTTTAAGACTATAATTTCACCTGCAAAACTTTGGATTTGTGTCCTTTGATTATTAATTTCGTTCAATTGTTTATTGATGATTTTATTTATAACAATAGCGTTGTATGATTTTTTTTTAAGCTGAGAATAGTCATATCCTATTAAAATTGCTATACCAATCATAGAAAAGAAAATGAAAAGTCCAAGCGTAAAAACAGTCTTGTGGATAGAAATTTCCTTGATTCCGGAAGTGGCATTGGAATGAAACCATATTTTAATTCTATTTCTCATTGATACCTTTTTTATTCAGATATTTTTTATATGTCAAGTACAATGTTTTTTTACAAAGGCCCTTGAAAAGAATTCAACCCTGTATGATCATCTAAGTCAAATAATATATTCATATTTTGAACGGCCTGGCCTGCTGCACCCTTTAAAAGGTTGTCAATGGCGGAAATAATAATAATTTTTTTTGTTTTTTCATCAAAATGGAATCCGATATCGCAACAATTTGTGCCTTTAACATGGGAAATTGCAGGATAATAATTTTTGTCAAGGATTCTGACAAAACATTCTTTTTCATAATACGAATTTAAAGTTTGTCTTATTTTATGTTCAGTTACATTATCTTTTGCCTGAACATAAATAGTTGACAACATTCCCCTTGTTAATGGGAGCAAGTGCGGTACAAAGGTGATTGTCATTTTTTGCTTGGAATGAATACTTAAAATTTCATTTATTTCCGGAGTATGCCTGTGGTTTCCAATTTTATAAGCAGTAAAGGATTCATTGGTTTCACAAAAATGAGTTGAAAGAGATAAGGACCTTCCTGCACCGCTTACACCGGATTTTGAATCTGAAATAATTCCATCGGCCCGAATCAACCCCTTTTCTAAAAGTGGAATCAGGGGTAATAGAATGCTGGTTGGGTAACAACCCGGGTTACCCACAAGGCTGGATGTCTTAATTTTATCCCTGTATATTTCGCTTAAGCCATAGACACTTTGTTTTAAAAGATGCGTTGATGAATGTTCCTGGTAAGCAGATTCATATGCTGCAGCATTTGTAAATCTGTAGTCAGCAGACAAATCAATAACTTTTATATTATGTTCCAGAAATGTCGGTACATACTTCATTGATATTTTGTGTGGCAATGCTAAAAACATGACATCAATTTTCGGCGAAAGTGAGGGAATATCCAAATCTTCACAAATCAAATTTTCAAATCCTCTCATGGACGGAAAAATATCAGTTAAGGATTTACCCTTATAGCTGTTTGAAGTTATGGCACACAATTTGGTTTTTGGATGATTGGAAATCAATTTTACAAGTTCAACACCAGTATACCCTGATGCTCCCGCAATGCCTACTTTAATCATAATTTTACCTATTATTTTAAAATGTAAAAGTTTTTGTAATTGTTTAGCCCGTTAAAAGACGTTATCTCAAAGCCCTGTCTGATGGATATTTGCAGGAGGTTAAGCGTTTAGCATCGAACAAAAATATACATCGGATAGGGCGATTTCAAACATAAGAGCTGAATGGTTACAAGTTTTTTATATTAGCATTCGAGTGGGGTCAGGCTTGCATAGTTGCGTTTATTACTTAATAAACGCAACTATGCAAGCCTGACCCCGCCTATTAAACTTTAACAAGTTTTACTAAAGCATGGTCCTCACCATCAAGTTCTTTGTTAATAATATCAGATATCACTTCCCAGTCACCTTTTGCAAGGCCAGCACCAATTTTTGGATATCCGATCCTTTGATTTGAAAAATCTTTTTTTATCATGGAAAAGAGTTTTTGGATGGCTCCATAATCAACCAGTGGTCCTTGTCCGGAAAAATCATATTGAGTATATCCGTTAACAATTGTGAAAATATTGCCATTTTTTTTAATGCGTGCCGAAGAATATGAGCCAAGTTTTCCCCTGTCTCCTATTTGGGTCGCTAAATCGGCTTGATAAGCCTCATCAAAGTTGTCTTTGATCAACTTTGCTATACCTGCGCCCATGGTGCAAAAGCAGTTGCAACCATGGATAATGACATCAAACCTTCCGGTCAGGGCAAATTGAATCAGGTCTCCTTTTAAAACGCTCATCATTGAATGATCCTCCAAATAAGAGACTTAGGACATACAAAAAAAGCGGGATTAGTTTAAAATCCCGCTTTCCAATATGAGAATCACATCTATAAAAAAAAATACTAATGAAGAATTTGGCTTAGAAACATTTTGGTTCTGTCATTCTGAGGATTATTGAAAAATTCTTCAGGTTCATTTTCTTCAATAATTTCTCCTTCATCCATAAAAAGAACCCTGTGAGCAACACTTTTTGCAAACCCCATCTCATGGGTTACAACAACCATGGTCATTCCATCCTGTGCCAGGCTTATCATAACATCAAGAACCTCTTTTACCATTTCAGGATCAAGGGCTGAAGTCGCTTCATCAAACAGCATAATATTGGGTTTCATGCACAAGCTTCGTGCAATTGCCACCCGCTGCTGCTGGCCTCCTGATAATTGTCCTGGGAATTTTGCTGCCTGCTCTGCAATCTGAACTTTTTCAAGATAATACATTGCTATTTCTTCAGCTTCTTTTTTGGGTGTTTTTCTCACCCATATAGGACCAATTGTCAAATTCTCAACAATTGTAAGGTGGGGAAACAGATTGAAATGCTGAAAAACCATTCCAACTTCAGATCTTACTTTTTCAATATTTTTAAGGTCTTTGGTAAGTTCAATACCATCAACGATTATTTTTCCTTTCTGGTGCTCTTCAAGCCTGTTTATACATCTTATAAGTGTTGATTTTCCAGATCCGGATGGACCGCACACAACAATACGCTCTTTTTTTTTAACATTAAGATTAATATTTTTTAAAACATGGAAATCACCAAACCATTTATTCATATTGAGAATTTCAATGACAGTATCTTCGCCCGAGATCTCAATTTTTTGAGTTTTTTCTTTGTTCATAAATATTCGCTTTATAAATAAAGTTGTTAATAATAATTATTCTAAATCCGTATTAAGCTCATTTTCCAGCTTTCTACTATAGGTAGACATAAAAAAGCAGCATACAAAATAAATTAAGGCTATAAATATATATGCTTCCGCTGAAAAACCCATCCATTTTGGTTCTGACAATGTTGTCTGTGTTGTTTTTAATAAATCATATAATCCGATGATAACAACAAGGGATGTATCTTTAAAGGCAGAGATTAAAACGCTTACAGAAGGAGGGATAACAATTTTTAATGCCTGGGGAAGAATAATCAGTCTCATGGTTTGTATATAATTTAATCCAATGGAATCAGCAGCTTCGAACTGGCCTTTATTCATCCCTTGTAACCCGCCTCTGACAACCTCTGCAATATATGCTGCCGTAAACAGGATGATTGCAACCTGGGCTCTTAAGATACCGTTTATTGAAACTCCTTCGGGCAGGAATAATGGGAAAACCACAGAAGACATAAATAATAAGCTTATTAAAGGAACCCCACGTATCAGTTCAATATAAAAAATACAGAATGTTTTAATAACAGGCATTTTTGACTGCCGCCCAAGGGCCAGAATAACACCAAGAGGATAAGCAGCTGTTAAACCAAAAACAGATAAAAGCAATGTAAGGATTATGCCGCCCCATTTTTCAATATCAACAGGTTCGAGGCCAAAAATCCCACCTTTTAATAATAACCCCATAACCACTAATGAAATCAGCCAGGAATATCCGAGAAATGCATTCCAATAGTTTCTATTTCTACTTATAAACAATAATGATACCAGCATAAAGATTGCTGTTACAGGGCGCCATAGGATATCCTGAGGATAAAATCCAAAAAGAATAATTTTATAATTACTTGAAATGATTGACCAGCACGCACCGCCTGTTTCCCTGCAGTTAGAATCTGGAAGCCAGGAACTGTCAATTAACGCCCATTTTAAAAAAGGAAGAATAGAAAACCATAAAATACTGACAATAATAATAGTTAGTATGGCATTAAAAAGATTGGAAAATAAATTCTCTTTTATCCAACCTATAATACCAATACTCGTTATTGGCGGTTTAATTAGTACTTTATTTTCATTTTCTGCATGTAGTTCCATAAATTCTATTTTACAATCGTCACCTTTCCACTATTGCCATTCTTTTATTATACCAATTCATAAAGGCTGATGTTGATAAACTGAATATTAGATATACAATCATGATTAACATAACGCCTTCAATTGCCTGTCCGGTCTGATTAATGGCAGTGCCTGCAACAGAAACAAAATCCGGATACCCAATAGCGACTGCAAGAGAGCTGTTTTTTGTCAAATTGAGCATCTGGCTGGTTAAAGGAGGAATGATAACCCTTAAAGCCTGGGGCAGGATGATAAGGTTTAAAACCTGTCCTGGTTTTAAGCCTATGGCCATTGCAGCTTCTGTCTGACCTTTAGACACAGACTGGATTCCGGCCCTAACAACCTCTGCAACAAAAGCTGCAGTATATAGGACAAGCCCAAGAAGAAGCGCTGCAAACTCCGGGCTTATGGCCAGTCCGCCCTTGAAATTAAAACCTTTTAATACGGGTACGCTCATATCCATCGGCATTCCGCCGATTAACCAGGATACAAAGGGAAATCCAATGAATAAAATTATGGAAGTCGTAATAATCGGAAAAGGCTTACCAGTTAAATCCTGTCTTTTTTTAGCCCAGTTTTTTATGAAAAAAATTATAACAACTGCAATTATTACGGCAATTGCCATATATTTATACACAGGATGTGCTTGTGGAATTCCAAAAATTAGTCCTCTGTTACATAAAAACAAACCTTTAAATGGACTTAAAGCATCTCTTGGGGAAGGCAGCATTTCATAAAAGAAAGCATACCAGAAAAAAAGTTGTAATAAAACCGGAATATCCTGAAATAGTTCAATATATCCTGCGGCACACTTATTAATTAACCAGTTTTTTGATAATCTAGCAATCCCAAGAAATGTTCCGAGAATAACTGTCAGGATGACACCAATAAAAGATACCAGCATGGTATTTAAAAAGCCTACATAAAGGGCTTTCATATACCTGTCTGCTGCAGAATACTCAATTAGGGATTCACCGATTTCAAAAGCCGCTTCATTATTTAAGAATCCAAATCCCGTCGCAATTGATTGCCTCTCCAGGTTCGTCATTGTGTTGGAAACCAGATACCATGCGACAAAAGCAAATAAAAAAGTCGCTCCAATCTGATAAACCAGAGACCGTTTATCAGGATCATACCAGAACGATATGGCTTCAGAATTATTATTTTTATCAGCTTTATTCATTATACTTTAAAAATGCTCTTAAATATAAAATTATGGTGCAATTTTCATTGCACCATAATTAATGTAAGGGTTATGGCTTATTTGAATGGGGGAGAATACATTAAACCACCATTAGTCCAAAGTGCATTAAGCCCTCTTTCGATACCAAGCTGAGTATTAACACCAACATTTCTTTCAAATATTTCGCCGTAATTTCCTACCATTTTAATGATGTTGTAAGCGAAATTTTCATCAAGGCCAAGGGCCTTTCCAATACCTTTTGTAACGCCTAAAAATCTTTTGATTCTCGGGTCATTGCTTTTCAGCATTGCATCGACATTTTTAGATGTAATTCCAAGTTCTTCAGCATTTATTGTAGCTAATACAGAATAATTGACAATATCTTTCCACTGGTTATCTCCGTGTCTTACAGCAGGTGCCAATGGTTCTTTTGAGATTATGTCGGGAAGGATCATGTAATCACCAGGGTTTGGTGCAACTGCGCGGGTTCCGGCAAGTTGTGAAGCATCTGAAGTTAAAACGTCGCAACGACCTGCAAAAAAAGCTTTGGCAAGTTCGGCTGTATTTTCAATAACAACTGGATTCATTTTCATCCCATTTGCTCTGAAATAATCAGCAACATTCAATTCTGTGGTGGTTCCGGGAAGAACACAAACTGTTGCGCCATCAAGTTCTTTAGCACTTTTTACACCCAGTTTTTTGGGAATAAGGAATCCCTGACCGTCATAATAATTTACCTGGCAAAAATCAAGGCCAAGAGCTGTGTCACGGCTTAATGTCTGGGTGCAATTTCTGAAAAGAACATCAATTTCTCCTGACTGCAAAGCTGTAAATCTTGTTTTGGCTGTCAAAGGAGTGTATTTTAATTTGTCGGGATCGCCAAAAACAGCAGCAGAAAGTGCCCTGGCAGCATCAACATCAAGTCCTTTCCATACGCCTTTATCATCAGCTTTACCAAAACCAAAAAGACTACCATTGACTCCAGCCTGAATAAATCCTTTGGCTTTTACATCTTCAAGTGTACCTGCCATGGCAAATGCCGACATAGCAAGAACTGTAATACAAATAGCTAATACTTTAAATAATTTCATAGATACTTCCCCCCATCTATTTAGATTAATTGATATAGAATAATTTTTTGATAAATTATTCCTGTGTTTGTATTGCTTGTATCTTTAGAACTCCAATCACTTTTAGCATATTGGCAACATTTATCAAGAATTAAATTGAGCTGTAAACAATTTACCTGATAGTGTCTTGGTAAAAGAAATGTAATATTGAAAAAATATCAATGGCAATTGTGCTAAATAAGCTTTATTATTTAAAATTATGATGTCATGTACAAAAATTTTTAGAGAGCCTGTCAATGCCATATCCCATATGGCGGGTGCCCTTGCATCAATAGTCGGTTTAACATTAATGGTTGTGTTTGCAGCCATCAGGGCAGATGCATGGCATGTGGTCTCCTTTGCCATTTTTGGAATTACATTGATTTTAATGTATACTTCCAGCTTTCTTTATCATGGGTTGAAAATATCTGAAAAAGCGTTGTTGGTTTTTCGGAGGATTGATCATATAATGATTTTCATGCTCATAGCTGGATCATATACACCCATTTGTCTCGTACCTCTTCGCGGCCCATGGGGATGGAGCATCTTTGGGACGGTCTGGGGTATTGCGATTGTCGGAATTGGGATAAAGATTTTTGCAATGAATGTTCCCAGATGGATTTCTACAATGATTTATCTGATCATGGGATGGCTGTGCGTGATCGCGGTTTATCCTCTTGTCAAAACCCTTGAGCCGATAAGTCTTTTCTGGCTGGCTTTAGGCGGACTTTTTTACAGTAGCGGTGCAATTGTTTATTCTCTTAAAAAGCCGAACCCTTTTCCTGGTAAATTTGGATTCCATGAAATATGGCATTTGTTTGTATTGCTGGGAAGTATATGTCATTTCTGGCTGGTATTCAAGTATCTCATGTATGTAAATCCTGTTTAACCTAAACCCAAATCCACCATCAAATTTTCATTTACCGGCTGGGCCATGGGGTTGTGCACTATCCCTGGCCATCAGCAAGGTACCAGATGCAAGACGACAAGGAATGACGAGTGAGGCGTATAAGTCATACTCCGCAGGGAGGAACGACCGCAGTCAACGCAGCAGGTGGTACCTTGATGGTGGATCAGGGTCAAGTTTCTTCGTTGTAAAAACCAATTATATTGGGTAGTATTCCATTTTTGTATGCTTATATTTTGAGCATTGTTTTTATCGGGGAATATATATGAAGATCAACCATGTAAAGAAAATAACAAACTGCCAATATTTGAATCTTTTTTCAATTAATTATAAAGATCGCATAAATTGCGAAAAAGAATGGATTTTTGCATCCAGATCAAAAGACTTAAATCCCCTTGAAAAAGATTATACTATACCGGATGCAGTTGTCATAGTTCCTGTTCACATACAAGAGAACAAACTTGTTGTGATAAAAGAATTCAGGGTTGCCCTTGGCGGATATCAGTATGGATTTCCGGCCGGAATTATAGATAATGGAGAGACGGTTGAGCAGGCAGGTAAAAGAGAGCTTTTTGAAGAAACAGGTTTAACTCTTACAAAGGTATTGAAAAAAAGCCCGGCCATTTTTTCATCTTCAGGAATGACGGATGAGTCCATCAGTCTTTTGTTTGTTGAATGTGAAGGCAAGCCCACAAACAATTTTAATGAAGCATCTGAGGATATTGATGTCATCATGCTATCCCGGGAACAGGCATCAGATATCCTATACAACCCTTTGATCAAATTTGATGTAAAATCCTGGATAGTTTTGAACACCTTTGTCTGTCAGGGAGTCATTTAAATGTTTTCTAATTTTTTATATTTCCTTATTGCTTTGGTCATATATACAAGTTCTGAACTCTTTGAACCGGTTAAAACCTTTGACAACTATGGGGTTTTAAATTGTCTTTTGCTCAGCATTTTTTTTATTTTTATATGCTGGATTGCATTTAACCGGCTTGGTAAAAAAGTATCCCAAAATCCTTACTTGGACATGGACACTTTAATCAATAGTTATATATCCCGCCTGTCCATGTTTGCGCTTTTGATCTTTGCCATAAATATTTATGGTTTTAAATTAACGTTCCTTTTTTCCGGAATAAAAATTTTTGACAGCTTTCCAACCCTTGAAGCAATTTCTTTTATAGGATTGTTTCTTTTTTATCTGATCGCTATCTGGAATGCAGCATATGGTATTCAAAAGCGGTATTTTGCAGGAGAAGTATCGAAAAAGAATTTTATTCTTTCCAATGTTTCCTTTTCCCTGCCTGCACTTCTACCCTGGTTTTTGCTGTCAATTGTTGCAGATGCTCTGGAGTTTTTACCCTGGATGCCTGTAAAAGAAATATTACAAACCCCTGCCGGTGAAATTGGATATATAGCATTATTCATTATAGCGGTATCGGTTTTTGGGCCGGTCCTGATAAAAAAAATCTGGAATTGTAAGCCTTTGGAAAAAGGATTGCATAGAGAAAAGATAGAAATTGTCTGTAAAAAGGCCGGGCTGAAATATTCCAATATTTTAAAATGGGAGTTATTTGGCGGCACAATGATCACAGCCGGAGTTATGGGGCTTGTGGGTCGATTCCGGTATATACTTGTTACGCCTGCCTTACTCAATTCCCTTAATGATGATGAATTAACGGCTGTTATGCTTCATGAGATAGGTCATGTCCAAAAGTATCATATGTTATTTTATCTGTTTTTTTTTACCGGGTTTATTGCGTGTAATTTTGTTTTTTTTGAACCGGTAATGTTACTTTTGTACATTATAGAACCAATATATGAGCTGTTTGGGTTTGTTGGTGTTCAAAAAAGTACTGCTCACCCGATTTTAATCAGTTTTACGCTTATCGGGATTTTTGTCCTGTATTTCAGGTTTGTATTTGGATTTTTTATGAGAAATTTCGAACGTCAGGCTGATCTGCATGTCTATTTTTTTACCGATGATGCATCCCCGCTTATTTCAACATTTTACAAGATTGCATCCTTTTCACGACAATCCATTGAAAAACCCAACTGGCATCATTACAGCATCGGCAGGCGGGTTAGATTTTTGGAAAGATGTCAAAATACACCTGCCTTAATTAATGCTCACCATTTAAAAGTAAAAAAATTGATTATCGGATATTTTGTCCTGGTGTTCATACTTTTTGGTTTTGGTTATTCCATAAATTTTGGCATGGCAAAGGAAATATTTGGCAATTTTATCGCTGAAAACATTCTTTTTCAACAATTGGACGTTGATGCAAAAAATTCCGATTTATATTCAATAGTTGGTGATTATTATTACAATAAAAAAAATTATAAAAAGGCAATTGAATCCTATGAAAATGTTTTAAGGCAAGATCCTGAAAATATTCATGCATTAAACAATCTGTCCTGGCTTTTTTCAACATGTCCGCTAAGAGAATACAGAAATAAGGAAAAAGCCCTGGAATATGCCAAAAGGGCTTTAGTGCAAAAAAGGGAAGCCTTTGTCATAGACACTTATGCAGAAGCTCTTTTTATCAATAATGATATCCGGACTGCCGTAAGTGCTGCAAAAGAAGCATTGAGCATTTCAAAAGATAAAAAAGAATATTATAAAAATCAATTGCAGAGATTCGAGGAATTATTAAACCCTTGAAGATTTAAATAGTGTTTGAACGAAAACTCACCCATCTACTGCGTTACTGCAAAAGTTTACCAAATTATAAATCGGGCCTCATGTACAGGAGCACACTCCGGTTTCAAACTTGTATGCATGCGCATCTCTTCGAGCCTTGCGCCTTGTATATGGGCAATTTTGTTAGCTTTGCTCCTCTACGAGCCGCCCAAACACAGGTTTCCGGTCAGGCGCTAAAGGCCAATGGGTAAAAATGCCATTCCAACTATTTGAACCGCTTGGTTGATGACCCTGCCGGTTCTGTCAGAAATGATTTGTGCGATGGTGTCTTGTAAAGAGATGAGTTTTCCAAAAAGGCGTTCATAACTTAAGTTTTTTATTTCACCTTCAAAACTGTTTGTTAAAATAATCAACCGGCCGTCGTCTTTTTTTCGCATTTTCAATCGCCACACTAATATTTCAATATTTCTCGCGCTGTTGTACAAATTTTGTTCATTCAGGTAATCCAGAATGAAAAGTTCACACTTGCTGTTATATGATTTATGAATCATCGTGTATAAGCCAACCATGATGGCAAAGACCCGATCCCCTTTGAATTCCGGTTCAAATCCCAGCAAGATGGCCTCTGTACTCTCTTTAAAATCCAATTCTGCATATTTTTTTTCAACAGGGCATATAAATATTTGTTCCAGGCGCGACTCAATTGTTTGTCCCAAAACTTTTTGCAATTCCCCTGGATTTTTTTTGTATAATTTTTCTGTAAGGGTTTTTAAAAGACTTATTGCCTGTTTCATGTGAAGTTCAGAGATAATATCAATGTTGGTCTTGGCAAGATTTTTAATTTTAAAGTCAGAAGAGGCAGTGCACCCTGATAAAAGGAAAACACAAAAGAGAGAAAGAGTAATAAATTTTTTCACCGGAGAATTAAGAATGTTTGTTCCCTTCTGTGTACCATTTTTTAAAAGCCAACTTCTAAAAATTGTGCATCTATAATGATTTATTTGTTTTATACTCTTTTATGCCCTTGTGCATGGTTTTAACGGCAAGCTGAATACAATGATGTTTTTTTTCCGGTATATTTTCAAGGACCTTGAAAACATCCCCATCATTCATTTTTAATGCATCATCAATGGTTTTGCCCTTTACCAGATCAACGGCTGCCATGGCAGCTGAGATTGCTCCGGCACAACCTGTGATTTCATATCTCACATCATTGATGTGTTTATTGTTATCAATCTTTATGTAAACTTTCATGATATCGCCGCAGGAGCCAATTTTTTCGGAAATTATATCTGCATTTTCAATATAACCCATATATTTTTTTTCAAGATAATAGTTGATGGCTGTATCACCATATCCTGCTTCTGAGAGCATTTTATACTCAACATTAGCTATTGTAATTTCTGTAACCACTTCTTATTCCTTTGTTTTACCCGGAACAAAAAAATATTTTGCCGAGAATGATAATAAAATATTTAATTATTAAAATTAAAACATGTGCTCTAAGTTAATTAATTTCTTTTTTATGTCAAGCAAAATGGATAAAACCTGATAGATAGATAATGAAGAATTAGATTTTTACCTTGACATAATTTTTTGATTTATTCATTTTTACGTTGTCCTTTTTATTCATAAATTTTTGGAAAATATATGACCAAAGACAAAGGAGAGAAAAATGGGCGAAAAAGATAACACTGTCAAAAAAATGAGAACCCGGATTATTCGATTAAAACTTGTTGATGGTACTTTGGTGAATGGTCAGGTCAATATCAACCGGGATGAGGGGTATGACAGGCTAAGTGATCTATTAGCAAACCCTACGGACCCTTTTTTAATCATGTACAATGTCACAGCTCACCCGGGTAATATTGATAACCCTATCAGATACAAGACACTTTTTATTAATAAAGTTCATATTATTTGGGCTGAACCGGATGAGGAGCAAAAATAAAATTTTAAATTGTTACAAGTAATTGAAAATTATTAAAATAATACTTGAGATTATTATTAGCTGTGATATTCTGAAATCAAATTTTTTGGGCTGACCCCCCTGCAGGTATATTGATTATGACACTGATTCATAGTGATTTATATTATATTTTCTTCTACTAGTCTGACAGGTTAAAAGGAGAACGGTTATGAAAGACTTGATTAAGTACATTGCTCAAGCATTAGTTGATAACTCAGATCAGGTTGATGTCCAGGAAATTAAGGCACAGCAGACTCTTGTGCTGGAATTGAGGGTAGCAAAAGAAGACCTTGGAAAAGTCATCGGTAAAAAGGGCAGAACTGCCCAGGCAATGCGAACGATTCTATCTTGTGCATCAGCAAAGGAACAAAAAAGAGTTATTCTGGAAATTGTTGAGTAACTTCACTTAGTTCTGTGTTTTTCGATTGCTTGCAGTATTCATTCATTTTCTTTACTTTATCAGTATTCAGCGGAACTGATAAACGTATCCAAAAGAAAGTTTTTAGAACTTTTAAGTAAAATTGATTTCGTAAGTCAGGAAAAGATCCTTAATCAATTGATTTTAGAATAATTGAGTATTATAACAAACCGTGCCCAGATGGCCGATACAAATAGGGTCGCTTTTGAAGGTAGTGTTGATGAAAGATTGTACGTGAACAAGAAAAAAGGAAAAAATTAGACTATGATTATTTGGGAAAATCAATATTCGGAAAATATTAAGGATTATAAAGGTTATCCCATAGGAAAGACCCTGCAATATCTAACAGACCCAAAGATTATTTCTTTAGCAGGGGGATTGCCTTCTCCAGATGTTTTTCAAATATCGGAATTTCGAACAATATCAGAAAAAATATTGGCCAATGATATTGATAAAATAATGCAATATTCAGCCATCCCTGGTGAACAAAGCCTTCTTGATGCACTCATAGGATTTCTAAAAAGGGATAATATACATATTGAAAAGAAAAATATTCTTATTACCAGTTCAGGCCAGCATGGATTGGATCTTGTGGGTAGAGCTTTTCTCAACAAAGGTGATATTGTTTTGATAGACAGGCCAACTTTTGCCGGAGCATTGGTGGCTTTTGAAATGGGAAAACCAAAATTTATCGGTTTTGATATCGAGCAGGATGGAACAAATGTTCAAGCGCTTGAGGAAACCATAAAACAACTCCAAATAAAAAATCAACTTCCAAAGTTAATATATGTAATTCCTGATTTCCAAAATCCCACGGGGATAACAATGAGTTTGGAAAAAAGAAAACAATTGTTAAAAATAAGTTACGCATATGACATTCCAATTGTAGAGGACAGTCCATATAGGGCTTTAAGATATTATGGGAAATCAATCCCATCCATATTTTCATTGGATCAAAAACTTTATAAAGGCGGAAGAAATGTTATTGGGCTATATACATTTTCTAAAATATTCTGTCCGGGAATGAGGATTGGATTTAATATTGGTCATCCTGATGTGATAAAAAAAATGACAAATATTAAAGAAGGAAATATTTTAAATACGCCAAAATATAATCAGGATCTGTGCACAGCCTCTTTAACTGAAATGAATTTTGATGCTCATCTTGATAAATGTAAAGTATATTACAAAGAAAAGCTGGAAGTATTTCTTGAAACCATGGAGAAATAT
>Ga0233437_1001696_pt1 | contig 38447 bp, 41 predicted proteins | sample SI_122_August201_FD_182714 | JGI IMG/M metagenome (GOLD analysis project Ga0233437, IMG submission 182714) | Seawater microbial communities from Saanich Inlet, British Columbia, Canada - SI_122_August2016_200_MG | ecosystem: Environmental > Aquatic > Marine > Inlet | place: Canada: British... | reverse complement strand
TTTAATCTGTTGCTCATTAAACATATCTGTGTCTTTAATTAATATTCTTATTATATACCTAAATCTTTAATTGACTAAATCAAAAAGTAGGCACTTTTGGTGTCTACTTTTTGGGGCCCAGTTCACAACTCGGGGTTTTAAAATAACAATAAATTTTAATCCTCTCCACCTATGAACCCTTCTTTATCATACCCCGTTCCAGCAGGAATAAGTTTTCCAATAATTACATTCTCTTTAAGCCCTCTAAGTTTATCAACTCTACCAGTTACCGCCGCATCAATTAATACTCTTGTAGTTTCCTGAAATGAAGCGGCTGACAAAAATGACTGAGTTGCCAGAGATGACTTGGTAATACCAAGTAACACTGCCTTGTAGATAGCATTATGCTTTTTAGCTGCTTCCATCTTTAAATTCTCTTCATCAACAATAATTTTTTCTGCAATTTCCCCTGGTGAGAATAAAGTACCCCCTGCTTCCTCAATCTGAACCTTAGAGAACATCTGTCTAATAATAACTTCTACATGCTTATCATTCAAAGGTTGCCCCTGAGATGAATAAACATACTGAATTTCTTTAACAATATATGTTTGAACAGCTTCTTGTCCTTTTAATCTATAAAGCTCAAATAAATCAAGTGGACCACTTGTCAATTGATCCCCTTTCTCAATCATATCTCCGCTAGATACAAGTACATTAACTCCACGTGGTATAATAATTTCCTTTTCAGCTTCCTTTTCCTGGATTACTTTAACAATCCATCTCTCTTTACTTTCTTTATGAATTTTTACCTTACCTTCAAAAGGTGCTTTAACTTTTTTGGCTAGTTCAACCAATACATCACCTTTTTTAACTTTTTTACCATCCTTTACTAAAACCTTCTCAACTTGTTTACCTTCAAGGATATATTCTTCTTCTTTAACTTCAATACCAGTAATTTTCATCACTTTTTCTCTGGTTACTTCATTTTCTGTAAGTTCAACAGATCCGTCAATTGTAGCGAGTAACGCCGGTCTTTTTACAGGTCTAGCTTCAAATATTTCTTCTACTCTAGGAAGTCCTTGAGTAATATCCCCACTCCCCGCAACTCCACCAGTATGGAATGTTCTCATGGTTAGCTGGGTTCCAGGCTCACCAATAGACTGCGCTGCAATAATACCAACTGCTACACCTTTTTTAACTAATTTATTGTACCCTAAGTCCCAACCATAACATCTAGCACACACACCCCTTTTTGCCTTGCAAACAAGTACTGATCTTATTAATATATTATCAACATCTATTTTATCAATCTTTCGAGCTAGATCTTCATCAACTTCTTGACCCTTTTTAGCAACCACTTTATTGCCATCCTTAACATCAGAAAGTAGAATTCTACCCTTAATTCTTTTAACTATAGTTTCATTCATTTCATGAGATTCTTTCTTAGTCACAAGTAGACCTGCCTCATCACCACAATCATCTTCACTAATAATCATATCTTGAGCTACATCAATCAAACGTCTTGTCAGGTACCCTGCATTAGCTGTACGAAGAGCCGTATCAGATAAACCCTTTCTAGCACCATGAGTAGTAATAAAGTATTCAAGTACATGCATACCTTCTTTAAGCGATGCCTTTACCGGCAACTCAATAGTTTCCCCTGAAGGAGATGCCATCAACCCTCTCATGCCCATCATCTGTGTTGTCTGGCCCCATGAACCACGAGCGCCAGAATTCATCATAGCAAATACTGAACCATTTTTATCAAGCTTACCTTTGCTCATCTCAACAATTTTATCTTTTACGTCAACCCAGATCTCAATATTTTTAATATGTCTTTCATCGTTTGTTAAAAATCCCTGAGAATATTGATTTTCTACCTCTTCAACTTTCTTTTCAGCTGCTCTAAATACTTCATATTTTTCAGGCATCACAGGCAGATCTCCCATACCCCATGAAATACCAGACATTGTAATATGTTTTAGAGCTAAATCTTTAATATCATCTAAAAATACAACAGCTCGTGCCCTACCATATACATCCATTACATCTCTTACTAGTCCTTTTAAAGTTCCTTTATCAGTTTGCTTGTTTATAAAACCAAGCTTGCTTGGAACAATTTCATTAAATAATATGCGACCAACAGTTGTTTTAATTCTTTCTTTACCTATTCGGACAATCATTTTATCCCTGACACCAATAACCTTAGCTTCATAAGCTTGTTTTGCTTCAACTTCACAAGAAAATATTTTTAAATCCTTGTCCTCTATCTCCTTATCTTCATCAGGCATAGTCGTCAAAATATATGCACCTAATACAAAATCCTGAGATGGTGTAATAGATGGCTCACCAGTCGCTGGTTTTAAAATATTTTTTGAAGATAAAATCAAATTAGCAGCCTCCATTTTAGCCTCTTCTGTAAGAGGAACGTGCACTGCCATCTGATCACCATCAAAGTCAGCATTAAAAGGTGGACAAACAAGTGGATGAAGCTGGATTGCTTTACCCTCAATTAAAATTGGTTTAAACGCTTGTATACCAAGTCTATGAAGAGTTGGCGCACGGTTAAGCAGTACATGAGCATCTTTGGTAATCTCTTCGAGTATATCCCATACTTCATTCCTATCAGACTCAATAAATCTATTAGCACTTCTTACATTATGGACATACTCACCTTTAATAAGCTCAGCAATAATAAAAGGCTTGAATAGCTCCAGTGCCATTCTCTTAGGCAAACCACATTCATGAATTTTCAGGTATGGCCCAACCACAATGACTGATCGACCAGAATAGTCTACCCTCTTACCAAGCAAGTTCTGTCTAAATCTACCTTGTTTACCTTTTAATATGTCAGCCAGTGATTTCAATACTCTTTTTTGACCTGTTGAAGCAGTAACTGTTTTACCGTGACGTGCTGAATTATCAATTAAAGAATCAACTGCCTCTTGTAACATCCTCTTTTCATTTCTACAAATCACTTCAGGCGCATTAAGTTCAATCAATTTTTTAAGTCTATTATTTCTATTAATTACTCTTCGATAAAGATCATTAAGATCGCTCGCTGCGAATCTTCCACCATCAAGCTGTACCATTGGACGAAGATCTGGTGGTATAACAGGAATAGCGGTAATTATCATCCACTCTGGTTTAATACTATTTTTAATGAGAGCATTGATTAATTTCAATCTTTTAGCCAATTTCTTCTTAGCACCACCAGTAGTTTTTTTCATAGCCTCTTCAATCTGAGACATCGTTGCGGCCATATCCATCTCTTTAAGAATCTTAAATACTGCTTCAGCTCCAATCCCCGCCTCAAAAACATGTCCATATTTCAAACTCAAATCCTGATACTGACTTTCTGAAATAATTTTAAGCGACTTCAAATCAACCAATTCTCTTTTGGCTCGATCCATAGCATCAGACAACTCTTTAAGCTCTTCCTTCTTTTTTTCATTAAGTCCCTTAATTTTATCCTCTGATTCTCCGCCACCAACACTTTTAGTTTGCTTTATTCTGTTATTAAAATCTCCCTCTATTGTTTTCTTTTTTGACTTATACTCATCATTAAGCTGCTCAACAGTTTGGGCTTTAAGATCTTCCTTAACGTTAAATATAATATAATCAGCAAAGTATATTACTTTTTCAAGTGCCTGTGGTGAGATATCGAGCACTAAACCAAGTTTTGATGGAACTCCACGTAAAAACCAAATATGACTAACTGGTACAACCAAGTCAATATGTCCCATTCTCTCTCTCCTTACAATAGATCTGGTTACTTCAACTCCACACTTATCACAAATTATCCCTTTATATCTAATTCTCTTGTATTTACCACAATAACATTCCCAGTCTTTTGTAGGACCAAAAATACGCTCGCAGAAAAGTCCATCTTTCTCCGGCTTCTGAGTACGATAATTGATAGTTTCTGGCTTTAAAACCTCACCATGTGACCAAGCATGGATCACTTCTGGAGAAGCAACTTTAAGCCTTATGCTATCAAAATCTAATACTTTTTGTTTTGGCTCGTTAAACATGTTCGAATTTTTAATAAAAAATGAGAACGGGTGCTGTGTAATGCTAATGGAACAGTACCCTACACATTGTTAATAATTTTTAATCTATTTAGTATCTTCTTTCTTGGTCTCTTTCTCTACTTCTTCTTTTTTTTCTTCCTTGCTATCTTTTTTATACTTATCCACCTTCTCATATTTATCTCCACCACCATACTCTTCTTTTTCATCTTCCTCTTCTGTTTCTTCAACAACGCTACCTCCTTTAAGAAGCTCAACATCAAGACATAGCCCTTTAAGCTCACGAACAAGCACATTAAATGATTCTGGAATATTTAGCTTGTTAATTGGCTCACCTTTAATAATAGATTCGTATGATTTGGATCTACCAGGCACATCATCTGATTTAATAGTTAAAATTTCTTGCAATGTATAAGCAGCACCATATGCTTCAAGTGCCCAAACTTCCATCTCTCCGAATCTCTGTCCACCAAACTGAGCTTTACCACCAAGTGGCTGCTGTGTAACTAGAGAATATGGCCCAATTGATCTCTGGTGAATCTTATCTTCCACCATATGGACCAACTTCAACATATATATGTACCCAACAGTTGTATTAAATTGGAATGAATCACCAGTTCTGCCATCTGTCAGATTCATCTTACCAGTTTCTGAAAAACCAAGTTCTTTTAATTCATCTTTAATTTTTTGTTCAGGCACACCATTAAGTCCTGGAGTTGCAATTTTTATTCCCTTTTTAGCTGCGACTAAACCTAAATGAGTTTCTAAAATCTGACCCAGATTCATTCTAGACGCCACACCAAGTGGATTTAGAATAATATCAACCGGAGTGCCATCATCCATATGAGGCATATCTTCAACAGCCACAATTCTAGATATAACACCTTTGTTTCCATGTCTTCCAGCCATCTTATCTCCTACTTGAATTTTACGTAGATGTGCTATTGTAATTTGAATTTGTTTAATAACTCCAGCTGCCAATTTATCCCCTTGAATTCTTGTAAACATTTTCACGTCAATTACCTTACCATGTTCACCATGTTCAAGATAAAGCGAGGTATCTCTAACTTCCTTTGCCTTTTCACCAAAGATTGCTCGAAGAAGTCTCTCTTCGGCAGTCAGTTCAGTCTCACCTTTTGGAGTAATCTTACCAACCAGAATGTCTCCCGAGCTTACCTCAGCTCCAATTCTAATAATCCCATCTTCATCTAAATTTTTTAATTTCTCTTCACCAATATTTGGGATATCTCTGGTTACAAGTTCCGGACCCAACTTAGTTTCTCGCACATCAATCGTATAATCCTCAATATGAATTGAAGTAAATTTATCCCTGTGAACCAACTTTTCAGACAAGAGTATTGCATCCTCATAGTTTCCACCTTCCCAAGGCATAAATGCTACAAGTAAATTTTGCCCAAGTGCCAACTCTCCATTATCACACGCTGAAGCATCAGCAAGTACATCTCCTTTTTCAACCTTATCTCCTTTATTAACAACTACTCTATGATTAAGGCATGTTGAAGCATTAGATCTTACAAATTTAACCATGTTATATGTCCTAATATTTCCATCTTTCTCAAGTATTTCAATTTTATTAGCTTGCACTGTTACAGCTTCCCCTGCTTCTTTAGCTACCGTTACTTGACCTGAATCTTTAGCTGCTCTCTCCTCCATACCAGTCGCTACAAGCGGTGAAGACGGCTTAACTACCGGAACTGCTTGTCTTTGCATATTTGTCCCCATAAGGGCTCTCACAGCGTCATTATGCTCTAAAAATGGAATAAGAGACGTTGCTACTGATATAATCTGATTTGGTGCCACATCCATATAATCAATCTCACTTACATGGCCAAGCACGGGCTCCCCTTCTTTTCTAATACCAGCTTTTGATTCAATAAAATATCCCTCTTCATCAGTAGGCTCAGTTGAAGCAGTGGTCACTGCTTTTTCCTCAGTAAAAGCGTCAACGTACTCAATCTCATCACTGACTCTTACCTTTCCATCTTCTTCCTTAATTACTTTTCTGTACGGTGTTTCTAAAAATCCATATTTATTTATTCTTGAATAAGTTGCCAAATGACCAACTAGACCAATATTTGGTCCTTCAGGTGTAGCAATAGGGCAAATTCTACCATAATGAGTTCTATGCACGTCTCTTACTTCAAAGCCGGCTCTCTCACGTGAAAGTCCCCCAGGTCCCATAGCTGAAATTCTTCTCTTATGCTCAAGCTCAGCAAGTAGATTAGTCTGATCCATAAATTGAGATAACTGTGAGCTCATGAAGAACTCTTTCACAGCTCCCATAATAGGTCTGGTGTTAATAAGCTGGGCAGGATTAATACTATTAATATCAACCGTACTCATCTTATCGACAATAGCTCTTTCCATACGAGCAAGACCCAGTCTAAACCTATTTTGAATAAGCTCTCCAACTGCTCTAATTCTACGGTTTCCAAGATGATCAATATCATCAGCTTCCTTCTGATTAATGTTAAGTCTAACTATTTCTCTTAAAATATTAATAAGGTCTTCCCTTTTAAATATTCTATTCTCTTTAGTAATATCATACTGCTCGGTAAACCTTTGATTCAATTTGTATCTTCCAACCTTACCAAAGTCATATCTATCAAAATTAAAAAACATTGAATGAATAAGCTGACGAGCATTGTCCACTGTAGCTAAATCCCCTGGTCTAATTCTCTTATACACCTCTTTAAGACCTTCGCCTTCCGACTTTGAAGTATCTTTTTCAAGTGTTGCATCAATGTACTTGAAATCAGGCAGAGTATCTACGTCTTTAAATAAAGATTTAATCTCTTCATCAGTTGCAATTCCAAAAGCTCGAAGTAGTGCTGTTACAGGAACTTTTCTCTTTCGATCAATCTTTACTGTTAAAATTCCATTTTGAGAAGTCTCAATTTCAAGCCAAGCACCACGATTAGGAATAATTTTAGCTCCATAAAATCTCTTACCAGCAATATATTCAGATGTAAAAAAAGCACCCGGTGATCTTATCAGCTGGGATACTATTACTCTCTCAATACCATTAATGATAAAAGTGCCTCTATCTGTCATCAAAGGAAAATCAGCAAGATATACTTCTTGCTCTTTTATCTCTCCTGTTCTTTTGTTAACTAATTTTGCCTTAACTCGAAGAGCCGCCTCAAAACTAGTATTTCTCTCACGAGCCGTAACTTCATCAAACTTTGGCTCATCTAAATAGTATTCATCAAAATACAATTCCAAATCACGACCAATATAATCCTTGATCGGATTGATTTCATCAAATAGCTCTTTTAAGCCCTCATCCAAAAACCACTTATATGAATCCTTTTGGACTTCAATTAATTCAGGCGGTTGCAAAACATCACGTTTTCGCTCATCAAAGTAAAAACGCAGCTTGTTGTGTTTTTTTTGAGTTGCCATTAGAAGAAGAATTTAGGGAGTAACAAAAAATGATACACAAAAAAGTTTCTCGGTTATTTGCTAATCTTAGTCAAACCGAGAATTGTGTACTATCTTCCATCACTATTCTCTTTTATATTCTGCCTTAATATATGCATTGTTGAGTGGGTAAGCCCATTCTTAGGCAGTTATTTTAATCTATATTGAATTAACTTAAGGTTAACATTATATAAATAGTTTGTCAAATAATTGACAAATACTTGTAATATGTTGATAATTAGTGTATTGTATAATCATATATTCACACGCATTTGCGTGTTTTGCAATATATTTTTAGCTAATATTAGCCCCTGTAGTTCAATGGATAGAACACCACTCTTCTAAAGTGGATATAGAGGTTCGATCCCTCTCGGGGGTACCAAAATATCAAACAATAAACTTGTGGTAATAATTGATAAAGCACTTTGTAAATAGACCACAAATATGCTATAATAGTAGCATATGACGTGGAAATACATTGCAGGCTTCTTTGATGGCGAAGGCTCTATTTGCCATAATGGCAAAGGATTTAGAATAACAATAGCTCAAACCAATCTAGAAGTACTTAATGAGATACAAAAATTTGCTCAAGTAGGATTCGTATTCGAAGTTAGAAAAAGACAACCTCATTGGAAAGATTGTTGGATTTATTATATTGCCAGGCAACAACATGTTCATGATTTTTTAATTAATATGCTTGATGATTTAATTGTTAAACGAGACCAAACACAGGAAGTAATCAAAAAATTAGAAATAACTCTTATACAGCAAAGACAACGTGTTGAATTAAGAGAATATAGATTCGAAAAAGCAACAGAATTGCGCAAACAAGGATTGACCTATAGGCAAATAGGCAAAGAAATAAATGTTGATTTTGGATACATTAGACGTCTAATCTTAGGAAAAAAATTGCGTGGAGGATAAATTAATTGACAAAATATCAAATTTATCCTAGAAATAAGAACAGTATTCACGACTAATCTAATACTTGGTGAGCGATTACTGCTATGGTGAACGTAGCTCAGTTGGTAGAGCACTGGATTGTGGTTCCAGCGGTCGCCGGTTCAAACCCGGTCGTTCACCAAGCATTAGATTAAACTAAAGACATAATAGCCAAGGGTTTGACTCCCTTTTGTCGCCCCATAAAAACATCTCCCCTAGTTGAAAGTTGCCAGTGGCAAGTAACAACGGGAGGTGTTTTTTATTTGCCATTAGCAGAAATTAAACTTTTCTGTTTTAATCATTGAAAAAAATAATACCAGTATGATATAATAAACACTATAATAAATTAACTCAAAAATGCATATGGAAATGAAAATTCAAAACTTACCAGATATGAACGTAGCATATGTTCACAATGTTGGTAATTATATTGGCAATTCGCCTTTGTTTGAAAAATTATTCGGACAACTTTGTGGTTGGGCTGGACCAAAAGGCTTAATGACACAAAAAGATATGATAATGTTGTCAGTTTACCATGATGATCCAAAAAAAACTGATCCCGATAAACTGAAGCTAGATGTATGTATGACCGTACCAGAAGAAACAAAACCTGAAGGTGATATTCAAATAAAAACACTACCAGCTGGTAAATACGCTGTGGCACACGGTGAATTTAAAACACCCGAAGATTACATGAAAGCTTGGGATGAATTGTATAACGAATTAATCCCAGGAGCTGGCTTGGAATTTGAAGAGAAACCTTGCTACGAAATTTATCAAAATGACCCAAAATCTGATCCAGAAGGAATGCATATTGTCGATCTTTGCGTGCCTATCAAATAACAATTAGTTAAAAAATTCTCGAATACATCCACCTTGACCAGCGATACCAACCGTTACTTAAAAAACATCTCAATTATGAGGTGTTTTTACATTGTGGGAAACTATCCCTTGACAACTATGTTAGAATAATATAACATTAGAAATAGATAACATTTACTATTAATTAACTAAAAATCTATGTCTAAAAAAATATTCATTTTTTGTAGAATAATGGTCATGCTAATTTTAGCTATCATAGTAGTCATCTCTGTTCAAAATAATGAATGGATTTTACCAGTAATTTCCTTTTTAGCCTCAATGGCTTTAATGTTCTGGTGCAAGAAAAAAGTCAAATTTGTACTAACAGATGAAAGAGATTATAAATTGGCAGAAAAATCTTCTCGTTTGACCATTTCTGTTTTTTCTATTGTTGGGGTGATATCTGGTATTATTTTAATATCACTTGGGAAAACAAATTATGATTTATATTTGATTGGTAATACTATTTTATACGCAATTTGTTTCCTAATATTATTAGGAGCAATATTCTATTGGATATTAAATAGAAAAGGAGAATAACATGAAAAATAAAATTAAGGAATTTAGACAAAAAAACAACCTCACCCAGGAAGTACTGGCAAACAAAGTCGGGGTTAGACGCGAAACAATTTTATTTTTGGAAAAAAATAAATATAATCCATCCCTTAAACTAGCTTATAACATAAGTAAAGCCCTTAAGGCATCAATTGAAAAATTATTCATATTTGAATAATTTATAAGGTTATCCAAGAAAAAGACATCTCCCCTACAACGAAGAGATGTTTTTTGATATAATAAAAACATATGGACACATACAGTTGGTACTCACAACTAACAAAACCCTCCTGGTCACCACCTTCTTGGCTGTTCGGACCAGTTTGGACATTTCTATATATCTTAATCACAATATCTTTTGGCAAAGTATTTATAATGTTATTCCAAAAAAGAATTCCTTTTATTATTGCCCTACCCTTTATCCTTAATCTAATTTTCAACTTCTTATTTACTCCTTTGCAATTTGGATTAAAAAACAATCTACTAGCAGCCATTGATATCCTTCTAGTCCTTGCTACTCTTATTTGGGCAATGATTGCTATCTACCCACATTTACGTTGGGTAGCCTATGTCCAAATCCCATATTTGCTCTGGGTTACCTTTGCCACTATTCTTCAATTAACTATTACTAACTTAAATAAATAGTATGACTACAAAAAAGCATTTTGAACAAACAGAAGCAAAAGAAATCGGAGAAAAGCTAGGCATTACCTGGGATAAATTTGATGTCGAACAATTTAGAATGGGGCTAGACGTAGAATTGGAACACGGTACAGTAGACCCTGATACAAATGTCACAAATGACGACGCATTAATGACTGGAAAAATTGCCTTAGCTCATCTTAATGAATTTTCTGATTACTACACTAGACTTGATATAATGGAAAGAGAAGCAGAAGCTGCCTAATTATTAAATCATCTTGTTCTGCGTTTATAAAAAATCAGCGTCAATACGCTGATTTTTATCAATCTCTCTTATTAAATCCTATCTCCTAGAAATTAAAGATGTCATCATTAAACCCACACCAAGACCAATAAGTAGGCAAGCTACAAAAGCTAATGGATTTTCTTTAAGAAAGAAAAAACCCACACCAAGTCCAGCAATCACTCCCCCGCCAATAGCCCAATCACTTTTATCTATCTTAGACATTTTATTAGAATTAATTTATAATATATCTTTATTATATCATAAAAAAAAGATTAAGTATTTCTACTTAATCTAAATAAATTCTAATAAGAATTTACATTTTTTATAATCTCACCCTTAAGATACTCTGCTTTACCAATGTATTTCCTTGGAATAATTTCAATCAGCAGATTAGTTAGAGGATAATATTTTTCCTTTGTTTCTTTAACCTGCCTTTTTATCTTTTCATCCGTGCAAGCACCCAGCCTTCGCAAGTTATGCAAACGATCTGATAATTTCACTACTAAGACCTGCCATATCCTTACATCAGTTAAACATTTAATATAATCAACACCTTCTGTTTTAGTCAGTAATTTTACCCAGTGACAAACTACTTTACCGAAATTAATTCTAATCCTATACTCACTTAAAATCCAAGAATCCTCTCTAATGTCATGTAGTAGTGCGGTAACAATCATTCTCCAAATCATTAACTCAAGTTCTTCGATAATGATATTACTTACAGACCTTGGGTGCTCAAAGACTCTCGTTCCATCATCGCTTATTTGATTTCTATGTCCATATTTTGAAAAAATATAAGCAGACTTAACATGTTCAAGCTCACGTTCAAGTAAATATGGCATAAGCGGAATAATGAACTTTTCCCTACCAGTAATTATTTTTTTAGCGCACATTTTTTACCTCCCAGATATATGATTTTTTATCAAATAAGCTTATCTAAAATTTACACTCTTGTCAAGTATTAAAAAACACCTAAATAAATTAGGTGACCATTAACATAACAATTCTCCTTATATTCTAATAAAAAAGTTACAACCCCCAAACAATTCTTGGAGATTCATCATTAACGTCTTCAGTTTCATAAATTAATTTAAATACTTGCCCATTACTCCAATACTTAAACTGATACTCACCTTCATCTAATGGGTCAACTGGAACCTTAGGCATATATGGCCAAGGTTGATTATCCTCTAAATATACCTTCATATCCTGCCAAGCTTCTATTGTAGGTTCATCAGAGCTAGATATTGGATAAACTAAATTATCATCATAATATAGATTTAGTGCAGTCTGAACTTGCTTAATATTACCCATACGCTGAGCATCGCGAGCAGCAGCCATCGTATCATCTAGGTAAGCAGCTGAAACAGACGTACCAAGCGATACTATAGTAATAGCGACAATTATATCAGACAAACCAAAACCGGCCTGATTACGAGGCTGTTTTAAAGCTTTTTTAAAATATTTATATATATTCATCATATATCTAGATTACTATATTAACTAAGGATTATAGCATAATAGGTATATTTTGTCAATACTTATAAATAACTCAAATATATACCAAAAAACACCCTTTTAAAAGGGTGTTTTTAATATATAAAGTATTATCAAGTTACCTCAAATCTTCCCCCACTATCAGCAAATTTCTTCAATTTATCAAGAACTATTTTTACCTTCTCCTTAGGCAGACTTGGCTTATATGAATTTACAAACATATTGTAATAATCATCAAGCTCCCCTTCCTTAAAATCATTTTTTTCAAATACTTGCTCTGTAAACATTACTATCCTAATAATATTAGGCTCTGAGCTAAAAAAAGCTTTTCCTTTTATAGGATAAAATGTAACTTTCTTTTTTCCAGATATATCAACTTTTTCTACTCGATCATTAAGGTTTGTATTTTTAGTACCTACTTCAGCAGGCTCTTCCTCTTTCTCAACTACCTCAGCTGTTTCTACTTCTCCAAATTTAAACCATGTTACGGCGTAAAGTACTATTAACACAATCCCTATAACTGCCACTTTAGTTGCATCGCTAAAATCACCAAAGTTCTCAAAAAGTAAATTTAAAATTAATATGTCAGCCGAAAAAAGAAATCCTAGACTAATAGCCAGTACACTTGATACTGCTACTCCAACTACAATGTAGACCAAAGCAAATATCATTATCACTCCCCAATAGTCAAAAGATTCCTCAAAATATGATGCAGCAAAATAACTAAGTGCAAGAGAAAATGCAAAGATCATCACTCCAAATATTACCTTTAATGTTGCGTCCTTTGTATTCATGAAAGTTTATCTTTGAGTTTAATAAATGCGATAGTCACAGCAACGACAAGTCCAAAAGCTGCTGCTGCTACCCTGGCCCCTTCTCCTAAGTCCCACAGCCTTGAATACAGATAAAGCAGTGTCAGTGCTCCACCTATAATATTACTATACATTATTGTTTTATGGTTTTTAACAAATATACCCCAAACTAAAAATCCAAACCCGATAATTAGTCCTATTATAAAAGCAGGCAGAACTTCATTAAACGCACTTAGCATATAGCGAATAAAAATTGGGAAGAGTAATGATATTGAAAACACCGCTAGCATCTTACGGAGTAAATTGACCTGCTCATCTTGATTCATTTCCTTAGTCTTTTTTTCAGTAAAACTTTTCTTCATTATTAGCAGTGCAAAAAACATTAAAAAAGGAAGCCACCAAAAAATAGCTCCCGAACTATCGACCACATCATAAAATACCACAAAAACAAGTCCTGCAGCAAGGATTATAAATGGCCATAAAAAAATGATTGCCAGTAGTTCCATATATCTATTATACATTATATATATAATGCAATCAAAATAGTTTTCAACATATAAAAAAACGCTGATCAACTCAGCGTTTACTCTTTCTATTTTATTCCATTAAGACTATACACTCTATCTTTTCTTGTTGTAAAAACCTTTTCGACTTCCTTGCACGATACCCCACCGTTAAAACTAGGTCTTTCACAATCTTTATGACGAGCTACTAAAAAATCTTGACAACTATCAGGTTTCTCATCACTCAGAGCAATAACCGTTTTACAGCATGTCAAACACGTTCCGATCAGCTCAAACTTTTTTACTTTTTTCACCTTTTTTAAAACCTCCCTTTTATGTAAAATCCTTTTATTTTATAAATTAATCATAACATACTACCTTATCCTATTATACTCATTAAGTCAAACATTTTAATCAATAAAAAAAATCCTCAAGTTTCAGAGGATTTTATATATAATCTTTATTAACTAAAAACTATATTGACACTTTAAATCTTCTTGTTTTTTTGTTCTTCTGCACTTAATTTTTTCAAACTCAGGCTTTTCACAATCGAAGTGCTTTTGCTCAAGTAGCTCTCTGTGATTATGTGACTTGCCATGAGATGCAGTCTCGACACGCTTACCACAGGTCTTGCATGTTCCACTTATTATAACTGTTATTTTTTGAGACATCTCTTCTCCTTTTTTGTCTCTACAAAATAGCAAAACCAACTCACAATAATTTCTCCTTATATTCAATTTTTAATACTATATCACTATATCATAAATACAATAGTTTGTCAAGCTATATCCTGACCCAAACAAACCTTGACAAGATTAAGATATTATGCTAATATAACATGAAAACAATAATTCATTAAATAAGTAATTAGTTCTTTTTAATCAACCAATTGGAGGAATAATGCTACCTTTTAATCAAATTAAAACTGTAAATAATCTTGATTTATCAATTGTTTTAAATGACTCCGAAGATGTCTGTTATGAATTCAATATGAATGAAGGAGAACAGGGATTTCTAGCCATACAACTAGATAATCTATTAATGGACATCTTCGGCTGGGACACAAAAAAAATGAATTTCTACCCAATTGAATTCATTGGAGTTGTAATTCAAGACAATGAACCAACAGTAATTCTTGTTTCAAATTTCGATAATACGAAAAAATACCATTTTGGGACGCTTACTAATCGCGAAATGCTAAAAGTCGCAAACTGGTATGCCAATAAACGCGCTCAGTTGAGCGCCAAAGCAACAGAAGAAGCTATAAAAGACATTGTCCGCCACTCAGCACTAAATTTATTAAATCTAAATCAATCAGTCGCTGTAAATGACAACCTAAGTCTTTTTACTTAAAACAAATATAGCAATAAAAAACGCTGACCTTTACGGTTCAGCGTTTATTTTTTTAGTAAATTTCTATTTTACTTTAAATTCCAATAAACTATAACGTCTTCTACATGTTTTCCATTCTTTCGATTCCTTGTAGAACCTCTGAGTTTACCTGACGACATGTGGGCAACTTCAACGATCATTGTGTCAACTGTATATAAACTAACTATAATATACCTGCTGCCATTAATCGTACCGCGTTCTTTAACCCGAGACTCACATACGTGCTCTTTATCTCCTAAAAAACAGACCTGCACCCATTCATCTCGATCAGGAAAATTATCCCATCCTTTATACTCAGACATCACTTTCTCCTTATAATTCAATCTCATTCAATGTAGGTAAACCAAGAAACTCTCTTGAGAGTACCACTGTCCCTTTTCTTTTAAAAGATCCATTAAGGCATCTTTTAGCGAGCTTTGAAACTATTTTAGAATCATGTCCGATCTCAGGCAAATTTAGTAGTTGGTCTTTGCCACCATCTACAAAAAACATTTTCTGAATCAGCTTGATCATAATGGCATCAAGTTCAGGATATTCTGCTCCCAGCTGCTCAGCATCAGATTTTGTAATACTTAATCCATCTGTTGGGGCACGCTTTATAATCTCTTCAGGACCATTTAGATATCTAGCGACATCATACAGTTCCAGACCCTTGAGAAGTTGCTGAATAATTCCAAAATCACCCACGTCACCACAAATTGTCCAAAACGCCATCCAATATTCAGACAGGTTGTCTGTTGAAAGTACCATGCCCTTCATCATGCTGGCGATATAGTAATTAACAATCATGCGTAGGCGAGCCTTGATATTTCCCTGAGAAATAAGTTTTGAATGATCCCAGTTGTCATTAAATTTTTCCTTGTGAACACTTTTCTTCATAATTTCCTTTATCTGCACATCAATTTTTGGTATTAATGAATCAGAAAATTCTGTCATATAAAGAAATGCATCAGTCAAAGGAACAAAAATCTCCTCAGCTCCAAAAGCTTCAATTGCCAACCTACCCAATCTTTCATCTTTAGGTTTTGATTGACATGGCGCAATAACTCCGACAGATGTTAATTCAAAACCGTTTCTTTTCGCAATCTGGCAAGCACGCTCGGCAATTCCAAGCGTCACCATGCTGTCAACGCCACCAGATGAGCCTGTTACGACATTATGAATATTGCTTTTAAAACAGTATTCAAAAAGTCCAGTAGCACCATTGTTCACTACAGTAGCGCATTGTTCTTTTGTTAACCTGTATCCCATCTTTAGCCTCCATTACAATATTATATACAAATCATTTATTACCAAATAAAACTAGTTTTATCATCCCATCTCTTATAACCATGTCCATTCTGATGAAATATTATACTACGAAAATCAGAAATCTTGCTTTTTTCTTCAATACAATAATCACTAAAAACCACTGAGTGATCATCATACGAATGTGCTACGAGTCCAAAAGCAAGTAAGTCATCAGGTTTTTTTGAAGAGCCTATCATCTCTATAAACTCATCATGCAAACGAATGTACCGTTCTTTACTACAATTTTCCTTGATCCAAATTTTTTCCTTGCAGTCCTTCGCTCCTTCAGGAAACATTATATTTCTAATCAATAGTTGTCGCCCTAGTGATTGACTTCTTGGTAAATTGCTAATGACTTCAAAAATCTCCTTAAAACCCATCTCAACCGGAATTAAATTTGTAATATTAAGACATATTCGCAAATTCATTCTTGCTTCTTCTATTGCTGCAAAAAAATCTGCAAAAGCAACGATCTGTTCAATATTATCAACTGAAACTGCAATTGTATGCATTCCAGCAACTCTAAGCTCTCTGAGTTTTTCAGGATTCTTTGATAGCATTATGCCATTTGTCTGCACTTCTGAAGTAACCGGACTGAAATATTTTGTTAAAGATATTAATAAATCCCAATTTTGCGTTGGCTCCATTTTTGCCGTATACAAAATATTGTTTGTGCCAGCCATCTGGGCAATATACTTTGCTGTTGGCAAATTTTCCATCATTAAAGACTGATCAGGGGTAGGCTCCCAGGTCATGTGTGATATACAATATTTCCGACAATGAATCCCATCACAGACTTTGCAATCAGGCAATGGTGGTAAGCTAACTGTTAAATTTTGTGCTCTCAATTTCTTCTCCTTTATATTTAATTCGTATTTAAAAAAACTTTATTTATTTTCACTCCTTTTTCAAATCATTAACTATTTAATAACTTGAAAAAAGAGTGATGGATGAGCTTAAGCTCATCCATCAAACATTATTTACTTTTTAATTTTATTCTAAAAAATCTTCTCTTAACGCACCCTGCATTATCATTTTTTGTCTTTTTTCAAATAACTCATGGGTTAAAAGAACTTTAGGTTTTTCTGGTTTTTCTAGCCTGGTATATCTCCAGCCAAAAGCGTCCAAGTCTCTCTCAATTTGACCTGGAATTTCATCAATATTAGGATTATTCCAATCATCTGTAAACCCTTCTTTGGTAAATGAATCAAATACCAACTTCTGCTGGGGATAAGCTTGATAATTACCTAATCCAAATGTATTACCTTCATTATTTGGATGAACACCTTCTACTGACTTAACCAGCTGTTGAGAATTACGTTCGACCAGTTGATTATTTTCACCTGGCATATATTTATCAGACGGTGCAATTAACGTAAACTGAAACTCATTCTTCTCATTAAAAATAAGAAATGACTTATTCCAGCCAGGAATTGAAGTTTTAATACATGGGTTTCCTTCAGCATCAAAAGCAAGTTTAATACAAGCACTACCTTCAACGCTCATTAACTTCGCTACTCCACCAAGTGAAGGATTACCATCACATGTTCCAGGTTTAGTACCAGCAGCCCAGATAATACGCCTAACTATATCTTCTCCATCAAATCCAGCACTTCTGGCATTAGTATAAATTTGACTAGTTATTGAGCTGATTGCATATTCGTCCAGATCATTTGTCATAACAATTCTCATTCGATCTCTGAACCATTCATTTTTTGCTAACTCATGGCTCATAAACATCCGATACTGCTCAATAGCCAAGTAGGCCAAATCTCCACTATCATTTCTCCATCCCCACATAGCCGGATTTGCCACTATAATCTTATCCTTATGAGATAAAACTTCATCAAGCCAAATAGGAAAATCATGCTCTAGACACTGCTTGGTGTCAACCAGTCCAATTGCTTTGCCTGGTTTGACATCAAGCCAAGCGCTAAACGCCAGCCTAACATCACCAAAGCTCTGTATCCATTCATGGCCCATAGTCCCAACTAAATGAAAATCAAAGAATCTACGAATTTCAGAATTGCTAGTTGAAGTGCATCCAGCCAACTGTGAATACAAAGATGCAAGTAACGAATTCTGCGAACGACGCCTGGCAAATTCCATGATTGAACCTGGTCTGCCTGCTCTAACCAAACGACTCCATTTAGTTAAACTAAGTGACGGAAAATTAACCGCTTCTGTTATAATTCCTTCGGCTAACCTGATATCATGCAGAGATCCCACAACTGAAATAATCGGCTCATTTTCAAAAAATATTTGCCCTTCACGACCTGAATAAACTTGAATATGCAAGTTCTTTCTTTTTTGCAAATATGAGATATACTCGTCACTGTATTTAAGATCTCTCAAAGCTTCTCCGAAAAATATATTATCAAAGCTTAATTCATTAATTGTTCTAAGCGCAGCAGTTATGCCTCCAAGAAGCGCATATGATCCATTAAATGGAGCTTTTCTTATAAAAAAAGATTTCACACTCATTTTCTCATGGCGATTAAGCAAAAAGTCAGCTTCTCCCATTGTCGGAAAATATTCATCCCAAGGAAGCAATTGTATTTTTGCTAAATTTTCAATTCCTGTTAGTAAGTTTTTTTGTGGATGATACAATTTATTTTTCTCCTTATTTAAATTAATTTCCGAGCCACTTGTTCAAGTGTTACTTTATCAAACTCAGCTGAATGATTATGTTTTCTAATCCAACCCATTAACGATTCAATAACACCATAATGATCATAACCTAACTCATATTTTTTTTCTATCAGTTCATTAATATTCATCCAGCCAAACTCTACGTTAGGCTCAGATAACTCTTGATCCGTAATAAATACAATCTTTGCCAATACATTTCTTGGCAATCTTGGGTCACCATGGAATCCAGAAGCAGCTCTTACTATAGGCCCAATTGTTTCAACTTGTAGACCATACTTCACTCTAAGACATCTTCTAATTGCATCGTCAAATGACTCTGGATTCTCTCCGGTTAATAAAAATGTACCTGGCAAAACGCAATCACCCGTACTATCAATATTGTCTAACTGAACCAAAATATTATTTCCCTTTATTACAATCGCATCATCTGCAGTATTATATTGACCAAAAGAGCGGACTAAATCATTTTTTACAAATTCCTCAGTTATCTGCTTCGCATTTTCAATATTTTGCTCTTTTAAATATGCAATTAATGATTCCTGAATAAACGGCAATTGATTATCTTGTTTTTGACTAATATGAATAATCTCATCATTAGACAAAGGTGAACTAATATAACCCACCCGTTCAAGAACTCCAGACGCTGTTTCATTCTCATCAACACGATTATTAATGATCCACTTATACACCATCTGAAATGTCACCCGATGGTCAGCGTGCACCCTGTCACTTAATAGTTGTTCGTTCAAATATCCATTCACTATTAATGGGATCCATTCAGCCTGCACTGCATCGTCGCCTGCCTTAATCTCTTTAGGATTACTGCAAGTTCCAGCTAAAAGAACAGTCGGAACAGAAGCAAGTCTTTTATCGCGACCAGGCCTTGATGATTCACCTATAATCACTTTTGGTGAAAATATCGCATTAGCTTCTTCGTATGATTCCTTTTGGCCATTAACTTCAAAACCAACATCTCCATACTTTTGAAGCATTTCTTCAACCAATGGATCATGTGATTCCATAAAACCACCAATAGGCGCTATTGAGCCATCTGCTCTTGTGATTATAATGACATCATTTCCATCAAACACCAGTGCATCAACACAGCAATCCGGCGTATCATAATTTAAATAACCGGCTTCCCATAATTTAACAGCTATATCATACGCTTCCATAATGGAAATTTGAAACTGATTAATTAAAATTGCAACTGCTTTGCCAATCTTTCCATACTCTGGATTAAATTTTAAACTCATTACTCTCCCTTCCAACCATAAAGGTTGTTTTGAGTTATACATTCAGCAATTTTAGGATTAACAAAATCTTTAAACTGCAAATCCTGCTTTTTAATTAGGCTGCGAATGATTGTACTACTCTGTCCATTAATAGAAAAATTCAAAAACTGATTATGAGGTGGAAAATCAGCTATATCAAACTCACCTCTTGGGATTATAGCGAAATTAAATTTCTCCCAAATTTCACTGCCCCTTATCCAGCTAGTTTGAATTTCAGATTCTCCTAATTGACCATCTCTAAATAAATCATACCCACCAACATGCCACAAAGATCCATTCTTATTATATTTCTGATCAAGTGTATATGCTGGCGTAAAAAGATTATCTTTAAGATCATCTAAAACTAATTTAACTCTTGAAATTTTGCCAAAAGCCAAGTTAGCCATATTCATGCGATGCATATTATCAACTAAAAAAGTTGATGGTTTATCACCTTGAGCTCCTCGAGGTATAACAATAACCTCATAAAATATCTCAAGAAGTAATTTTACAATGAGCTCGTGGTGGATTCCAGGCGGATTAAAACTACCGCCATAAAGTGCGATTCTCCTTTCCATTACAAACCCTTTCATTTTTTAGAATTTAAAAGATTTTTTTATTTTTATTTACTAAACTTTTTTCAAAAAACAAATTTAATTGCTTTTTCAAAAAAATCTAGTAGGTAATGCGATTTAGCTCACATCACCTACTTTTTTTATTAAAGAACTATTTTTATTCAAACTTCAATTAACAAACAGTTGGACTATAAACACTAACTCGACCAAACCAATTTCTTTCGACATACATACCATTTTCTATTTTACTCATCATGCCATTTGACACATGGCAAAAGATGCTTGATAACTTCCTTCCCTTCTTTACTATTATTTTATAGACTACTCTTTCTGAACTTGCCACCCCATTAAATGCCCAACTATAATCCACTATTTTCCCATTTGCACTTTTCCACCTCTTGATGTATTGCCAGGGCCATAAATGAAAATCCACCTTTATATGAACTGCAATGGGAACAAATACTCCTGCAAAAAAAACGGCTAATACTAAAATCTTTTGATAATCCATGGCTCTACCCTTTCATTTCTTTTAATGATTATTAAATTAATTTACATCTCCATTATTAACTCTGTTTATAAGCAAATCAACAATTTTTTGCTTATGGGGTTGTGAATTAGCAAATATAATTCTAACAGTTTTTTTAGATAAACCAATAATAGCCTTATCTACATATGGAATTTCCTCTCCATCCATCAAAAATCTAACAGGCCTCTTATTTACTTCAACTGGTTCAAGTTCAATTACGTCTTTAGGCTTTAAAATTTGACTTCTCCAACTATGAAATATTGCCGGACAAATTCCTGTAATTATAAAACCATCATTTCCAATCAACAGTATTTTTCCACCAGCAGATGTGTTATACGCGGTTGATCCAGCAGGAGTACAGACAATTATCCCATCACAAATTATTGGTTCAAAAAATTCTTTTTTATTGATAGTTATTTTTATCTTCGCTGTATTTAACGTAGCTCTTTCAAAATAAAAATCATTAAAAGCAAATTTTACTGGCAATGGCTCATTCTTGTGATCAAATAGTTTTGCACCAAGAAGTTTTATTTCTGCGTTTTGAAATAATCCTTTATGAATCTCATGCAAAACATCAAGATTAGGATCATTCATCAAGAAACCTTTATGGCCAAAATTTAGACCAACAAAAGGAATATTCAAATGATGATACTTTTTCACAACATCAAGCATCTTACCATCACCACCGCAAACAATAATCAAATCAGGTGTGATATTCTCTCCTACTGTTTGAAAATTATCCTGAAGAAATTTATATATATCATCAGGCAATTTCAAATCTTCACTCTTCCACAGCCAAACCTTCTTCTTCACTGTTTCCTCCTTATTATTTAATTAAAATTTCTCACAAAATTAGTATTAATCTCTTAATCTCAATTTTGTAAAAAATTTTCTAAGAGAAGGAGTTTGTTCCCCTTCCCTTAGAAATATATTTTCTTTAATATCTATTTATATATTATTCCATATTCTCTAAACAATTGATCGGAGTTCATGCCTGGATAATCCTTCAAATTATCCCCGTTATTGCAGAAAATATATACGTACATGAATCCAATAAGAAATATACTCATCACAATAACTCCGATTGCAAAACCCATCAGATAGCAAAGTACTCCTAATCCTATAATAATAGAGAATACCTTTACACGTGAAGGTCTCGTCTCTATATAACTACAAGAGCGATATACTACAGCTGCGATCACGTATAGCAAGCCTGGCATTAGCTCTAAAGAAACATGCCCATTAAACCAGTACAAGGCAAATGTGAGCAAAGTATAAGCAATAACAATCCCATACAGTAGTGTTGCTATGGGTTTGTTATGGTTATATATTACTTCTTCATATGAGACATTTCTGATATCTCGCTCACTTATTATCTCATTTTCTCTTGCTGTGCAGCTAGCTATCATTTGAACCTCATTTTTAGTTAAGTATATTACGGCACAACTGCCTTTAGCACAAAACCTTTTTTACCCTTAGTAAACAAAACCATTAAGGATATAATTACTAATCCGATAGCAAGCGTTCCAGCAATTCCATAAAATCCAAATAAAAATAATACTCCGCTACTGAGAACTACTAACGCATTAAGTAACCAAAAGTTAATCTTTATCTCGCTGTAATTCCACCGGGCGATTAACGAGATAATACCAAATATTAGTACTCCAACTGCCATTTGCTTTGTTTGACCGCCAACGTATAGCTGATAAATAAGTACTGCTGTAAATAAAGCGAAAAAAGATGAAAAAAACTTAAAAAAGAATTTCCAACTTTTTTCATGACAAATGCGTACGGATTCATATAAAGACATAATTAACCTCAAATTTAGATATTTAATATATTACTTTGACTTTTTCCCAAGGATCAAACTCTAGGGTTCCATTGTTATTACTAAATGATTTCATATGAATTGTTCTATCATCTTTTGCTCTACGTATTGAAGCCATAAAACCATTGCCCGTAGAATTAACTACAGCTGACACATAAGCATGTCCCTTCGGATCTACTCTTAATTCACCTTTTGTTAATCCAGGTACCAGATGAGTAGTTCCCTGTTTTTCAGGCAATCCGTCGACAAAAAGATTATCACCTTCTCGATTAATTTTTAAATTGCACATAAAACCTCTCTCCTTACCAATTTTTTAAATGAGGTGAATAATTATAAGCAATACTTGGATGAAGTTGCACTCGACAAATATCTCGTACAATTTTTTGTGCATTATCAACTACTGTTTCCCAACCAACAGATCCAACTCTAAACATGTCAGTATAAACCGAATGCATTCTCTCAAAATAAAGAGCAACTGCATCTTCCACTTCGCCATTCTCATTTAATCCCGGTGGGCCACCAGTGCTCGAAATTGCCTGAATAATATTAATCGGAATAACATGCTTAAATTTTTTAAACACAGCATCAATATCCATACTAAATGCAACTTTTCTACCATTAGCTCCGATCAATATATCAAGAGACTCGGTAAAAGCATTACAATAAGCATCTTCATTTTTTAACACGCAAACAGGTACTCCATCATCTTTTAATATATAAGGAGCATAAGCTGGACAGCTAAAACCTAATTGTCCTAATGATAACTTATGGGCTACATTAATAATCACCTTATCAATACCCACATTCGATGACCCATGCACCAGTCTAATATTTGCACCGGGAAACTCATTCTTAATATTCATAATAATTCCATATAAAAATGAAGCACACGCATATTCATACGCGCCTGGCAAAACACCATATGCTCTACATTTTTCTTCACTTAAATAACTATAACCATTCATACCGATAATAATCACATTTTCGCCAATTAAATGATTTGCAATAGCAAGATCTAATTCATGAGGCAAATAAATTTTTTTATCGGGATTTGAAAATTTTTCTTCCTTATCGTTATATACAGTTGTAACAACGCCATTTTCACGATAAATTTTTTTTGTTCTACTCATAAAAATACCTCCTTTTAAAATAAATAGATATTAAATTATTTAATGAAATTTTTATGTTTTTTTATTAAAAACCTTTATCCAAATTTTAGATAAAAATTTCTAATAAAAAGAGATTGAGGAAGAAATACTAATTTTCTAGTATCTCTCCCTCATAAACTTTATTTTATTTTTATTTTATGCAGCTAGTAAAGACTCTATCTCGCTGGCACTGTCAACAACAGTAACACCCGCATCCTTCATTTCTTCAATCGAAGCTTCTTCAGTTCCGTCATCTATGGCTCTACAAGCACCAAGATTAAGAATAACTGCAAAGCCAGCCTTTATAAGTTGCAATACTGTAGCCTTAACACAATAATTAGTGGCCAGTCCACCAACTATTACTAACTTAATTTGTTTGGACTGTAAAAATTCTATGACACCAGTCGACATCTTTTCTGTTATGTCATGAAACAATGCACCATATGGATGCATATTTAACTCAATCCCTTTCCATGTAAAATAATCATATTCTTTTACACCAGGTAAACCATTAATTAACTCAAAACCAAATGTGCCAGGTACGCCATGAACTTTCCAACGCAAATCCATATCTTCATAGCCTTTGATTGGTTCAAATTGTGGATGCTTGTCTGTATCAATCCACCATGAAGCTAAAGAATGTGCATCTTTGCTTCCCAGACGATACTCTGCATACTTATCCTGTTCATTAAGCTCATCAACAATCAAATGTCCATCTGGGACAGGTAATTCACCTGGACACAGCGGAGTAAAACAATTCTCAGCATCAACATCAAAACTTGCGATTTCCTTTTTTCTGTAAGGCATCACATATCTCCTATTATTTAGATTAATTACACGTATATTTCCTTATATAGAAATCAAGTAAATATACACTATTTTTGAGACTTTGTCAAGTCTTTTCGCTAATTTTAGCCTAAATTGTCAAGTTTTAGCTAAAAAAGCTAAAAAATATGGGAGGAACCGCGAATATTGCAGCGCCTCCCCTTTTTAACTATTTCTTTCTCCAATTAATAACTCCTTCATGAACATGCAGTTCAATCAGGTCTCCACTATCTATTTCCTTTGATAATACTGGTATGGCAAGAAGATTTTGAATACTTCTCATAATAGTTCTCTTCATTGGCCTTGCGCCAAAAGTAGAACTAAATCCATGTCCTACTAAATATGTAAGAACTGGTAAAGTCCATGAAAGATCAAACCCAAGCCCAGCGCATTTCATTTTTTCTTCACCAAGTAGTATTTCAGCTATGACTTTTATGTTTTCCGCGTCAAGTGCTCGAAAAACTATAATCTCATCAAGCCTGTTTATAAACTCAGGTCTGAAAAAAGTACATGCTTCATTTACAATCTTTTGTCTAATCTCATCAAATGACTGACTCTCACCGTCACCACGAGCAAAACCAAATGAGCTCTCTTGCTGACTATACAAATGAGATCCTAAATTAGATGTCATTATATAGTCAAAGTTCAAACCATTTATAGTTTTACCTTGTCCATCAGTAATTCTACCCTCACCTAGAAGTTGAAGTAATATATCAAACACTTCCGGATGAGCTTTTTCAACTTCATCAAATAAAACTACGCCCTGTTGCATTGCTCTCATCTGCTCAGTTAATTGTCCTCGTTCATCATAGCCAACGTAACCTGGCGGAGCTCCTATTAACTTAGAAACACAATGCTTTTCCATAAACTCACTCATATCAATTCGAATCAATCGATTTTCATGCATCAGCTCTGCATACTTTTTAGCAAGTAGTGTTTTTCCGTTCCCCGTCGGACCAAGCAGCAAACATGCCGAAGGGTGATCTGCGTCACCAAGTCCACTTTTCTGACGAGTAACCATATCAGCAAAAATTTGCACTGCTTCGTCTTGCCCGATAACATGGCTTCTAATTATCTCAAATGAGCTAATTACATCTGCCCTTGATTCACCTTCTACCCGAACAGTTATACCACTCGCCTCACTAACTACCTGGATAGCATCATTAATATTTGCTTTTGTTCTACCAGAGATCTTCACTTTTGCTCCTACACCATTGGCAATTTTATCAATCTCTCTTCTTGGCGATGCCTGGTAAGGTAAATATTTTCTACCAAGTTTTACAATATTTGACAGCACCTCACTTGGAAAATAAACTAAATGCCGCCTGGATAAAATATCAACAATACCAGATAAAATTACTAAAGTTTCTTCTTCAGATGGTTCGTTAATATCAACTTTTATCCATCTCTCAGCAAAAGCAGGATTTTTATCCTCAACCTTTCTCTGCCATTCAGAAGTAGTAGTTGCACCTATGCAATTTAATCCTTCAGCTAGAGCCGGTTTAAGTATCTCATCAAGACCAGATGATCCTGTTGTTTTTCCAAGATCAACTATCATATGCATTTCATCAGCAAATAGAATAATTTTTTCTTCCATGCATTTAGCAAGAATCACTTTAATTTTTTCCTCAAGTGATCCTCTAACTCCGGTTCCAGCCTGAAGCTCACCAAGTCTAATGTAAATAACTCGATAATCCCAAAACAATCTGACAGATTCATCTTTTCGAACAATTCGAAGCGCTAAATCTTTAGCCAAGGCAGTTTTACCAACGCCAGGAGGGCCAATTAGAAGCGGGTTATTAATCGCCTCATCACCAACTTCATCAGTGTCGCTATAAGCCAAAATCTCAACTATCTTTCTAACTTCAGCCTCTCTGCCAATAACAGGTTTAACTTTTCCCGCTCGTGCTAACTTAGTAAAATCCTTACCTTCCTTCTCCAAAACATCTCCAGAGTCTTTCTCAACTACACTTTCCTTACTAAGCTGGTTCAACCAATTACTTGATGCGATTTCGCTCAATAACTCATTGGGATCACAGAATTGAGCCAACATTTCTTTTGCATAAGTATTATCACCGAAACTTAAAATTGTATACATTAAATGAATTGGCGCAACTTGTTGGCTGAAATTTCTGGCAATACTCTCTGCTCTACTAAGCAGATCACCCAAAAATATTTCTTGACTTGCAAAATTCTGATCAGCCACTTCCATCAATTTATTAAAACTAACTCCTTTTTTCTCAAGCCATTCTCGTAAAAAATAATCAAACTTGATAATAGCTAGTAATAAATGATATGAATTGTACAGCTTATAGCCAAACCTATTTGCTATTTTAGCAGCTGCAGTTAATATTCTTTTAGTTTTTTCATTCAATTTCACCTCCCTGCTTTTTTTGACTTGTTCTTAAAAATTTCACATCGTATACTTTACCGCAATAAATACATGTTTTATTTCTTTCATAATCATAACCCATGACATTTTTTACTCCATACCAAGCAGCTCCACCCGGAGTCTCGACTCCGTTTGTCCATCCATCTCCTTCAGGTCTAAATTCAGCTGAATTTCCACCAATCAAATATGTTAACTCTTTTTCGAGCATAAATGATAACCAGTCAGGAAAATTCTTCCTACTAGCCATTAGATGCAAGCCAATTCTAGCTACGCTGTCAGCGCATCTAGCTGTATCAATCATCGTAGCTGGTTCAGCATCAATACTTTTATCACCCAAACTATAAGCCGCAATTTGCTCTTCAGTTAAAGTCGGACTAACACCAGTATATAGTTGTCCATGAAGGCATCCATAACATGGCCCTTCACTACCATTAACAACTATATTTCTATACCATCTTGCTCTTGGATAACAGGAGCATTGAATATGGGCAATATTTCGCTCTCTGGCTAATTTAGCCATCCGAAATTCTGCACTATTAGCAGTAGCAAATATTATCAAATCCGGACTATTTTCATCTAAAATTTCAGAAAACATATTAGAGCCAATCTTCGAATCTGGTATTAGTGTATTTATACCTGTAAAAATTTGATCACCTATGTAAGTTATTTCTCTATGATCTTCTAAAAAAGAAAATTTTCCTCCACTGTCAGCAGCAAGTATTTGAGGCAAAGCATAAGCTTTTTGAACACCAATCATAGCTGTCGAATAAATTTGCCGAATTGGATTATATAAAGATACTTTTTTACCATCAATTCCAACAACATTAGCTCCTGCAATCTGATAATGTTTTGCAATAACACTACCAAGACTTCCAAGACCAACGATAAGAACTGTTTTCCCTGAAAGATCAACTTTGGCTCTTTCTAATTTAGTGCTATCAATTACTTGAACTAACCACTCTTTTTCATCTGGATCTTCTAAATCAATATATTTACTTGACCATGGCCAACTAGGATGTTCTGAAACTATCGTAGTTTTATGCTGATTTAGCAAACTACAAACATCATCTCTTTGCCAATTAGTTCCTTCAAGGAGTATTGCCCTACAAGCATTAGCCATTTGATTGCTTAAATCAACCCAACTGAAATAACTATTTAAATCAATATCCACTGTTTCAAAATCGATCTCTTCAAAAGGAAATCTCTCATCAGGATAAACCACACTTATGAGACTTATACCATTTTTTAAAATCATTCCGATAACAGCGGGCACTCCAGCAAGTTTCGCAGCACCATACGCTTGCAAACACTGACTGCGCGAGCCTCCACCTATAACAAGTGCGGGCTTACCTCCTACTTCTCCACCAAACTTAAATTTCCATCTATTCTCGAACAAATTATGTTTTTTAAAATTCATAGCTATAATCCGAGAAGCATCATCACCGCTATCACAGCCCAAATACTCGCTAAAAAAATTAGTTGTTTTATGTGAATTAAAAAAACTAATAGAGAGCAATCCACATGACACAAGTAGCTCTAACGCTTTGCTCACAAAAGGAGCATTAAAAGCCAAAACTTCAACTTTCTGAAAATGATTTCCAACAATTATCCTTATTCGTTTGTAATATTCCCTTCTTTTATCTTCACTCATCTTTCATATCCTTTCACTTTTACGAAATCAACGAGATCTCTTAATTGAAATCTAAAACCAAATTCTTTTTTGGGCCATAATTTAGTACTTGACCAATAGTTTCCTTTTTCATTAAATGTTTTATACAAAACCGAATTGCAATTTGGAAAATTTGGAGGCAGTAATACATATAAAATATTATTTTCTAAATATCTTATTTGAAAACCTTGCCAACCAAAATTATATTTCCCATGCTCGATACAATCACTAAGCTGAGTATTCTGTCTCCATCGCCATAAAGATCCTCCAGGCAAACTACTGTACGACCTGCATAATATTTCATCCACTTTAGGGTCATCATCAGGAATTATTTCAATATATCCTTGATACTTAAATTTATTTTCACTGTCAAAGATATATGAGCAAGCTTCCCAATCACTATCCTTTTTTCGAGATTTACAAAATATAACCTCTGGCACGGCATCAAGTCCACGATTTCTCATCTGTTGCCAGAATGGATAAACTCTAGAATAATCAGTCTTTCCTTTTACATTTAAACCAGATGGCATTGTAAAACCAGTTGCAAATTGATGTGAATGAATATAACCAATATCCAAAGCTGGATATCTACTTGCCAATGGATTTTTCCATAGATTAAATTGAATTTTAAAATCTTCAAGCTCAAATTCATTTTTAAAAACAAAATTTACACTAGTCGCTTTATGCTTTGTATATTTTCTTGGCGGTACCCAAACATGAGTTATTAAATAATATTGAATATCGCTTAAATCTAGAATTTCCCAAGGCATTTTCCACGAACAGTCCTTGCGTTTAAATCCAAACATAGCATGCATTGCAGCTTCTTTGCTACCTTTAGGATCATTTGCATAAAATTCAACTTCAGCAACGGCTTTTTGCCATGCACTTCGAGTAATATAAATTAATGCCATTTTTTCTCCTAATATTTTATTTTAAACAACTTTATTTATTTATTTCAAATCACCTAAATGAACTAAAATAAATAAAAAAAGAAAGGGAAAGAATTAGATTTATTCTAATCCCTTCCCGATTTAAATTTTCTATCTTGTAAACCAATCTCGTGGACGTTTACCGTCCGCAATCCGCACCTGAGCTAATGCGTGAGGCAATATTCTATTACGAAGCACATCACGAATAGTCATTACCTGCCAAGAATCAAACAAGCACATTTTACCACCACTAAGCATATGATGACTATGACTGGTACTATTAGCTCCTGATATACCAAGTGTACTGAAGAAATTATCATCATAGTAGCAGCTTGGCGCTTCTCTGTTCCAATTACCCGGATAAACTATCCTAATCGGCACTAAAAGATATCCCGATTCTGTTAAAGGCAAATATAGCTTACCAGATTGAGCTTTTTGTAATACTCGATCATATACTTTATCAGTACCTGCAAGCTGCACTGGTATCATGCCAACCCACATTATTCCTCTAACATGGCCTCTATGCGGACTATTACAGCTAATACAACTTAATTGTCCCTCTTTAGGCACAATATATTCACCACAACTGCACGCCACAGGATTTGCTCTACTGGCAATAGTTACAAACCATTGCGGAAAATCAGCTTTCATCTGATTTAAATCAGTAGTAAGCAAACTTGGATATTCATCTACCCAATCTTTAACTCTCTTAAGTGAATTTATATCCACTACCCAAGAAACGTCTTCCGGATGACCAGCAGTAAAAATAGTTCTCTGTTGAATTACACTCATAAGAACTCCCTAGGCAAAATCTTCAGTGGTTGGATCAATTTGTCTAGTTGTCTGCTCTTGGCCAGTGAATTTTGGCCTTAAGTTAGCCTGCTGTCCTGAATTATCTTTTGGCCGTAAATTCGGAGTAGCCTGATTAGAAGATGAGCTATTAGATGAAGTTGCAGTCGCATCTACAAGCTTTAATCCTTCAGCTAAGCTATAGCTATACTGCTTACCAGAAACTGGACAAAGAAAGTTTTCACCATTTTTTACTAACGGTTGCTTGTTCTCTCCACAACATAAACAATAATGTTGTTCATTATCACCTGTTTTTTGTGGACCAGAGTTATCTGCTGTTTTAACCATTTTACATTCTCCTTTTGTAATACTTTCAATTAATTAAAAATTGCTTCTCCTACCTCTTGCAGGACTTCCGCTATTACCACTATTTCTATCTACTCCCATAATACCACCGGGCATCATCATAGCACTTCCATTTCTCAAAGCGTCATCGATTTCTTCTACTAATGACTGAGGTGCTTCAGGTTCTTTAACGTGATAAGGCTCATCTGGACTCTCGCGTACATATAATTTATCTGCCTGTCTACTACACACCACTTGCCCGCTCATATTAAGCTTCAATGGATTTTGAGGAGCACAACACTCACATAGTCCATAATCAAGTTCGTGAACAGGTATCATTCCCCTACCAGGCAAATCAACATATTTCATTCCACTACGTGAACATTTTTTTAAATCAGCAGCAGAAGCAATAATTGGATGCTTGGGATTACAACAATTACATATCCCATCAGGCAGAGCGTCAACAGCAATAAATCTATTGTCACTAGGCCTAGTAACGAATTCTTTCCTGCACCCACTACACACATAAACTTTTTTACCTCTATCAAGAAAAACACCATTATTACAATTATTGCAAATTGCATCTGGTTCAGATTCAGTAAATAGTTGCTTCCTATGCGTATTACCTACTTCTGCAGGGGCTTCACTCTCATTAGCTGTGATACCGTCACCATCAAATAATTTTTTTCTAACCGGTTTTTCCACAGAGATAGGCTCAGATTCACCAAAAAACTCCTTTCTCTTTTTATCCTCACCTGTCTCAAATAATTTTTTTCGCTTAACTCCAGTTGATTTAGTCACTGCTGTCTTATTATCACTCGGCATATCAAATAATTTTTTTCTAACCACTTGATCACTAGGTGCATTTAAATTAATTCGACCGCTAAATGACTCTAAGCCAGCTGATCCAAAAAAACCTGGCTTTACTTTCCAAATTTCAGGAATATCACTAATTTTATTATCCTTGTATGCAACTACGCTAATATAATAAATAACTCCTTCTGACAAACCCTCTACTATTTTTGATTGAGGTGATTCTTCAACTGTAACTCTCTCATGCTGACGAAGCATATCACTTTGTTGACCAAGTAATATTATAAATCCATCAATTACACCTGGACTTTTACGCCAGCTTATTGTACATGATGACTGCTGAGCTTCAATTTTTAAAGCAAAAGGAGCCTTGACAAGCTCAGCAGATTGAACAAATTTGGCTTGAGCTTGCCATGGTTTAAGTTTATCAGTCACTAACTCCTCCCTTCTTAAGCATCAATTCCTAAAAAATTAAAAGCCTCTTCATTTGTTCGAAATATATTAATTGCGACTTTACCCATACTACGCAGAGCCGCATCATGATCAGATGGTAAATTGGAAAAACAGTAATTAGCTGCCACTCCAACATTTCCAAAAAAATCCCAACGCTCACCCTCTTTTCTAGTCGGATTAGGAATACCACAAATATGATTTAATCCTTTGGCTAAATCAGCCACTAACACATCTGTCAAGCCACCAAGTACTAAGAATCTAACCTGTGATGGATTAGTTATCTCATTTTCATCAATAATAGAAGTTATTGCTTCTACAACAGGTGGATGGGTAGCCAAATTCAACACATCAGTTGTAATTCTTTGACTACGACGTAAATCATGAAACTCACCTAAGCTACCAACTGGTTCAGCTCCTTGTGTTCCGACAACTGCATGACGACCAAAAATACTGAAATGAGCTTCAATAGCCGGATCATTAGGATTATCTTCATGTTCATCATCTGTGTAAATAACATAAGTATTCTGATCCCCATGCACCACTTGCATAAAATCATGTACTGGCGTAGGCGCCCCAGCTAATCCCAATATTCTGTTGGAAGGTCTAATTCCACCATGAAGTGATATTACATTTCTTTCGTCATCAATCCCTTTTGGTCCTAAAAAACTTTCAATAAAACAAATTGGAACTACAATATTTACTCTCTTGTCATCCATTTTTCAAACCCTTTCATTTTTTTAGTTTATTCAACACTATCAACATTATAATTATCTAAAATATATTCAATATTTTTTCCCAAATCAACCACAACAAAAGTGACAATACCACTCTCGTCAATAATGAACTGATTAGTTACTGCATCACCCCAGATAAATAAATCCTGATTACAAAGCACTATTACATCAGGCTCATCTTCTGATTTATCTTGCCCTGTCCCTTCACCGATCCATTGGTATACTTTTTCAGTATAATGACCGTGAATGCCGTACCTTTTAGGATATGACTTATGTGGAATAGTAGCTCCTTTGCTAATCAGTACATCCATCTCATAATTACGATAAAATGTACCTAAATCAAAAGCAGTTATTTCAACCACGTTAGCGTCAATCACTCCGCTATAAATTCCAGCTTTTATTGCTGATCCAAGCACTGCTGCGCTTGGATCGCTATAATCAACTCTAGTTGCGATATTATCATAAATCTGACTGACCATCTCTTGTATCACCGGTATGGCACTTCCACCACCAACAACGTACACTGCACAAATTGTTCCGGGCGCATTTCTGTAGCATTTAATAGTATTTCTAATTTCCTGCAAATCATCTGAAATTAAACTATTAAATTCATCTCTACTAACATCCACTATGACTCTACTACCATTTATTCCAATTCCTCCCACCGCAACAGTAATATTGCTATTAGTAGATAAATCAACTAGTGCAAAACCAGCTTCGATTAAAAGACTCTGCCAAAAAAATCCATATTGATCATTTGCCAAAATATCATATCCACTTTCTTGTTTATGCTTCTCGGCAATAAACTGTGCTAGCCTTCTTTGAAAGATATTTGTACCAATTCGACAGTGTGCAATTTCATTTGCTGCCACCTTCTTTTCATAACACTCAATAATTGTCATCGAACTATGCGATGCACCAATATCAATAACGGCAATATTTCTTCTTGGAAACTCAGATAATCTGTGAAGATTAAATCCAAGACCCGCGGCTATTGTTTGATTGACAAGTTGTCTAACAGAAATCCCCGCCAGTTCAGCTGCATCTCGAATTGCAATCCTTTTTGGATTATGTGATCCATCAGGAATAGCAATCACAGCAAATTCAATTTCTTTATTTAGTCGCTCTTTAACTAAGTTTGAAATAAACTTAAATATCTCAACTAAAAAATCATTCACTCTTGGATAGACTCTATGCGCATCAATGTAGCTCCCATTTCTGTCACTACAAAATTGATACACATGCTGATCGTTCAATTTTTCGAGCTCTGAAAAAGGTAGCCCGGCAATTGTAATCGGGTGCATGACCGTATTTTCAGGTGCCCCAAACAGCTCTGCGTCATGTCCTACAAAACACTTACCATTTTGCTGGAATGACACTTTGCTTGGAAAACTCATATTCCCCATACTATCTGACAACACTTGAGGTATCTTGTCCTTGAGATAACATATTCGAAAACAATTATCTCCTAGATCAATACCAATTGGAATTTTTTCCATACTTTCCTCCTATTTTTGGTTTACAAAATATTTTACTTTCAATGATTTATTTGTTTTTATTAGTTTATATTGATATATAATCAATCAATCGACTTTATCAGATTTATAGAACTTTGTCAACCTATCTACAATCGTCAATTTTATACCAATATTAGCTAAAAAAACTACTAATTTGAGTTTTATTTATACACTCATATATTTTACTTAATTATCTTATTATATTTATCTTGACAATATTTTATTAATATGATATTAACCAATATTATAAGTGTATTTCATACACTAACTAAAATCAAAAAAACGCGCGCCCTATAACATTTGAATTACTTTGTACTTCCTGTTTTTAAATGAATATAAGCTAGCCGGCCTATGTGCGCTCCCCCGTGCCATCTTATCTACCTTTTTAATTAAATCAAGTGACAAAACTTTCTTTCTAAAATTCCTCTTATCTAGATTTGTCCCTTTGATTATCTCATACGTTTCCTGCAATTCAGTCAAACTAAACTCACGAGGCATTAAACTATAAACTATATTAGTATAACCCAACTTTGACTGCAATCTATGATAAGCTACATCGATAATCTTTCTGTGATCATATGCCAACTTTGGTAAATCAGAAATATTATACCATTTAACATCAGCGTACTCCTTTGTTGTCTTCAATTTTATATTATCCCCAGGAATCAAAGCAAAATATGCCACCGACACCACCCTACCAAACGGATCCCTATTAACTTCACCAAATGTATATAACTGCTCTAAATATACATTCTTAACACCTGTTTTAACTAGAAGCTGTCGCTCTGCTGCACGATCTACCGACTCTTTAACCTCAACAAGTCCTCCAGGCAATGCCCACATACCACTAAACGGCTTTTTCTTCATCTCAATTAGAAGAACCTTAAGTTCTCCATCTTTTACCGTAAAAATAGCTACATCAGATGCTATTACCGCATATTTATATTTTTTCTCTACTTTTGCCATATTTCTTAGTTAGTGTAATTTATACACTCATAATAACATACTCAAAAAATTTGTCAAGTCCCAGATTGAATTGATAGATTTTATAATAAAAAACAGGGTCCCCTTCTGGAAACCCTATTATATTTTTTATTTATTCATCTAAAAACATTTTTAACTACTCCTGCCAATTGATCTTTTTGAAATAAGTAATTTCTCACGAATCCTATCTCTTTTCTCCCAGCCGTAAAGTATAAGCAAAGGAAAAACCATCATTACAAACCATGCTGCACCAGTACTTGGGAGTAGTAATCCTACCTCTTTAACAGACTCGTTTGCCCAGCTCTCAAATAAGAAATCACGCACATAAAACATTGCGCCAAAAACCTGAGTCAGTAAAACGAAAACAAAAATATCGAAGACTCTCTCGCGCGCAACTGGTTTTAGCGGTTGCTTTGTCAGGTACGCAAGAGTAACTCCTGCTAAAAAATAACAGAATAACACTGTTCCGAGCGCAATCCATTCAATGAATGGAAAATTTACAATTTCATTGATCATTTCGTGATAATTGTTTAACATTCGAACCTTCCTCCTTTTTTAATCCTTAATCAATTAATAAAACATTCTCTTCTAATCCGTAAACTTTAAAATTACCTTGTGAGTTAAAAACAATATCCACTGAACCTGATGTATTAAAACGACGTTGTCGATTAACCATTGAATCCTCTAAAGAAAAGCCATCGGGATAATATACACCCATAGCAACAACCTTGCTTACTATTGCTTCTCGATTATTAACTAATATCTTAGCCATACTATTAATGTCGATTTCAGTTTTAACACAAGAGGACTGTTGCCCAAAAACTATAATATCCTCAACTATTACAATACCTCCATTTATTTCGCCCAACAAAAATCCTACCCTAAAATGACTTTCAAACCCACCTTCAGTTAATTTTTTAGCTAGCTCTTTTACTTTTTCTTTACTAAAATTGAATTCAATCATTATTCCTCCAAATAAGTTAAATTAATATAATATTTATTTTTTTTAATGAACAAACCCAGAAGTAATCCCCCTAGGTTTGTGCAATAAAATGCATTAATAATTAATATTATTTATTAATATAATCTTGATAAATTTGAGTATTTCTCCAAGCACTATGAGGAATTTCAGTATGCACTGTTTTACCACCATGCTTAATAGAAGCTACGATAGCTTCAGTCGGGTATCCCCCATAAATATAGGCGTCACTAAGCTTTCTCCAATTACCTGCCGAAACAGATGGATTTCCTAAACGATTATTTACATACAATCTTAATTCTCTATCTTTTTGCACCCTATAATCATAATCTCTTTTAGGCATATAGTATCTAAAAGATTGAAGTCTAGTATCAGGCGAGCTACCGGCAACGTTTGGATCCCAACCATTATTAAACTCACTTCCGTCCTCGTATCCATCACCATCAGAGTCAGAATTAAAAGGATCTGTACCAATAGCGTACTCAAATTGATCACTCAAATTGTCATTGTCAGAATCAACAAATTCACCACCAGTTTGAACTCCTTTTACTTCAGGAACTGGGTTCAGGTAAACACTGGTAGTAAAAGTATATTCCTTACTTTTTTTAGATTTACCATAAATACTATCATACACATGTATTTGATAATAATAAGTAGTATTAGGTTCAAGCTCAGTTAACAGAATTTCATGATCAAGTTCTCTATGACTTTTATTCACATATACACCACGCTTGTATTTACCAGATTGAACACCATAACGAATCTTACTTTTAGTCGCCATATTCGTTCTCCATTTAATAGTTGCTTCATCTGCATCAATTAAAGTCGAATCAAAACTAGCAGGAACTACATTTGAAATAGTAAGTGGTGTATTTTGATCGATCATACTACCAGATCTAAAACTAATACTTTTAGTCGAAAGATTTCCTGATCTATCTTTGGCAATAACTTTTACATAGTAAACTGTCTTTGAATAAAGACTTTTTATAACAACCTCATGCTCTGTCTTATATGAACCAGAACTGGTTTTTTTATTAAGATTGAAATCTTCCTGACCATATCGAACATCAGCCCTTGTTTCCTCATAAGTTTTCCATTTAACTAGAGCTCTATCTTTTGTAGTCTGAATAACTTCAATATATTCAAATTCAGGTGGTATTGTATCAATCATTCCTTTGGTTGAAAAAGTCTGCAGAAATGACTCACTGGTTCTGCCAGACCTATTTATTGCTACAATTTTAAAATAATATTTAGTATCTTTTTGAAGCCCTGAAACTGTTAAATCATGCGCTGAGTCATACTCTGAATAAAGATAGAATCTATCTAAATTATTAGGATCTTCGCCAAGATACACCCTTGCTTGAGTCGGCTCAATTGTACTCCAATGAATTTTAACCCGACCATTAACCATATCATATACTTCTACATTATATATATCTAAATTAGCCGAAGCGCTATGCGCCCAGCTCATTGAAGTAAAAATTAAAGCTAATATTAGCAAAAAATTAATGGTTTTATTCATAGTTCGAATGCTTAATTAAGTATGAGTTCAAACTGTAGAGCAGTTTGAACGGGCACTGCTGAGCAGTGACCTACACTCTATTATTAATGTCTATACATAATAGCATATTTAACCATATTTGTCAAGGATAATAGGTAATGTGTACACACATTTTGCACTTTTCATGTAATCTAAGGGCATATGTCAAAAACTATGCCCAAAACAACAGAACAAGAGAAATTAAGATGGATTAAGCCAATTTTAGATAAAGAAATATCCA
>Ga0233437_1001693_pt1 | contig 38530 bp, 39 predicted proteins | sample SI_122_August201_FD_182714 | JGI IMG/M metagenome (GOLD analysis project Ga0233437, IMG submission 182714) | Seawater microbial communities from Saanich Inlet, British Columbia, Canada - SI_122_August2016_200_MG | ecosystem: Environmental > Aquatic > Marine > Inlet | place: Canada: British... | reverse complement strand
AATAGTCGTTATCAAATTTACTTAATACAATTCCTATCAAGAAACTTGCGACCATGGCTACAAGTATGCCAATGATTACAGAGAGAAAAAACCCTATTCCTGTTGTAGTCAAAAGTATTGCTGTAGCATATGCGCCCAAGCCATAAAACGCAGCGTGTGTGACAGACAGAAGCCCAGTATAGCCAACAATTAGATTTAAACTCACACCCAGTGTTGCGTAGATTGAAAATAATATTGCTAAATGAATAAAGTATTCCATATTATTTGTTTATGATTCCGCGTGGGCGAAAGATTAAAAATAGAATCAGTAAGATGAAAGCTATTGCATCTTTCCATTCTCCTGATATATGCCATATACCAAAGTTCTCCACAAAGCCCAATAGAAATGCTCCAATAAGCGCTCCATAGATACTTCCAACCCCGCCTATTATTGCGGCGATAACTCCTTTTAGGAGTAATGCAAATCCCATTGTCGGCTCAATACCTGTATCAAAACCAACTAGAACACCACCAAGTCCTGCAATTGCTGAACCGATGAAAAATACATAGCCAATGATTCTATTAGTATTTATACCTACAATCTTTGCCACCTCTTCATCATCACTTACTGCCTTGATCGCTTTACCGAACATTGTGTATTTTAGAAGCAGTATAAGACCAATTGTGATAGCTATTGCAGAAATTAGAATTATAAGTTGCGTTTGAGTGATAACGCCGCCAAATATTTCATAGATTCTTTGCCCGCTCACATTTTGGGAAAGTGTCTGAAATTGCGAAGTAAAGAGTATTGCGATAATTGCCTGAATTGCTGTAAAAAGTCCAAGTGATGCAACGAGTAAAACCATGTTGGACGCTTTTCTTTTTCGTAAAGGAAGATACACCAGTTTATCAAGCGCGTACCCGATAAGACCTGCGAGTAATACACCGATTACAATACTTAAAGGTAAATTCCAACCTAATGTTTTTGCAAAATAGAAAACAGAGTATCCGCCAATTGCCGCCATTACTCCGTGAGATAAATTAAAGAATTTTGTCGCTCCGTAAATCAAGTTAAAACCAAGCGCAATAAGTGCATAGATAGATCCTGCAATAATGCTGTTTAATACGAGTTGTGGGATGATGTCCATATTATTTATTTCAGAAGTTCATAAGACGATACTCTAATAGCTTTCGCCAGTTTCGTAATTGTCGAAAGTGTTGGATTTGTTTTACCATTCTCAATATTACTTATAAATCCACGACTAACCCCAAACGACCGCGCAATATCTCCTTGAGATATTGTTTTTTCTACTCTGATGCGTTTAAGATTTTTTCCAAGCTTTTCCGATTCACTTTTCATTATCCACAGTATATCGGTTGGTATAGTATATCACAATGGTATACTATACCATACCAGTAGTTATTAGATAAGGAACGCCTCAAGTCGTTGAGGTGTTGCCGAAAAATCGCCATAAGGTCTTGAGAAATACATCATTCTCTCTATGTTCATAGAACATCACAGAAAGAATAATATATTAATCTCAAGTCTGTATATTTTGCAAAACAAAAAAATCTTTTCCTTTTTAAAAAACAAAAACGGGGGCAGAAAACGTTCCCATTTTGTCCAAGAGCGTAGCGATTGGATACAAAATGCAATGCTGGGAGGCATGAGCCGAGCAGTGACGAAATAAGTAAAGAAATTTTTTTGTTTTGGTTACGGTGGAACGCTCCCTGTTTGTCTAAGAGCGAAGCGATTAGATACAAATAGCAGTGCAGAGCAAGCGGAGCCGTTGGGGCGACAACATTACCACGGACTCGGGGCGTAGTTTGTTCATTGAAGCTACCACGCGCGCGGCGCGTGGACTAATCGTCAAAATCCTGCGGATTTTGATCATACAATGTTCGAACTTCGTCCAAGAAACACCGCCAATTTGTACTTTTGCCAGAAACGACAGAATACTGAGTGTCGCAAAGCGATACCGAATGCCATTTTTTGGCGATACGCCAAGGTTTTTTTAAAGACACGCCAAAGGCGCGCTCGGCGATGTGGGGGTTCGTTTAAGCAAAGCTCAAAACAAAACAAAAGTTTTGCAACCAATATTTTTGTTCGCCCTGTCGGGCGATGTAAAGCAATTTTTAATTTCAATTATCCAAAAGCAAAGTTTTCAATATTAAATATGAATAATCTAAATCATCAAACCAAGAAACTCTTTCTCTATGCTCGCAAATCTACAGACGAGCCAGAGCGACAGGTTTTGTCTATTGAAGCCCAGCTCTTTGAGTTGCAAGAATATGCAAAAAAGGAAGGTCTGAATATTGTACATGAATTTATAGAGAGCAAGACACAACATGGGTTAAGCATTTTTGGGATGAATGTTATCGAAAAACAAGCTGTATACCAGAATCAACTGAACAGAAATTTCCTACCAGCCAATCATGCGAAGGTCATATTGACGACGGAAATGTAACTGCTCCTTGGATAGAAATTTATGCACCAGAAACAGAGGGGTGGGAAGATGATAATGAAAAACAAAGAGAATGGAAAATCGAAAATTTAAAACAACAAAAAAGAATGTTGAAAATGCTTGATGAATTTTATCAAGATAGAAAAACTCCTCTTGATGTCGTTTTATCATTTAGAAATATTGGAGCTTTCGGTGGGTTTAGAGTACAAAGCAATGGAGCAGAAATAATGCCCGTATTATCTTTTGAAGAACAAAAAAATAAATTGGATTTTTATAGAAATGAAATGAAAGGGTTTACAGAATTTCTAAAAAATAAATTAGAAAAATAATAAATTTTCTTCCAACTCTATTCTTTATATCTATAGATGACAACTTTTGCAGGCCTAATTTTTTGTGAAAATGAATGTGATCTATTCCACTTTGAATATTTATCGTAAATTCTATCAAATTCGTCTTGAGACGCTGTTTTTTTAATGCTTTCTAACTTCTCTTGTTTTTGACGGTTTTCTTTATCAAATTTATCTTTATAATAATCCCATAATTTCTCATTAATTTTGTATCCAGAAGCTATGGGTTCTTTAATAAGATTATCCATTGATTTATCGTTAGTTTCCTCTACCCTTACTGCTTGTTGTCCTTTTTTGGCATATTTTTCTCCTTGTTTTACTCTATTTTCTTCTATGCCAAAAGTATCTTGAAGATATTTTACAAACTTTTCACGAAAAATCTTTACTTGTGGTTCAGTAAAAGTTGCCCAATAATCAAGCTCTTTTCTTAATTTTAATAATGGTTCTAATATAGTTTTATTTTGTTCTGGAATTTCTATGTTCTCACCTTCTTTGTATTCAATATCTTTTCTGTATAGAATCTCATCCAACTCGTATTTATAATTTTCCAAAGTTTCATTAACATTCCACCTATCTAAACTATCCAAGAAAAGTGCTACGTCGGTCTGTAATGACCTAGCTTCAGAATCAGCGTTATTTTCTATTTGTTGATTGAGTAACTCTTTTTGCTCTAAACTTTCTTTTGATTCCTTAGGGGGTATCTCTTGCTCCTCAGATCTTTCTTCTGTTGTTTTGGGAATCTCCTCGTTAAGTTTTCTACCTATTAAAAATTTTCTATAGCTCCTTAATTTTCTAAGCTCCTGATTAATTCCATGCATAGAATCATCCCCATATCTTTTATTTAAAACTTCTTTTGTTAATTTTTTTATTACTGAATCTCTATTTCTAAGTTCTTTGGATTTATCCTGAGCCCATGAAATACTAAACTCTATCGCCTCTAAAGCATCTGCTGTATTTCCTTTTTCAAAATCATCTATAGTCCTTTTGTACATCTCCGTATTTTCTGTCTCAGATTCACTGCCAGGTCCACCTGATAAATACTTGGCATCATTTTTTAACTGCTTCATTATCTCTTCTTGCGTAATATTTTCTTTTGGACTATTTTTGTACAATTCTAATGACAATCTCTCAGCAAAATTTCTTAGAATATCACGCTCCTGTTTTATGTTTTTCCATTCAGGTGTTCCTTTTTCAGTATGATAGATTAATTCAGCATTTTTTTCTTCTATAAGAAGTTCTATTTTCTCAAGAGGGATCCCAAAACTACCATTTTGTAATCCATTACTTGCTTCAAGTAGTTCTTGATGTTGCTTGTCTAAATGCTCATCAAAATATTCGTTTGAAAACTTATTCTCCATTTCCTCCATTTCTTTGCCAAGATAATTATCTATTTCTTTTATTGTTGCTCCGTATAACTCCTTTTCCAACATTTCTTTAATACCCTCACGAGAGTAACGAAAAAGAGACATATGCTTATCTGTAGATTTAACGCGACTAGCTACCATAGTATCTCCAATATCTTTTGGGACAAGTTCGTCAAAATTTCTAAACAACTCTTCTTTGTTGTCGGGTAATTTATTTTTTATCTTAAACTCAATCATGGATATAAAAGAATCAAGTCTGTTTTTTTCCTGTTTCTCGGAATACTCTCCTTCCATGTCTTCTCTCGCTTCTTCAATTTGCTCATCTGTAGCTTCTAATATTTTATTTCCTTTCTCATCATTTCTTTTCTCCGCTCCGCTCTTAACAAGCCCTGCATCTGACAAAGCTCTTTCTTCCTCTATTTTTGCCACATCCTCCTGAGATGGCTGTTTTGGTCCTTCAAATTTCATATTTTGATTATACCTTAATATTTTCTTTACGCACAATGAATATTGCATTAAATTAATGGAGTGATAATATATTAGTATTATGGATAATTTAATAAAATTACAAAACATTATAAAAGACTCGTTATTATCAAACGAAGACAAGGGTTTTTGGAATGAAAAGCTTTCAATGAAGCTTCCGCCTGTTGTGATAGAGTCTTTTGTGGAATATTTAGAAGAAAAGCCAGACAACATAATAGAGTTTACTGATTTTCTAAAGCGTAAATTCAAAGCTTTCGAAAGTGGTGATAAAGAAGAGTTAAACAAAATATTAAAAGAGGAGGAAGAAGAGTTAAGTGAATTAAATTAAAATTATGGGATTTGAAAATATAAATAATATAAATAAAGCAGAGGCTGAAGAAGAAAAGAAAGAAAATTCTCTAGAAACTATTGAAACAGAAAAAAATCCAGAAAGTATGGAGAATATTAAAGAATTTGTTGATGAAGAAAAAGAATTATTTACAGAAGATAATATTGAGGGAGATAAAGAAAAGAAAGAATCTCGCGCAAAGACATTTTTTAAAAAAGCTATTATTGGAACTACAATAATGGTATCTCTTTGGTCAATGGGTAAGATAGATAGTAGCAAAGTGGAAGCTTCGGAAGGTAATACGCAACAGGAGCAACAAGATAGCCCTAGAAGAGGCATAGAATCATTGCTAGCAATGCTAAACAGAATGGAACCTGTTCTTTCTCAAACACTAGAGATGCAATCCGAAGTCGTAGAAGATACAATAGATTATGCAAGTATCTCTCCTCACCTAGAAGATGTACAAAAAAGCATAGATGGTTTTCATAATGTGAAAAACGCCCTTGAATTTGATGAAGAAGGAGAAATTGAAAGAATTAAAAATGCTGGTAAATTAGAAATTTTGATAAATACTGCTGACGATATGGTGCAAAAATTTGATCAAATGAATGATTCTCAAAAAGATGCTTTTGAAAAAGAAGGTATGACTATTGACGATATAAAAGAAGTTAAAGGAATTCTTGAGAAGCACTTGACAGAATAATTAGACTATGGTAAAATACCAATATTACACATTGGATGTTACTTGATCTTTTATTTTTTTAATTTTTAACCAAATGAAAGGGGTTAAAAATGAAATATGTAGCCATGTTGTTCTTACTGTCAGTTTCCGTTGTTTTTGTATCTATCTCTTCTGTTTCTGCTTTTGAATACACAGACATTACTGTACAATCTCTTGATAAGAGATTTGCTACAGAGTTAGTTGAGACAGAGAAAAAGATAGCTGAATTAGAAGGAAAACTGTATCAGTTGTCTACAGAGACAGACAAAGAGGAAAGAAAACCTCTTGTGAAAGCTTGGGAGAGACTCACATATAATAGAGATTTCTATCGCAACTGGGAACAATTCTCTGTAAAACAAAAAGAAGATTATCTTGTTGAAGCAGAGAGACGAGCAATGAACAGATTGGTACAACAGATGGCTCCAATGGAGTTATGGTCAGTACTTGAGGACTAATTACCAAGGGTTTAGGTGGTTGTAGATTAAATAGGTGTTGATGTAATTTATTATATCAACACCTTATTTTTTTAATCAACTAAAATCAGAAACCTTTTTCCAGTATTTATAAAAAACTTTATTATTATCCTATTACGACATTGTGGAAATATACTCACTATCATATAATAAAGTTATAATACCTGACGGGAAGTATAGCTGTATGTGGTGAGTTTATTGCATGCGAGACGTGTTGTTGGTAACTCACTATATATAATTTTACTAGCTCCGTTAGTATAAAAATATAAAATATGAAAAAGCAAGTGATATTTATTCATGGTGGAGGAAGTTTTGATACACAAGACGATTATATTGAATTTTTGAAAAAAGAAGAGTTTAACCCTTACGAAATCAATGAAAAAAGGTGGTGGCATTCTTTAGAAGAAAAGCTAGGAATCGATTTTGATATCATGACGCCAACAATGCCAAATATAAATAACGCCAGCTATGAAGAATGGAAAACTTGGTTTGAAAAAATATTCCCATACTTACGAGACAATGTCATACTTATTGGTCATTCTCTCGGAGGAGCTTTTCTTGCAAAATATTTATCAGAAAACAAGTTTCCTAAAAATATATTAGCAACATATCTGGTTGCAGCCTCTTACCACGATGTCCAACATTATTCCAAAGACTCTTTTGTTCCACCAGAATCTTTACAATTACTTGAGAAGCAAGGCGGGAAAATTACTATTTACCACAGTGAAGATGACACTAGAGTGTCGTTTGAATACTTTTCGAAATTTGTAAAAGCCTTACCAAATGCTCACGCAGTTGCTTTTCAAGATAGGGGTCATTTAACACAGGAAGAATTTCCAGAGTTAATTCAAAATATTCTTCTTTTAAGATAAGTTTCCCATTACTAACTCTAAATAAGAGTTACAGACTCCCATAAAAAAATTACCAAAATGTCTTGAGAAATACATTATTCTCTCTATGTTCAAAGAACATTACAGAAAGAATAATATATTAATCTCAAGTCTGTCACCATATTACAAACCAAAAATTTTTCTTCACGATTTTTTTCATTTGTTTTGCCCCCCCATATTTTTTAAAAAGAAAAAGAAAATTTTGGTTTGCTTACGACGGAGCGCCTGTCCGCCGTAGCCGAGGCGAAGGCGGAGTAGCGGAGGCGTTGGTGCGATTAGGGTTATCATAAACCCAAAAGTGTGAGATTAGCGTTGGAGATACCACGCGCGCGGCGCGTGGGCTAATGTTTCAAATTTCGTTTTTTGGATTTGTGGATTAAATTTGGTAAAATGATTGTGAAAGTTTGGGATAATTTTTTATCGGGAGCCAACAAAAATACCGCTTTAGTTAGCGGTATTTTTCTTTACCCCTCGTCGGATATTTTTGCATGTTCGAACTTATTGAATTTTGTAAACAAAAAAACACCCACGTATCTGACCGATTCAGAATTGTGGGTGTTAACTATAGTTTTGTCTTAAAAGAACATCTTGAAATATTTTCTTAATGATACGGCAAGTAAAGTTTACAGCCATTAACACAGACTTCTCTTTGGCAAGTTTCCAGAGTGTACATTTCTATGTATTTTTTTACAAACTTTTTTGTACCGTAAACACCAAGTATTAATTTTTGTCCACCACTACTGTCAACATGATTCCTCTCAACTTTACCAGGGGGGAAATTTCTCCAAACACGAAATTGTCTCCCCTGTGCAGCAAGAGTTGCTGTACAATCATTAGGGAAAGTGTATCTATTATACATTTCACCGAATATACTAAGAGCTTTTTCCATTTCTTTACTTCTCCATAGTCTGAGAAGCTGTTTTGTTAATCCAATACGAGCTTCCTCATCGTTAATTGCAGATAGTGCTTTATTAATTTTTTCAATCTTATTTTTCGTTCTTTTAGGACGAAAATCCTCACATCCAAATTCTATGTTGCAAGAGGTTTTAACTTCTTGTTTTGAAGCTAATTTATTTAACTCTTTATTTAAATCCATTTATTTCTCCTCTCAAAAAAGGTTTAATTGAAACAAAAATTTAATTAACTATAGTTTTCAACGAATTTCTGTTGTGTAGTATATCATATCTACACTATTTGTCAAGTGCTTGCTAAAAACACCTATGTTTATAGCCCTACCCCAAACAGGTTCGAACATCGTCCAGTGAGTGGAGCCATCAAAAAATAGCCTTATTCTTAGGGCTATTTTTGGTTCGAACATTTAAGTTTTTAAATAAAAAAATCGCCTACAGTAATAATACCTGTAGACGATTTACAAACTAGCCATAGTTTTGATAAAAGTTCTAACTTCCTAAGAATAAAATTGGTTGTCCCTCGTACCAATTTAATGTGTTGTGATCAGATCCTATCCAATACCAGACCCATCCTTTGTTATCTTCCCATACCAAGAGGCGCACAAAAACATTAGGGGTCATTTCCGCAGTAGAAATAGACGGGTAATCATCAACAAACCTATAGTAATTATACAGAGTACCTAAAAAGATTATACCTCTTTCGTACTGCTTCCAGCTTTCTGGGATTAAGCTTGGATTTTTAAGAAGATGGTCAAGAACATTAACATTTAATACAAATTTACCATCTAATTCTTTTTCAAGTTCATGCTCTTTAGTACCTAGATTTTCTTCCCTCCATTCTTTTGATACATGTAATTCTACTTTACGATTATTCAAATATAGCTCGTCGTCTCTCTTTTCTACTTTGAATATTCCGTTGTTTACATGAGATCCTAACTTCCAAAAACGCTCTTCCCAAGTACCTGCCTTTGGCATAAATGGAGCTACATCGCAATCAATAACATTTTCTTTTGGTTTTATCTCTTTAATTTCCTTATAAACCTTTACGACTTCAGAGAAAAATTTCTCATCATGTGCAAGTTTTATCCAAAAATCTTTATCTACTCCAATTTTTCCACCTGTTATCATGACCTCGTGAATGAGACCAATTTCTTTACCAAAATTAGACACGCTATGATTTGTCATAACACACCTCCTATAAGATAAAATCTAAAATTATAAATTTCAAAACTATGGCTTTTTAACGTACTTTCAGTCAACAGTATATCATATCTACACCATTTGTCAAGCGTTTGCTAAAAACCCCTATATTTATAGCCCTACCCTAAACAGGTTCGAACCCTTAACAGGACTGCTGTTTATATATCAATCGCTTCGCTCTTGAGTAAACAGGGAGCATCGTCCAGTGAGTGGAGCAAAGCTTGACATGTTTAACTTATTATGCTACACTACTAGCATAGTTGTTTCTTTTCCAATTAAATTAAGAAGTTTTTATACAAAATCTAAACAGAGAGATAGAGAGGGGTTTAAAATGATTAATTGTATATATTCTTTAGAGTGTAGTTCAGAAGACTGTGAAAGCTGTTCTCGCTGTGATTTTCTACTTAAACATGGGGATGATAGTGACCGTGGAGTATGGCCAGACAGTGGCACAGATGCAATGGATGAAAACATAGCGCAACTTGAAGAAATATGTTGCAGTCTTTGTGGATATCCTAATTGCCAAGGAGAGTGTGAGAAGAATTAAAAAAATAGAAACTTCCTAAAAAAGTTTCTGGAACCTCAATAAGTTTTTGAGGTTTTTTTGTTGCTCAATTTTATATCATTACAGAGGTTCGAACGTCGTCCAGCGAGCGGAGCAGTTGTTAAAAATCCAAGGGTAACCCTTGTATTTTTTAAGTTTTGATTTTATTCCGTAGTTACACCGTCAAAATGTTCTTCGTATTCATCGGCTTTTGTTTTTTCTATTACACCATCTTTATGCTCTGGTGGTGAATAGACGCTATATAATTTAAGATCAGTGTCGCCAGTGTTTATAAAGTTATGCTTTGCTCCTGCAGGTACTACTACAGCCGTGCCATCACTTACATCACTCTCAACTCCATCTAAAACAGCTTTACCTCTACCTTGTTCAAAACGTAAAAATTGATCAAGTTCGTGAACTTCTTCCCCTATATCTTCACCTGGTTTTATATTCATCAATACAAGCTGGCTATTTTTTGCAGTGTAGAGCACTCTACGATAGTCTTCATTTTCTAATGTATCTTTTTCTATGTTTGTTATATATCCTTTCATATTTTTAATTTAATCAATAATCTATCTTCTAATTATACACGTACTGTCAAGTTAGAAAATCTATCGCCAAACAAAAAGGCAGTCTGCTTGCAGACTGCCTTTTTGTTTATCTAATCTTTATTACTTCTTTTTCTTTGTAACTTTTTTCTTAACTACAACCTTCTTTTTTGCAGCTGGCTTTTTAACTGCTGTTTTCTTTACCGCTTTCTTCAAAGAAGCTTTATCAACCCCCTTCTTTGGAGCTTTTTTAGTTTTCTCAGATTTCTCAATTTTCTCAGCTTTTGAGATTATTATATCTTTTGATTCTTTAGGATCTGCCGGAGCAAGCGCCTTAATAATAGTATTTAGTTTAGTGTTTAACATTTCAAACTGAGCTTTATAGTTTGTAGTGTCTTTGTTAGCACCACCCTGATATGAAGGCTTACTATCAAAACGAGGTTTTGAATCTCTTCCACTTCTGTCTCGTGAACCTCTTGGATTATCGTCTCTTTTCCCTTTGAAGCAATCACTACAGAAAATCGGTTTTTCGCCTGTTGGTCGAAACGGCACTTCACAGTTGTTTCCACAATCAGTACATACTGCTTTGTGCATATCTGGACGATCGCCACCTCTTCCGCCACCACCACCGCCAAAACTTCTTCCGCCTCTGTCACCACCAAACTTTCTTCCACCACCGCCAAACTTCTTACCCCCTCCAAACTTATTTCCTTTTTTGTAATTATCCATAGTGTTTATACTGTTAATTTAGTTATTTATAATCTATCTTATTAAGACAGGAGTCTACACTTTTTATGAATTAAAAGCAAGCATTTGTCAAATCTATCTAAACACTATCCCCTGCTACATGCCCAGTAGTCCAACAGAGCTGTAGTGAGAACCCACCACTTGGGCGGTTTATATGAAGGACATCGCCGGTAAAGTATAAGTTGTCGTGTATTTTGGACCGCATTGTCTTAGTATCTACTTCTCTCAAATCTACTCCACCGTCTGATATCACAGCCCAATCCATTCCCATTGTACCTGTTATAGTCAGTGGCATTGCTTTAAGTCTGTCTACAAGCTCTATTCGCTCTTCCCTACCTATATTATTTGCTTTAGTATCCTGAAGTTCTTCTGAAAACTGTGCGGTAAAAGCCTCGTCTAAACCATTAGGTACGAACTCTTTGACCACATTTTTAAGCATTTTGTTTTTATTCTTATTAAAGATATCAAGTACTTTGTTCTGAAGTGTCTTAATCTCAGTATCTGGATACATATCTATACTTGCTCTGACTTCCCCATATTCTAGTAATTTTTTTACTTCATGAGATGAGTTTAAAATAAGCGGACCTGATACACCAAAGTGTGTAAAAAGAATCTTACCAACTTTAGAAAATCGTCCTTCATTTTTAGCACGGTCTGTACCAAAAGTAATTTTCATAAACGAAAGTGTTGTACCCGAAAGGTCTTTAACCCAATCGTCGGAGGCAATAAGTGGTACGATATTTGGATTAGATTTGTGTACAGTATGCCCCAAATCTTTTAACCAGCTTATTCCCTCACCTGTAGAACCAGTCTCTTTATAAGACGCACCTCCTGTAGCTAAGACAAATGCGTCTCCGGTATATATACCGTCTTTTGTTTCTATTCCTATTATCTTTTCGTTCTCAATCTTAAAACCAAGCACTTTAGTATCTGCTTTGAGCTCTACCTGATTACTCGTAACATACCTTTTCATAAGCTTTGTCACGTCTACTGCCTTCTGTGACTCTGGAAATGCTCGCTTACGCGCCTCTACTACTATAGGAAGCCCTTTGCTCTCAAAGAAATCTTTCGCGTCTTGCATGCTGTATTTTGCAAATGTTGAATATAAGAATTTTGCGCTGTCACCATAGTTTTCCATAAACTTTTTAGCATCTTCCTCAGCGTTTAAAATATTACATCTCCCACCACCAGTGAGTGAGAGCTTCTTCCCAACGTCTTTATTCTTTTCCACGAGTAAAACACGCTTACCACGTTCGGCAGCTCTACCCGCGGCCATCATCCCTGATGGACCACCTCCTATTACGATAACATCATAGTTTTCTTGTCTTATTGACATAATCACAGAATATTAGCATAATTTTGGTACTTAGTAAACAAATAGTGTATAATCATAATATTATGGCAAAACGAATAACAGGACTAGATAAAAAGAGAACCGTGCGCTCAAGAAAGACCGCAAAAAGACTTACTATAAAACGTGAGATGCTTGCTGAAAGAGCAGCTAAAAAGCGTAAATAAGTCTATTTAATAGGTGTATAAAAACAACCACAATTATATATTGTGGTTGTTTTTAATTTATTTTATCGTGAAGGCAAAAGAGATATAACCTTACCCCAAAGCTCAGATGGAGCTGTGTCTTGTGAGAAGCTAATAAAGCCTTCTAAGAAATCAGGGATATACGAACTATCTAAATATGCATATATGTCTATATAGTGAAGTATTAAATACACTATAAAGACAAATACTATTATACGTAATATCAGATTAATCATATTTCTATTGTACGACAATTCTTTATTTTCTTCTAGTCCAGAGATAGTTATATGTAAGCGTTGAGATACTTCCTAGAGAAAGCAGAAGGAAGAAGAATCCAGCGAGTCCTCCAATAATAGGAATCTGTATTATGAGTGTAAGCGCTACCACTCCTAACACTCCGTTCTTCCAATCTACTGTTACTTCTTCTTGCTTTCTTACCACTAGCTTATCCATCCATGCTCCAAATATCACACCTGAATAAACTCCTGCAAGCACTAACAGCATTATATAACCAAACAAACCAAGTAAGCCGAGCGCTATACCAAACACTGATGCGAAAAATATTGCAACTGCAACGGGTATCACTATTAGAGAGATGAATCCCCAGAGTGTTTTCTTGCCAAGATGCTCCACTGCAGATTTTGCGATATTATTTGAGAATTTCTTCAAGAAGATCGTCGCAAGAGCTACTACGACAAGAATCGTAATCAATTTAATTAATAAGAAAGTACTAAAAAATGCAAACATTGCAGTTTTAAAAGTTGAAGCAGAAATTATTTTTCCTTCTTTGAAAATAGTTTCGCCCGCTATCACAGCTTTCTCACTCACTGCAAGCACTGACTCGTCCTCTCCACTATAGAGAAGGTCTCCCATTATAATCGCATTGTCACCCACTGTTATACCGTCACTTGCTTTTATATCTACGTTGCCGTTTATTTTAGAATCTAAAACAACTTCCCCACCAATAACTCTGACTTTGCCGTTTACATTACCTTGAACAACAACTCGTCCACCAAGTACCACTAAGTCTTTACCTACTGTTGCTCCTGCAAGAACTCTAACATTACCACCCACTACCATAAGATCTCCAGTAACATTTTCTGTCACAAGTATATCTCCTCCTACAATACGCAAGTCTCCTTGTACTCTCTCCAATACTGAGATGTCACCACCCGCTATAGTCGCGTCCCCTGACACATTACCAGTGACTGTGACACTACCCCCACCTATAAGAAGATCACCGAATACATTACCGTCAGAAGCTACTTCTCCAGCGCCGATATAAAGGTTGTCTCGCAGCGTCTCACCCTCTTGAAATGTGTATGTGTCTCCTACTTTGATAGTTGCCCCAAATGTAGTCAAAGGTACAAATACTGCCAAAATAAGGAATACACCTACAATATATTTAAAATTCATAATATATTTTTAATACCATATCAAGGGCTACCCTTGATATGAGTTTATTAATAATACCTATATTTTGTTCCTAAAGTAGTAAGTTGTCAAATCGTATACTTTATATAATATATGTGTTATTATAAAGTTAATATTCAATCCCTCTGGGGATTTTTTGTTTAAGATTAATAAATTATGGAAATAAGAAATATAGCAATAATAGCCCATGTGGACCATGGCAAAACCACCCTTACAGACGCCCTACTAGCCCAAACTGGCGCAGTAGAAAGCGGAGTAAGTATGGATACAGACAAGCTTGAACAAGAGCGTGGTATTACTATTTACTCTAAAAATGCCTCTGTAGACTACAAAGGAACTAAGATAAACATAGTAGACACACCAGGCCATGCTGACTTCGGTTCAGAAGTAGAGCGAATCTTACGTTCTATTGATTCAGTACTTCTAGTAGTAGACGCGCAAGAGGGACCAATGCCTCAGACTCGTTTTGTACTTAAGAAGTCTCTTGCACTAGGACTAAAACCAATACTTGTTATAAACAAGATAGACAAACCTGCAGCAGATGCAGAAAAAGCGCATGACAAAGTGTTTGAGCTTTTTACAGAGCTTGACGCAACAAACGAGCAATTGGACTTCCCTGTTATCTACGCTATCGGACGTGACGGTATTGCAAAGAAAGAGATGGAAGACGATAGTAAAGACCTTACTCCACTTTTGGATATGATACTTGAAAAAGTCTCTCCTGCTGAGAACAAGACCGATGCACCACTTAGTGCACAGCCATTTAATCTTGCTTACGACAACTTCCTAGGAAGAATCGCTATCGTACGAGTTTACAGTGGAACATTAAAAGCAAGCGATGCTATTTATATAAAAAAACTAGACGGCACTACAAGCAAACAAAAAATAACAAAACTATTTACATTTAAGGGTGTGACCAGAACTGAAGTTGACGAAATACAAGCTGGCGACATCGGACTTGTCGCAGGTATTCCAGATATTTATATTGGTGATACTATTGCTGACAATGCAGACGCTGAGCTCCTTGAAGCTATTGCTGTAGATGAGCCAACTATTGAGCTTACATTTCTAGTAAACAATTCCCCTTTTGCAGGACGCGAAGGAAAGTATGTAACAAGCCGTCAAATACGAGACAGACTTGAAAAAGAGCTTGAGGTCAACGTAGGTCTTAAAGTTAACTTTGACACTGATTCCCCAGAGAAGTTCACTGTGTACGGCCGTGGAGAGCTTCATATTGCTATACTACTTGAAAACATGCGCCGTGAAGGCTATGAGGTACAGGTGTCACAACCAAGGGTAATTATAAAAGAGATAGATGGAGCTAAGCATGAACCATTTGAAGAGGTTGTAGTAGATGTACCAGAAGAATTCCAAGGAGCTATCATAGAAAAGCTTGGAGTAAGAGCTGTGCAGATGAAAAATATGGAGAATCACGAAAATCGTGTACTTATAACATTTGAAGGGCCCAGCCGAGGACTATTTGGATATAGAAATAAGTTTGTTGTTGATACAAAAGGACAAGGAATACTTGCTACACGCTTTATAGGTTACAAACCATACGCTGGAGAGATAGTGCATCAAGCAACTGGCTCTATGATATCTCAAGTTCAAGGTAAAACTCTTGGCTTCTCACTTGCAAACCTACAAACACGCGGTGAACTTTATATAAAAGAGGCTACTGAAGTATACGAGGGTATGGTTATAGGTAATACATCAAAAGGCGAGCAAATGACAGTAAACCCTACTAAAGGAAAACAACTTACAAACATGCGTGCTTCTGGCTCTGATGACGCTATCAAGATCACACCACCTAAAACAATGACAATAGAAACAGGTCTTGAAGTAATGGCAGACGATGAATATCTAGAGATAACACCAGAGAGTGTGCGCCTAAGAAAACAAGATTTGAACGAATCTGACCGAGTAAAAGCCTTGAAGAAATAGCTTGACATTTAAACCCTCATATGCTAGTATAGGGGTAATCAAATCGAAGCTGTAAGGGAAACCTAGTCGTGTTTAGTTCTACAGTACAAAAGAGGTTTGAACATTAATAAACTAGTTTTCTTACAATATTATGGAAGGAGTAATAGCTAGAGTTACTGACCGAGGATTTGGGTTCATCACACGTGAAGGAGAAGATAAAGATCTTTTCTTTCACTCAAATGAACTACAGAACGTACAGTTCAACGATCTTCGCGAAGGCGACAAAGTTACTTTTGAAGTAGCAGAAGGACCAAAAGGTCTTAATGCAACTGCAATTAACAAAGCCTAAGTGAACTCCAAAAAACCCGCAGCCTTTGGCTGCGGGTTTTTTGTTTATTTACTTTCTGAAGCAGTCTCTGCACTTCAGCTGATCTGCTCTAGCTGGATCAGGCTCAAATGGAAGCTCTGTAATAGCTGTTCCACATCCTGCACACTTCCAGTCTCCCTGATGCATCTGTCTTGGTCCATCATCTCTACGAGGCTTGTCTTCCATCCTCTTTTTATGACAGTCTCTGCAGACTAGTCCACCCTCACGAGCTGGGTCTGGTTGGAATGGTAGCTGTGTTATAGCTGCATTACAACTAGAGCATGTCCAATTGCCTTCAAACATTTGGCGTTCACCGCCTTGATTCTCGTTCATTACTTTTTTCTATTTACTCTAATAATTTTATTATTATATCATTGCATTAAATAAAGTGGCAAATGTTTAAATCTGACAGGTGGCAAAAAGAAAACACCCCGAAGGGTGTTTAATCTTGAGCCACCTGTCAGATTCGAACTGACGACCTACTCTTTACAAAAGAGTTGCTCTACCAACTGAGCTAAGGTGGCAATTTTATTTTCTATCGGGATGTCTTTCGTATTCTGAAACATTTTTCATATAATGAGAAGTATTCCTATCTTTTCTTACCACACCCTTCCCTTTTATAAAATTAATAATACGAACAAGCTTACCCTCGGCAAATTTCACTACACCAAGGGCAGCGTGGCTAACATGATACGCTGTGTGATGCGTAATCTCTTTTGAAAGATGCTTACCTTTTGTAGGTATGTGACTCTTTACAAAAGTAGACCATGAGGCAACGGCTTTATCTGCCTTAAACCTAGCATCACGCAAGAGCGTCACACCTCTCTTTATTTCCCAATTCTTTATTGCTATCATCCCCACTATAGCAATAAACGAAATACCAAATGAAAATATTGATGTCATGATTTAAATATTACACTTACGCAGCAAATCGTGCAAACTCTCCAACCTGAATCCTCTCGCCAAATTTCTGCGTTGCAGCCTCAATAAGACCTTTTATAGTACTGTTAGGGTCTTTAATGAAGGTTTGCTCAAGCAAGATTTTGTCACTAAAATATGAATCAATCTTACCTTTCAATATTTGTTCTTTCATTTCCTCTGGTTTGCCTTCTACTTCTTTCTCAAAGACCTCTTTCGCAGTATTTACCTCGTGTTCTGTAATCTCTTCTTTATTTGTGAATTTTGGATTAGCTGCTGCTACATGCATTGCAATGTCATACGCTAATTTTATAAACTCTTCGTTCTTTGCTACAAAATCAGTCTCACATGAAAGAAGCACCATAGCACCGACATTGCCAGAATTATGAACATAAGCCTGCACAGCACCGGCTTTAAGGTCACGTCCAGACTTTTTGTCTGCAGCTACGCCACTTTTCTTCTGCAGGATTACAACAGCCTTTTCCATGTCGCCATCTGCTTCCTCAAGCGCTTTTTTACACTGGATTATAGATATCCCTGATTTCTCTCTTAATTCTTTTACTTGTTCTGTTGTTACCATATTTAGGCTTTAATTCCTTCTTTAAAACTTGCGATTATCTCTTCTATGAAGAATTTAATAGAAGCCTGATTTGCGTCATTTGCAACAATAGGATAATCAACGTCGTTTAGATTACTATCAGAATTAAGAAGCCCTATCACAGGTATACCTTTTGCTTTTGCTTCTTTCATTGCAATTTCTTCTGCTTTTGTATCAATAATAAATAGAGCATGTGGTATGTCAGTTATATCTTTTATACCAAAGAAATTTTCTTTAAGATTATTTATTTCACGGTCAAGCATTACCTGCTCTTTTTTTGTGTATTTTTGCGCAAGCTCTCCTTTGTCTTTCTTTGTAGAAAGCTCATCCATCTTACTTATTCTCTTTTTTATTTCTGAGAAGTTTGTAATAGTACCTCCTATCCACCTTCCTGTAACATGTGGCATACTTATTGAATCAGCCCCTTCTTTCACTGCTTCCTTTGCTTCATTCTTACTCCCTACAAAAAGCAGGGTCTTGCCTTCAGCTCCCAACTGCTTTGCAAACTCTTTTGCAGACTCAAGGAGTTCATTTGTCTTTTCAAGGTCTATTATTTCTACCCAGTTTTTAACACCAAAAATGTATGGCTTTATAGATGGGTGTCGTCTAGATTTTGAATATCCAAAATGCGCTCCGACAGCAAACATGCGGTCAATACTTGCCGCATTTGCTTTAGATTCCTCCTTTTTTTCTACTTCCTTTATTTCCATATAATACCTAAGATACTACCAAATTATATAGCCTTTTGCAACGTTTTTAGTAGATATAGTCTTATTCCTGCTTTTCTTCGTCAAAAGACTCTAGAATAGCGCTTATTTCTCCGTCAAAGATCCCTTCTATGTTATGCCACGACTTTTTAAGCCTATGGTCTGTAACCCTGTCTTGAAGCACGTTATATGTACGTATTTTCTCTGACCTATCACCAGTACCTATTTGGTCTTTCCTTTCTGATGAAAGCTTCTTTGCATCCTCTTCATTCTTTATTACCTCAAGCTTTGCCATAAGGATTTGCATTGCCTTTTCTCTGTTCTTCTGCTGAGAACGCTCTGATGTAGAACGTACGTCTATACCTGTTGGTCTGTGAACAAGCCTTACCGCTGTCTCTACTTTGTTTACATTCTGACCACCAGCACCACCTGAACGAGAGAATTCCATTTCTATCTCTGTTGGGTCAACTTCAAAAGCTACTTTTTTTCGTATTGGAAGTATTGCAATAGAAGCAGTTGAGGTATGAACTCTTCCTATTTTTTCAGTTCTAGGTATTCTCTGGATTCTATGTACTCCTGTTTCATATCGTAATTTTCTATAACAATCTTTACCTTTTATCTCAAAAGAGGCTTCTTTGTATCCTCCTACTGCATTTTCTGATTTATTTACCGGCGCAAACTGCCACCCACTCTTTTCTGCAAATTTTTCATACATTCCTGCAAGCTCAGCCGCAAAAATTGACGCTTCGTCCCCTCCCGCACCTGCTCGCACTTCTAATATAAGCTCGTTTGGGAATTTCTCTTCTTCCTCTGCTACTTTTACTATCTTCTCTATCTCTTTTTCTACACCGTCTTTCTGTTCTTTCAAACTTTCTAATTCTTCATCAGCAAGCTCTTTCATCTCTTCATCTTTGCCATATCTAAAACACGCCCTTCTTCTTTTAAGAGTCGCTCATATTCCCCCGCTAAGTATGCAGTCCTAGGATCTTTTTTATATTTTTCAATATCTTCCATAAAATTATTATAACAAAAAACTCGATAAATACTTTTGAAAAAGAATCTACCGAGTTTTTTGTGTACTTATTTAGACTTCTTAGCCTTTGCCATTCGCGCTTTGAATTTCTCTACGCGACCTGCTGTATCAATAACCTTCTCAGTACCTGTATAGAACGGGTGGCATGCACTACATACTTCTACCTCTATCTTTTCTACTGTAGAACCTACGTCAAAAGAGTTCCCGCAGGCGCAGGTTACTTTAGTGTCTGTATTATATTTTGGATGAATTTCTGCTTTCATTACGAGCTATAATACCATTTTCTAGCTTGAATGCAAGATATCTATTAATTTCTGGAATTTGGCAGCTAGAGCCATCACATCATTACCATAGAATGCATATGAAGGCTTTTCAGCGTTTTTCCAGCCTGCAAGGTACCTTAGAGCTGCTAAACGCTCAGAATACGCCGTACCTTTGTCAGCACCGTTGTCCATAAGAAGTATGGCTGATGCCATAAATGCATCACTATTGTTCCACGGACTTGGGGGGTTGTGGCCTGTAGCTTTTGCTATTCTGTCTACATAAAGCGCCCATGTTGTCGGCATAAACTGTGCAGGACCCATAGCACCCCCACATCCATACCAAGGCTTCCTAGATACTGGAAGTGTATCAGGATTAAGTCCAAGCCCTGCTGTAATACTCAAAAATGCGGCTTTTTGTTTCTCTGCACTTTTAAAATAACCAATACCTTTATAACATTCATATAGGTCTGTTTTCCAATTTCCTGTTCCCACATTCTCTCCCAAGTTAGACTCTTCTGCTATTACACCGAGTAAGAATGCCGGCCTTACACCAGTGTATGCTGATGCTATGTTTGCGAGATCTAGAGCCTTCTCAAACGGAATAGCGGCAGACCCACGAAGAGCAAAGAGTTCACTTCGTATTTGTGCTGCAGATTTTTCTTTTGATTTTATAAGTTTCTGATACTCATCCTCCACACCTTTTGTAGCATCAACTATCGCTTGTTTTTCTTCTTCTCGTTTTTCAATCTTACCTTTTTGTTGTTTCTGAATATTACGCAAGTCCATCTGGTCTTCCTGCTTACTTTGAAGTGTGCGCTTTTGAGATTCAGTATTACTTTTTGTTTCTGCTATATCTTTAAAAGAATCACTTAATGCAAGCTTTATAGAATCAAAAGAATCAATATCCTCAAAGAACTCAGAGAGGTTCTGTGTCCCAAGCACCACCTCAACTAAAGAGATATTATCTATCTCATTAGTCTTTCGTAAAAGCTGTGAGAGTGATTCTTTTTCTCTATTTAACTTTTCATTAAGCCCTCCTATAACCTCCTCTTTTCCGTCTATATCTTGATTAATTTTAGATATTGCAATGTCGCGTGCACGTATTGAGAGGCGTGCTTTTTCTATTTGAGCTTCAAGTATTGCAACGTCCCGCTCATAAGAAACCCTGTCCCTTTGTTTGTCTTGAAGTAGTACTTGCTGTACATCTATCTCTGCTTCAAGTGCTGCTAAGTCGCGCTCAAGCTGTGCTCTGTGAGCATCAACATTACTCTGTGCATTTGTAGTCTGGAAAGAAAATACCGCAAAAAAAGCGACAGCGCAAACAAAAACAACTAATTTATTTCTTTTAGATTTAAGATTCATGTATGTGTATTATAGCAATTTTGATGACAAACTAAAAACCCCCCGAAAGCAAAGCTTTCGGGGGGTTTTTAGTTTTATTTATCCCTCTTTTTTCTCTCCTTCAGCTGGCTTATCTCCCTCTCCACCTTCTCCTTCAGTTTCTTCCTTACCTTTCTTTTCTACTTCTATAGAGTCTAGATCTGGTGCTGCCACTTCCTCCTCCTTCTCTTCTACGGCTTCTGCTACAAGAGCTACTACTTCGTCTTCATTTGCGATAAGCTCTGCACTTTCTGGCAGTTTAATATCTTTTGCAACAACTCTAGCTGTAAAATCAACAAGTCCTGAAATATCAACTTCCAAAACTTTCGGTAGATCTTTAGGAGCAACCTTAATCTCAATATCGTAAAGCACTTTAACTAAGTTACCACCACCTTTAACGGCTGGTGATTCACCTACGAACTCAAGAGGTACATTGACTTGTACTTTTGCACCCTTCTCAAGAACATAGAAATCAACATGTCGTGGAATACTCTTAACAGGATGAAAATCAACATTCTGTACAAGAACCTCTTTTGGCTCTCCAAGACCAGTAAGTGTAATAACTGCTGATTCTCCAGCTTCTTTATATACCCTTTCAAAATCACTTGCGAGTACTGATATAGGTGTAGATTCTTCTTTCTTACCGTAAAATACAGCAGGCAAAAAACCATCCTCACGGAGCTTATTTGGCTTCCCCACTTCTTCTCTTTTCTCTATTTTTAGTTCTAACATAATGTCTAGCAGTATAGCAGTTTTATATAAAAAATCAAATTCTAAAGCAATAAAACATAGTCTCATTAAAAAGCCTTGCACAGTCCTGTATCAACAGGACGAGCAGAGCAAAATTTGTCGAAGCAAATTTATGTGTGCTTTTTAGTGGGAGCTATGTGAATTGCTAGAACTACATCAACTTAGCTGCAATCTTTGTATGATGCGCTCCTAAATCTCTTGCCATTTTCTTTTCTAAATCTGACGGCATTCTTTGTCCCATTCCACCTGTTATCGTAGATACCCCATAAGGTGAGCTTCCTGCCATCTCGTCTATTGTCATCTGCTCTTTAAATGAGTATGGGAATCCTACGTAGACCATCCCGTGATGCAACATTGTTATCATAGATGTAAGAATAGTAGACTCTTGTCCACCGTGTTGTGTGGCAGTGCTTGCAAACATTGACGCTGGCTTTCCTACAAGCGTTCCCTTCATCCACGCTCCACTTGTCTGATCCCAGAAATTTCTCATTTGTGCTGGCATGTTTCCAAAACGCGCTGAGAGGCCGACAATTATTCCGTCCACACCTTCTATGTCAGTATGTGGGTTTGCGATTGGAACGTCTTTCATCAACTCCTTTGCTTTTTTCATGTCGTCATTCCATTTGTCCTCTGGAATAAGCTCTGGTGTCTGCATAAGCACAGCTTCACCACCTGCTTCTTCTACTCCCTTTACTATTTCTTGTGCCATTTGAAATATATGGCCTTGCATTGAATAAAATAATACAAGTATTTTTGGTTTGTTCATAATTTTATTTTATTTAATTGTTAATACTTATATTATAACATTGCTGTCAAGACACTAAACTGCATTCGGTGGAGTATTACCTTCAAGAAAAGCTATTATATTCTGTGCTGCCATTTCTGACATTTTTTGCCGTGTTTCTATCGTTGCAGATGCAATATGCGGAGTTATCACAACATTCTCAAGTTCTGCCAAACCATCAGCAAGTGCGGGTTCATTTTCAAACACATCAAGTGCCGCACCTGCTATTTGTTTCTCTCGTAGAGCTTCTACAAGCGCGTCCTCGTCTATCACTGGTCCACGTGATGAATTTACCAAATACGCAGTTTCTCTCATAAGCTCTAATCTCTCTTTATTTATCAAGTGCCTAGTTGAATCAAGAAGTGGTACGTGCAGTGTTACGACATCAGCTTCTTTCAAGACTTCTTCAATAGTTTCTCTAAACTCCGCACCTGTCGCTTTTTCAAACTCATCATTCTTTTTAATATCAAAATAGATTACATTCATTCCAAATCCTGCGGTCATTATATTTGCAACAGATGAACCTATTCTGCCAGCTCCTATAACACCAAGCGTTTTACCTCTCAAGTTAGTGCCGAGCAAGAGCTCTGGCCCCCAACCATCATACTTACCTGCTCTAGTAAATCTATCCCCCTCGGCTATTCTTTGGGTCGTAGCAAGTATCATAGCGGCTGTATGCTCTGCAACGGTTTCTGTAAGTACTCCTGGTGTATTTGTCACTGTAATACCACGTTTCTTAGCTTCCTCTGTATCAAGATTACCAAAACCAACTGCGTAATTTCCAAAAACCTTAGCAGTAGGCACTGCATCAAATACTTCCGCATCTATCTTATCCGTAAGTAGTGACAATACAGCGTCATATTCTTTTGCTTTAAGTGCATTTACTAACTCTTCTTTTGTGAGCACTCCGTTTTTCTCACTTATATCTACCTCATGCCCTGCATCTTTTAAGAGCTTTATCCCTGCGTCTGGTATCTTTCTTGTTACAAATATTTTTGCCATATTAATTAATCTTACTAAATAACTTCAACCTTTTCTCTATCACCTTTTCTACATGATGTACCGCCTCTTTCATATATCTATACGGTGCTATATCATCTGGGTTTTCTTGTAGGCCGATCTTTATACCGTTTTTATATGCCACCCTCACTTCTGTACTTATGTGTATTGAAGCTATCCCAGCATCAATAGCCTTTACAAAATCCTCATCTGCAATCCCCGACCCGCCGTGGAGGACCATAGGTATACCACCAGCTTCTCGCAACTCTTTTATCCTTTCTATATTAAGTGCTGGATTGTTTGCACCTTTAAGCATACCGTGTAAATTCCCAACCGCTGGAGCTATCAGGTCTACACCTGTACTCTCTACAAATTCTTTTATCTCCTCGGGAGTTGTAAGATGCTCATCAGTAATCTCTGCACCTTCTGGGATCTCGTCTAAAAGTTTTGATGACTTACCTATGTAACCAAGCTCTGCTTCTATAAGAATATTTGGATTAACGCTTTTAGCATACTCAACACTTTGTTTAGTGATTTTCATATTCTCTTCAAATGAAAGTTTCGCTCCATCAAAAATCACTGAATCATATCCTGCGTCAACTGCTTCTTTTACTTTTTCAAATGAATATGTATGATCAGCATTTAAGAAAATTGGATAATCATATTCTTCTCGTAAACTCTTAACAAGCGCAACTGTCTGCTTTACTCCTATAAAATCTCTTTCTCCTTCTGAAGTACCGATAATTACAGGAACCTTAAGCTTCTGTGCACTACTAAATATACCTTTTAGCATTTGAGTATCTGCAATATTAAAATGCCCTATCGCTGTCTTGTTTTTCTCCGCTTCTTTTATAATATCTATTAGTTTCATATTGTTATATTTTATCATAAAAGAATGTATAATATCTATACTATGAAAGACTTAGATTTCATCGCCATTGGCGACATTACAACAGACGCATTTATTAAACTCTCTGGCGATGACGCTAATGTGAAAAGCAATGAAGACGGCAGTAAAGAACAAATCTGCCTGAACTTTGGTGATAAAATAGAATATGATTCTGTCACTGAAGTGAATGCTGTCGGCAATGGCCCCAATGCAGCTGTCTCTGCTCACAGACTCGGACTTAACTCTGCACTCGTAACAGATCTTGGCGATGATCATAATGGAAAAAACATGATAGAAGCGCTTGAGAAAGAAGGCGTAAACAAAGATTTTGTAAAAATTCATAAAGGTAAGGAAAGTAACTACCATTATGTTCTATGGTATGAGGAAGAGAGAACTATTCTAGTGAAGCATCATGAATATGAATACGAACTTCCAGATATGGGTAAACCTAAATGGCTTTACTTTTCATCAGTTGGAGAGAACTCAATAGACTATCATCATGCTATAGCGAGTTTTGTAAAAGATAACCCAGAAGTTAGTTTGGCATTCCAACCTGGAACATTCCAAATACGATTAGGTTATGAAAAACTAAAAGATATGTATGCTGTATGTGGATTATTCTTCTGCAACAAACAAGAGGCACAAAAAATACTAGGAACAGACGAAAAAGATATTAAAAAACTTGTAGAAGGTATAAATAAGCTTGGACCAAAGATCGCTATAGTAACAGACGGGCCAGCAGGTGCGTTTGCATATGACGGCACAGATATGTGGCAGATGCCAATGTACCCAGACCCAAAACCGCCTACAGACAGAACAGGTGCTGGTGATTCATTCTCTTCTACAGTTACAGGTGCTCTAGCACTTGGAAAGACTTTACCTGAAGCGCTCTCAATGGGACCTATTAACTCCATGTCAGTTGTTCAGCATGTCGGCGCACAAAAAGGGTTACTCTCAATGAAAGAACTTGAAAAATTCCTAGCAAATGCTCCAGCGGACTATAAGCCAACAAAAATAAACTAGATGTAACAAAAACACACCTTTTTAAAAGTCTGGCCGAGCTGAGCTCGGAGGCCCGAGGACTTTTAAAAAGGTGTGTTTTGTGTAGTTTTATTTTACTTTCTATCTATAACTTTCTTAACTGCTTCTTTTATAGATTCTACTCCCATACCATAGTGCTCTATAAGTTCATTTGGTTTACCTGATTGGCCAAACTGATCATGTACTCCTATAAACTCAATTGGTACTGGACTTTCTTGTGCTAACATTTCCGCTACTGCAGAACCTCCACCGCCTGCTATTTGATGCTCTTCTACTGTTACTACGGCACCTGCCTTTTTAGCTACCTCTATAAGAGTATCTGTATCTAAGGGTTTTACTGTATGGTTGTTTACTACTATCGCTCCTATCCCCTCCTTTTCAAGCTCATTTGCAGCCAAAAGTGCATTATGAACAAGCGCGCCAATTGCCACTATTGCAACTTCAGGCCTTTCAGATTCAAACAGAACTTGCGCTTTCCCTATTTCAAATGGCGTGTCTTTTGTTGTAAATATCGGACTCTTGTCTCTTGCTAATCGTATATATACAGGCCCATCATACTCTGCTGTAGCAATCGTCGCTTTTCTTGCTTCTTCTACATCTGCAGGGGCCAATACTGTCATGTTTGGCTGCACTCGCATAAGTGCGATGTCTTCAAGCGCTTGGTGAGTTGCACCGTCTGGCCCTACTGATACTCCAGCATGCGAACCAACTATCTTAACTGGAACATTATTTAAAGAAATAGTAGTTCGTATTTGTTCATTGTTCCTCCCTGGTGAGAATGCCGCGTAGGATGCGATAAAAGGAATCTTCCCATAGTTTGCAAGTCCTGACGCTACAGTCGCTAAGTTTTGCTCAGCTACTCCTAACTCCACATACCTATCGGGGAATTTCTCGGCGAACCAATGCATCCTTGTAGACTCCGCAAGGTCAGCGCAAAGTGCAAGCACTCGGGCGTCTCCTTCTCCAGCTTCTACAAGTCCATGCCCAAAACCGTCTCGAGTTGGTCCTTGTTCAAGCTTATCCTTATCAAAGATATTATCTACTAGTTTTGCTTTTTTATTTATCATAATTTAATAAGATTAGTGAAGTGAAGTATGTTTTTAAAAGTCTGGCCGAGTGAAACGAGGGAGCCCGAAGACTTTTCAAAAACATATTTCACGAAACTATAATTATTCATGCTCGCTTTCTATTTTTCCTTTTAATGTCCTCAACTCTGCTAAAAACTTCTTTGCTTCCTCTGGCTTTGGTGGTTTACCATGCCATGTGTAATCAAATTCCATACCTTCAATACCTTTCCCAGGAATAGTATGTGCGATTATAAGTGTCGGTTTTTCATAAATCGCTTTTGCTTTTTCTACTGAATCTACTATCTCTTCCATATTGTGTCCGTCTATATCTATCACATGCCAACCAAAAGCTTCATATTTGTCACGTAGTGGTTCTAGCGGCATTACATCTTCTGTCATGCCATTTATTTGAATATTATTTCTATCAATTATTCCAGTTAAGTTAGAGAGTTTATTATTACCTGCAAACATTGCTCCTTCCCATAAGTTTCCTGCATCATGTTCACCATCTGACATTAGACAATATACTTGAAATTTCTTACCGTCCATCCGAGCACCAAGCGCCATACCTGCCGCCTGTGAAAGCCCTGAACCAAGCGGTCCTGAGACATTCTCAACTCCTGGAAGTCTTTCTCTCTCTGGGTGACCTTGCAATCTTGTTCCAAATTTTCTAAGTGTTTTTAACTCTCCTATAGGAAAGTACCCAGCGTGTGCCATAGTCGCATAACGTACTGGCACTATGTGTCCGTTAGAAAGTATAAGTCTATCTCGCTCTTCCCAGTCAGGGTTTTTAGGATCATGATTTAAAATATGAAAATAAAAAGCAGTAAAGATGTCTGCCATACCAAGAGGTCCTGCAGTGTGACCTGAACCTGCTTCGGTTAACATCTCTATAATACTCTGTCGAATATCATTTGCTTTTAGTTCTAACTCTTTTATTTTTTTATCGTGTATATCTGACATAATTTTAAAATTGAAACAAGTATATTTTATGAAACATTAGATAGCTGTTTAATTATTTTTCCAATATCATCACTTTTAAAAATTGCTGATCCTACTGCAAGTCTATTTGCCCCAGCTTCAACCAGCTTCGATGCAGTCTCTAAGCTTACAGCACCATCAACACTTATTATAACCCTGCTGTATTTCTCTCGCAAATCTCTTATTTTACCAAGTACTCGCTCATCAAATCCTTGTCCTTGATACCCTATTTTTTCAATCCCCATAAACTGCACGAAGTTTATCTTCTCTATAAGTGGATAAATCTGCTCATTAGGTGTTGTGGTGTTGAGCGCTATACCAACCTCTACATCACTAGGGATCTTTAAGAAGACTTCTTCAATATTTTCCGTACTTTCTATATGGATTATTACCCTCTTTGCTCCAGCTTGTATCCAACTCTCTATAATAGTCTCTGGATCCTTAACCATAAGATCAACTTCAAAATCAAAATCTATTTTTTTAAGTTCTCCTTCTACATACGGCCAATCTTTTGACGGTACGAATTCCCCGTCCATCACATCAATCTGCACTGTATTTACAAAATCTTTTACATGAGAATATTTTTCATTCAAATCACTAAAACTCTCTGGCATTATCGCTGGAATTATTTCAATCATAATAAATTTTCAAAAGTGAAGCAAAATGTATTTTTTAAAAGTCTGGCCGAGCTGAGCTCGGAGGCCCGAGGACTTTTCAAAAAACATATTTTGCGAAACGACTTAAAATTATATATCATAAATCTTTTTAGTTATCTCTGCAATTTTAGTAATTCGCCTTACATGCCTTTCTTCTCCTGAGAACTTTGTTTCTAGCCATATTTTTACTGCTTCTTTGGCATTTTCTTCTGTCAAAAACCGCGCACCTAAAGATAGAACATTCGCATTATTATGCTCACGCGATATTACTATTTCATTAGGAACTTTTTCACTTGGTACTTCACATTGTCCATTGAAAACTACTGCTCGTACATTTGGATACCTGTTTGCAACTATTGCTTCACCCTGCCCTGAGCCACCAAGTATTATAGCTTTAAGTTCGTCTGGATTTTCAGATACTTCACTCGCCGCTTTTGATATAGAATCCGGATAGTCGTCGTTCTCGTCGTACTCAAACGCACCATGATCCTCTACTTCGTGTCCGAGCTCTTTGACATACACAACCAACTTCTCTTTTAGTTCAAAGCCTGCATGATCTGTTGCAAATAATATTTTCATTTTAGTAAATTAAGTATAGCGAAACGATTAAGTAATATGTTTAGCTGTAGCAACTACGTGTTTCAAAAGAGAGTTGGCATATCCGGCTTCATTGTCATACCACGATAGTATTTTTATAAGATTCCCACCTGCAACACGTGTGAAAGAAAGATCTGCGATAGAAGCATGAGGGTTCCCAATAATATCAGATGACACTAAAGGTTCTTCCGTCACAGTAAATACTCCTTTCCACCTGTCTTCCTTTGCTGCTTTTTTTAGTATTTCATTTACTTCTTCTTGTGTTGTCTCTTTCTTTGTAACAAATGTAAGATCAGCATATGAACCTGTAATCACAGGTACTCGTACAGCAATACCGTCAAAGAATGGTATACCCTTAACTGCTTTAGTAACAGAAGTAGCAGCGCCTGTTGAAGATGGGATTATGTTGTGTGCTGCTGCTCTTCCTCTGCGAACATCTTCATTTTCATGACTTGGAGAATCAACAAGAGCTTGCGTAGCAGTATAACCGTGAATAGTATCAAGAAGTGCTTTTTCTACATCTAAAGCTTCTTCCATTATTTGCATCACTGGAGACGCAGAGTTTGTAGTACAGGATGCATTTGAACTTATATCACACGTTTTAAGCCTGTCTTCATTAACTCCCATAAGTACTGTAGCTGCATCAATACCTTCTGGTGCTTCACCTTTTACGGGGGATGACACTACCACTCGTTTTGCTCCAGCATCACGATGTGCGTTCGCTTTACCATAGTCTGCAAAGCGTCCTGTGCTCTCTACTACAATATCAATATCCAAATCTTTCCAAGGTAACTTTGCTGGTTCACGTTCGCTTAAGAAAGTTATTACTCTGTCTCCCACTTTTAAATTACTTCCATCTACAGAAACTTCTTCATCTAACTTTCCATATACGGAATCATATTTTAATAAATAAGCAATATTGTCTATGTCGCCTATGTCGTTAATAGCAACAACTTCAACACCTGGCGAATCTTTAGCTATTCTAAAAAAAGCCCTACCAATTCGTCCAAAACCATTTATAGCAATTTTTGTTTTTTTCATATAATTAAAAATTAATTTTAAATCAGATACTTATTATACCAATAGTTTTTATAAAAATAAAATAAAGCAAAGGAGGGTCAGACCCTCCTTTGCTTTATTCAATTATCTCCTGTCCTAATTCTGCGTTATCTGATTTAAAACTAACCCAATCTTCAACCACCTCCTTGCATCCATTTGCACCATTAAAAAATTCTAAAAAGAAATCACGCTTCGTTACTCCAGAAAAGTTTTTTTCTCCAAGATAATTCTTATAACTTGACCACTTGTAAGAACTAGCCCAGTCAATTGCTTTTTTCTTATTTTTGACTTGCATATCTTTCCATCTTGATTCTATTAATTCAATTGGATTTGTATGTACATAAACAAAAGTATTCATAAACTGCCTATCGTCTTTTACTACAACAGATTTATACCGAGACTGAAAAAGAGGACCTACTCTATCATACTGTTTATTAAAATAAGTGGTATAGCCACCAATTTTTTGCATAAAAAGAGAGATTCCGTTTTCTCTAATTTCACGAACAATAAGATGGTAATGATTTGGCATAAGAGTAAAAGCCATCAATTCAACAATTGGATCACTTCTTTTATTTTCTTCTCTTTGTTTTTTTAATTTTTCCGAAACAGATAAAAAAATATCTGATGTTTCCTTGTCTGCTTTATTTATAAAATTCCATATATCAACATGTTCTGAAGTATTACAAAATTCAAGCCCTAATATAAAACGACTATAGTCTTGTGGTTTGAGATATATGTCGCGCTTTTCTACTCCGCGATTCACTATATGATAAATTCCACCATTTTCAAAATTACGTGGCTGTCTTGGCATATATTTAATATACCACAGCAAAGGAGGGTCTGACCCTCCTTTGCTGTGGATAATTGTAACTAGAGAGATTCGATCTTGATATATTTTGTTGATTGTTAGAAGGCTAGGAAGCCGCCACACTAGAAAGACAGGAAGCCGCCGCCGGAGATGCCGATTACAGAGGGTGTGGAGTTAGCTGAAAGCGTGTAATTAACTGTCATAGCAGTCATATAGGGAGATACGGCAGTGTCGGCTGTGGTGTAGATTGTCCTGTATTGGAAATAGCGGTTATCCCCCGATGTAATAGCCTCCGAAGACGAAGCAGTAAGGAAACCTGAAGAGCCTCGGAAGTCGTCCAGATATACCGTTCGTCCCCCTGCTCCATTGGTAGGTCTTATGGTGATCCTTTCAACTGCATCTATATGGGAGTCTAAAATACCTCCAAGTGGCATGTACTCTCTCTGCCATTTGAAGACAGTGGCATACTGGGTGTATCCGCCAGAAGGGAAAGTGGAACCTGTGTCCCATTGGTCTACATTTACTACACCTGTTGTGGTGTTAGTGGTGGTGGCTGTACCTTGAGCCAAGTACTCTGTACCACTTACGTTTTCTTTAACTATAATCTTGTCTCCTATATAAAGGCCTGTGGTTGTAGCGGAGAGCCCTGTGGTTGTGGCAGTGATAGCAAACTGTGTGTCTGAAGAGTCTGCTATAAGGTCGCTTGGTTGAAGGGACGCTTTGAAATCAATGGTAATAGGATGCGCCCGTGCGCCGTATTCATAAGCTTGACGGATTTCAGCTTGAGTCATGGCGGTATTTAATATTCTGATTTCATCCAAATTGCCATTCCAATAAGTTTGGACATTTATTTTTCCGATAGCTAATGGGGCAGCAAAATTTGGCATATTATCTGTGTCGGTATTTACCGTCCCTATTTCCGCACCATTCCACCACGTACTGTAATCGTCACCACTCCTTACTATTGCTACATGATACCAGGTGTCAACAGATGGAGCAGAAGGAAGGTTTTTATTTGAACTAATAATATCTCCAGCGCCATTTGCAACTATAAACTCCCATGTGTATGTTCCACTATTATTTACAAGTGCAAAATACCATTGAGTACCATCAACTACATACTGGGACATAAACTTATAGTTACTACTAGGGAGAGTTGACAGAAGCACCCATCCCGACATAGTCCAATCACCACCTGATGCCCCGCCAAACTGCCAGTCATCACTGTCGGGAATTTCCAAATAATCCCCCGTGCCGTCAAAGGTCATCGCATTGCCGATTTTGCCGGAGGCAGTGATTTTGGCATTGCCGTTGGCGGTGATGGTGTGCGAGCTTATGCTGGAATCTTTTATGCTTGTAGAATCAGTTATCTCATCACCATGGATGAAGAGCACTGTAGAAGTAGATGTGGTAGCGCTGTCGTAGTTTGCCCAAGCGGACTCGCCTATTGTCGCTTCCAAGTATGTACCAAGCTCGTCACCCGCTACCCAGAACGGCATAGTGGTAGAAGCAGAGAAATCCTGCACTGTAATGTCGCGGGAGATTTTGTGATTCGCACCAAGGCGATATGCTTCGGCAACCTCGTCAGCTGACATACCATAACCTTTCATTATGCGAAGTTCGTCAATAGCACCATCTGTAAAATTTGTCTGCCCTGTAGCTGAACCTATTTCTAATTGACCTGTAAAATTAGCAGTTTCAGAACTTGTGACAGTTGCTGTTTGCACTCCATTTGTATATATTGCGTAATCATTGCCATTTTTAACAACAGCAATATAATTCCATGAATCTGGGAGTTGGCCTACTCCAGAACCTTGCAGAGATATATCTGTTATGCCATCTGCATCAACATAAAATTTAACCCCTTCACTAGATCCATTGTAGTATAACCTCCAAAAATTATTTGCATCTTGATATTGACCTAAATAATGACCATTACTCCCTGTTGGAGTTACGGTGTGATTTACCCAAAAATCTATTGTGAAATCACCCGAACTAGCAACTATATCCCAATCAGCACTATCATCTACTGTCAGATAATCATCAACTCCGTCAAACAGTCTTGCCTTACCAAATATACCATCCACAACTGCTGGGTTGCTGGTGGTTGTGGCGTCGTTGTTGTTGGTAGTTGCATCATAAAGAGTTGTGCCTTCAGTCGTGCCAGTCTCTTCAAAGTGCCACAGTGCTGTAGTGTTACCATCAATTTGCGATTTACCAAGCTCAAGCTTCATAGAACCAGAACCTTCCATTATGATATTACTCTCATCTGTCGCAACAGTATTTGAACCATACTGCCTTTGTGGCGGAGTGAAGTTGGATGTCCAACGTGCAACACCTTTGGAGATGCGAAGTTCGTCGAGAAAGCCTGAGATGTCAGAGGTTCCAAGATTATCTGCAGCAACTCGTAGCGTATTGTCGCTGGAAATACTTAAACTCTGCCCCGCTGTACTCCCAATAGATATACCGTCTACATATTGAGTAATTGTCCCACTGTCTCGGACTACTGCTAAATGATGCCAAATGTCTACACTGGGTGTCCAAGCATGTACTACACTTATATCCCACGGCGATCCTCCATCATCATTTGCAAAGTAAAAAACAAGTGAGCCGGCATTATTATAATTCCACCAAAACCCTTTAGTCGTTGCAGTGGCTTCTGTATTAGCTACAAGAGTATCTACTCCAAGACTGGTCCACCTTGCCCATAAATCAATAGTAAAATCCCCTGTAAAATCCCAATCGTCAGAATCCGGCACACTCAAATAATCTCCGCTTCCATCAAAGAGTGCGCTTCCTCCTGCAAATTTAGAAAAGGCTGTGTCAACTTGAGCATTGTCGTTTGCGGTTACTGTATGCGTAGTTGTAGCAGAGTTAGGGAAAGTTGTGGCGGTGTCTGTGCCGTTCATATGCAAGAGGAGTTTTGTATAGTCGTCGTTTATTATTGGTGTCGCTTTCCAGTTCGCACTGTCACTATCCATACTTTCAATCTGCGTTTCACTTGTCACTGGCTTCCACGCTTCCCATGTGCCGTCGTTCGGGTCACTCGTCGCCCCACTTCGTGTCTGGATTTCAATATTGCCGACGTTGTAGTTGGAGAGGATTTCCGCGGCGGATAGAGCGCGGCCTTTGTAGATGCGAACGGAATCTATAATTCCATCATAATCGCCAAATACTGCTGGATCAAGAGTTCCAATTCTCAAATCAGCCGCATATGTAGCTGTTGAAGCGTCTGTAACCGATACATCTTTTAAACCATCAACATATATACTATATTCAGTTCCTGTTTTAGTAAGTGCAACGTAATGCCAAGCATTATCATTGAGACGTGTAGTCCCAGTAAGATCAATGATTGTAGAAGTGTCTAGAACTTGAAGTCGTAAACCTACTGCACCACTATAATGAAAATACCAAAGACGAGTACCGCTTTCTCGTTGAGAAATAAGACTTTGAGTATTTGTATCGTCTGGCATTTTCATCCAAAAATCAATTGAGTAATCTGTCGTATCTGCAAAAACATCCCAATCTGTACTATCAGCCACACTCACATAATCATCCGCCCCATCAAACATAAGCGCACCTGCGCCCCAGCGGAGATTTTCTGCCGTCCAGCCATCGCCAGATGCATCATCTTGACCGGAGGTTGTCATATTGGTAAGGGTACCAGTGTGGCTGTTTGCAGATGAGTCTGATGCGCTTGTGCCTGAAGTTTCGTTGAAGTTCCACTGGGCGACGAGCGATGTGTCATTAAAAAGTGTCTCGCCGTCGCCTGTTTTTACACCACCCTCCGTCCACGACAGCGTGTCCCATTCAGTGCCAGTCTTAGTAGAATCTATAACTTGCGAAGTATAAACTGCGTATGGCCGCCGCGAAGCGGCGGCTTTTATCTCTTCGGTCGTAAGGGCGCGACCTTTGGTGATGCGGATTTCATCGATGTAGCCATAGTAATCTTGTGCGCTGCTTGGCCCTTTATCTCCAATATGAAAAGCATTGGTTGAATTATATAAAGTATCACCAGTTACATCACTTGTTGAACCCTTTACTCCATCTATGAATCCATAAATACTATTACCATCTCTAACAATAGCAATATGATTCCATGAATTTAATGTGAGGGCGCCAGCGTCTGCATTGGAAATAGAATCCCATGAAGAACCATCTGTACTTGCATATATGTGCAAGTGACCATCTGCCCATACCTGCGCCAATATTGGAGTAATTCCATCACTTAGCGCTTGTCCAAATATTGATTCGTAATCTACAAATGAAGTAGCATAAATCCACATATCAATGGTAAAATCTCCACTTCCAAAATTCCAATCATCACTATCTGGTACACTCAAATAATCCCCTGTGCCGTCAAATGCTAGAGAGTTATTTAGACCAAGCTGAGTTACAGCGCTAGTAGTTGATGCATTGCCGTTTGCAGTTATTACTCTAGTACTTGAAGCCGTGTCTGTTATCACAGTAGAGCCTGTTGCCTCGTTGCCGTGTATAAGGAGAACTGTATATGGATCAAGACCGTGCTCTTGATAACCGATCTCAAGCTGAGTGGATGAAGTAGCGTCAGCATCTACTACTCTGTTAAACTGCCCTGTAAAGTCCGAGTCAGCATTGTGGGTTACAGACGGGTCTATCATCACAGGATATGCACGTGCAACGTCGTGGAGCCAAGGACCATTTGCTTTGAGGATGATTTGGTATGTTGATATTCCTGCGACCGAGGACTCACCTCCGTCCGTTTCGCTATCGCTCCACTGCCCGAGGAAAGACCTCCGTCTTTGTTCCGCTACGCCTTCCACTGGTACTATATCAATAGCTACATCCTCAGAGCGCACACCACTCGCATCCATCATAAAAGGCCTTTCAAAATTAAAAAGATAATTGCCTCCACTGTCTGTGAAGTACCAGACACCATCTTTACCTTGCTCTACTTGCACACCTTCTGAGAACTCTGCATCAAATACAAAACCTACATCCCTACCTCCATTGTCAGCCGGCGCTACTTTAAGAATGATCTCTTCTTTAACTCCCCTGCCTTTGTCTATCCTGTAGTTGATGTCTGCATTATCAAGCGCGCTTCTATATATAAGGCGAGGCTTCTTGTCGCCGTCCCCTGAGACCACAGTTTCTAGAGACGGAGCAGTTGCATTTTCATTTGAATCAGCGAGAGAGAAAGTTAGTGAATGAGGAATATTTGAAGTATGTGATATGTAGGTTACTGTAGGTTTGTTTGGATTCTCTTTATCTCCTAAAAGGACTTCAAACCTTGGGTTGTTGTTTATATATAAAGCGTTGGACGGATCGTCTTCTGCTACACGGACAATGTCATCGTTGGGCTCGTAAGTATGACGAGCTGAACTCTGAGGCGATAAAGTAAAAAGAAAGTATCCACCTACAAGCACAGTAGCAATAAAGATGATTGCAAATGTATTATTATTCTCTATGTAGTGGTTTATCTTTTTCATATTTATGTTTGTGGTGTGCTTGTACCTGTATCAGTAGTTGCTGGTGTACTAGTAGCAATCTCTGGTGTGGATGTAGCAGTATCTTCTTCTAATGTATCTATTACTATAGCATTAAGATCATTTACATTGACCGTCCTTGTAGATGTAGCTGTATTACCTGCTTGGTCAGTTGCTGTGTAAGATATAGTGTATGTGGTTGAGCTTGCTGTGTTTATGCTAATTTGTGATGTTTGTATACCGTCTAAGTACGTGGTTACACCTAGGTTTTCGTTTACATCATCTGTGACTGTGGCTCCTAGGTCTGAGTATGTGTCGCCAATATTAATCTCCGCTGGATTGTTGCCGTTTATTGTTATTACTGGTGGGGTTGTATCGGTGCCTGGGGTAGTGGTTGATGTTGCTTGCTCTGAGCTTGTTGAAGAGGTTGTTGAGTTATTAGAAGTAGCTGTAAGATTAAGTTGTGACTCAAGCGATTCTATACGTGCTCTAAGTTCCGTAATTTCGTTTTTATTTGAAAGAATACTTGCAACATTACTTTTAACAGTAATCCAAATCTCTTTAATCTTATCAGCCAACTCCTGTACACCTGCAAGTGTAAATGTTACAAGTTTGTAGATGTCTACACCTTTGCCTGATACTGAGAGTACGTCAGTTGGTGCTTCTTCTGCGATGAGTCCGAGACGCATTGGTGCGTCGTCGTCTTCATGATTGTAGTGGTATTGAGCTACGTCTACTGCTTCTAGTTCTTGTAGTATTGTTCCTTTGTCTGCGTCTGTTATGTATGTGATGTCTTTCTTACTTTCCTTTGTTGAAATGTTTACAAATGCTGTTGCTGCTATGTCTCCTATTACGTGCATCTTGTATTCGGGTGATGTGGTGCCTACTCCGATGTTGCCGGATGCGTCTATTACCATACTAGAGATAGTAGTTGAGGCATTTGATATATCTATAATAGAAGGATTTGGATTAGCCCATGAAGTCTGTACGAATGCTAAGATTTTACCTACTCCACTTTGAGGTAGAGCTATAGGATCTCTTTCTGAACTTAGAGCTAGTCTTGCATTCTCTGTTGCTATTGTTTGATATGATCGCTTGTTAGTTCCGTCATAACTTTCCATCGCTCTACCTAAGACTACACCCTGTCCTGTTGCCTTCATTGATACTCCTGGAACAGATGATGTAGTTAGATAGTCTCCTATTTCAATTGATCCATTCTCTGTTGATACTTTAACTGGAACTCTACCTACAAGAGCTACGAGAACTTCACCTGATATTTGATTAATACTGTGTACTGTTTCAGCTGTTCCTCCTCCTGACACAAGACCTGGGTTTGTTGTTACTACTCCTACTAGAGTAGAGTCGTATGTTGTAGCTCCAGATTTCTTTACTAAGCTGTCTTGATGAGAATTGTCTAGGATAAGTACATCTCCTGGCTCTAGTGTGTTATCTAGAGTTGGTGTCCACTCAGCTACATCTGCACCACCACCAGTCCAAGAACCATCTGCTGTAGCTTCACCGTCACCTCGTAGGATAAATTCATTATCTGCTCCGCCTCCACTTTGCAGATTCATCATATTGTATGCAGTACTTGCAGACCGTGTAGCTACTCCAAACAGAAGGGATCCTGTCATAGTGGCGTGACTATTTTCAACACGGACACCTTGGGAAGCGGCTAATGATGCGCGCATACGCACTAACTCACTACCTCCAGCACTAGCTGTTGCTCCTATATACATATTACCGGCTGAAGTAAATACTGTATTGAATGGGCCTGAAGAATCACCATCTGAATCTCCAATTAAGTGCAGAAGATCAGAACCACCATGCAATGTATCTGTTATCTTTACTATATCAACTAATGAGCCTCCTACTGAACCCTTAACCTCTAATCCTACCACTTCAGAACCTGAAGGTTTAACTAGAAGTCGTGATGTTCCAGGACTTGCCGTCCCTATGCCGACGTTGCCTGATGTATCTATTACCATTCCATTGGTTGCAGAATCCTTTGCTATAAAGAAAGTACCTGCGGTATTAGGTCCTATTTCCCACATATTTGAACCTTGACTTAGTGCCAAAATACCTCCTGTAGTACCATACACATCAAGTACAGTACTAGCTGATGTAAGCACAGAAAGATTCGCCCCCGGTGTCGTCGTCCCAATCCCGACGTTGCCACCACCTGAGTTAATTGATAAATCTCCAACTCCACCTCCACCTCCAGATTCTAGCCTACTAACATTTGAAGAATCAACCCACATATATAAACCTC
>Ga0233437_1001692_pt1 | contig 38544 bp, 39 predicted proteins | sample SI_122_August201_FD_182714 | JGI IMG/M metagenome (GOLD analysis project Ga0233437, IMG submission 182714) | Seawater microbial communities from Saanich Inlet, British Columbia, Canada - SI_122_August2016_200_MG | ecosystem: Environmental > Aquatic > Marine > Inlet | place: Canada: British... | reverse complement strand
CAAGATCAACTTGATCGTGTGGCTTGGTTGCTTAATACTAGACCACGTAAACGACTGAACTGGCTGACGCCAGCTCAGATGCTAAAACAGTAGTGTTGCACTTAGGTTGTTAATCTACAACTGGTGAATTAAAGCCCGAAGTGCAATAAACAGTAATGTGCAGAAGTGTGGGATAGAATTGAATAATAGCCATTTTAATTTTGAAATATAGATACTCGTATCATCTAATCTCTCAAAAAGACTTCTAACATTCTGTATTGTGGACTATAGAATATAAATAATAAAAAAACCGCATATTTCATTGAAATACACGGTGTTGTGTGCAGTGTCACTTATTTGCGCGACAAGGTTCACTCTTGCGGGGTTCTAGTCCCTTTGTTTGCGGAGAATGGATCAATTGTTTCAATAACACCAGTCTCGCGGCTTTCACGTGCTTCTGAACCAAGAATAAGTTTATCGTGCTCCTCTAGGTCGATTGTTGGAAAACCACCAAATTGTTTTGCCAACAAGTAATGAAGGCGGCGTAAATGTTTGCGATACGTCTCGAGCTTGGCAATCTTCGTCGATTGAGAGGCAGCAAAAGATTCATACTCATCGTTCATGGTATTGGCCATATCCTCCCAAACTTTTGAGGGAATTGTGGGATATGACTCAGATACTGCTTGGAAAAACTTACCACCAGAAGCAGCACGTCCTCCCGCGCCAATTGTTTCACCTAGTACTGCAACCAGAGTTTCCTTGAAGTCCTCAACCACGTATCCCTGACCCTGAATCTTCTTGACCATTTTGTCCATCGCAACGTCGATTTGCTTCTCCTGCGCCCTTATACCTTCCTCGTCATTCACCATCGTGTTGTAAGTGGATACGGTGCATCCGCCAATACCCAACATGAGTACTATAGGAATTAACGCAAGAACAATGAGAGTTTTTTTCATCAGACTTTTCCTTCCTTACGAGAAAAAAGTAGTTAAACACAACGTTAGTCACGAATACAAATCGCTACCGTAGGCAAAAGCCAAACACCAGCCCATGCAAATGCCAAAAACTGAATGTACCAGGGCATTTTTACATCAGATGCTAAGAACTCGAAATCTGCCATGGGTTTTCGTAGGTATCCTTTGTCACCTGGAGCCTTGATTCTTTTCAATATCGTGTCAACGAAGGTACCTTCTTTACCTTCAAGGGTTTCCAGATCTCGCACTTCACATTCAAGGGTTCTTTTGAATTCTGTGTGATCGGTATAGGCCATAACTCGACACCAATTAATTTTCTTTTGTGTGTAACCAATACACACACAGATGTCGTTTTTCTTGCCCTCTTGCCAGTGTTCGCGTAGAGCTTGAAAGAAACCAATATCTGCAGTGCCAACAATGTAGACGACAATGTTGCATTGCTTTTGTGATCCTAGGGTTTGCAAGGCCTCATCGAGTTTTTTATCAACGAGTTGGTCAAATCCTCCACCAACCTTGGCTTTTTGCTCAATGATTCGATCAAAATAGACGGGACCATACGTGCCTGTGGTGACACGAGGATAGGGGACTAAGTAGTCCGCGTAGCCTTCTTTTACACCCTGAATCTTAAGTGATGTGTCGGCCGCTATTAGATAGTTGGCCTCAATATGTTCATTGCTGGTGGGAATTTTAGATTCCTTTTTTCCATCCCAAGTAATGCTGTGAATTTCTGCTGTACCATCACCGTCAGATCCGGAACCCCAGTCTTCATCATCAGCCCAAATATTGGTACGCGAATTAACTCTTCCTTGGCCACCAAATCTCTCAACATACGCAAACCAAACTGCTTTGGTTGTTGGAATGGATTCTTTGGCCATAGTGGTAATGTCGTACGAAGCTGAGTGATGTGTGTCTGTGTCGTCTTCATCATCAGCTTCGTCTACCCATGCTTCTTCCCAGGTAACCTCTCTAACTGAAGAGTTCCAGATCACAATGTGACCTAAATTTGTAAACCAAAGAAATGCGAGCGCAAGCGTAACGTATGAACAAGGTATAGCAATGCTGCTAAAAAACACTAGTTCACTGCCGGTGAATTCTTCGTGGCTATACCACCAGTAGATGCCGCCAATAAGAATGGCGGATGTGATGATATAGAAAGGCATTGTGCCTGATACGACCAACCATGTTTCCCTTCCTTGCTTTGTCACCAATATGTGAACAAAACCTAGAATTATTAGACCAAGAGAGCCTAGGAAAATCTTGAACAGAACATCGTTTTTACCGTGTGGACCACCACCCAAGAATCGATTTCTTCCGAGATAGCTCATTGTGTAACTCCTATTTTCAAAGTGACGAATTGTCAACGAACTATAATTTACTTGTTATATACAAAAATACTGCATAAAACACACAGTATTTAACAAAATCAAGAACACGTGATTATATAACAAATAATAATAATGTCAATTTAGCCGGTATAAAAATTGCCAAAACCATATATTGTTACTACAATCAAGTGTTCTTTGAAAATATACATTTACTGTGAGATGAGCTATTATTTTCTTTTTTACACAGGAGGAGAATGACGATGTCTAAAACATTGATTACGCCTGACAAACGAAAGCAGATTTTTCGATTACTTAAAGATGAATTAAACAAGTCGACTCTTGATGACCTAGAGGCGCAACTTGTCATTGAGCGGGGTGACGAACTTCAAGATGGTCTGCGAAAGTTTCTCATAGGATTGTCTTCTTCAAGCTGCTATGAAAACGAAGAAGTAGCTTCAACCTGCGGTTACTCCACAACAGAGTTATTTAGCTACTCTACTCCGAAATCGATTGCTATTCAGGTAGAGCGTCTCAGAGAATTTTTCCCTGGACTCGGAACAGTTGATGAGAGTATCGCTACACGTGACTTACCCATTAATGCTGAAGGTTACTTTGCTATTCCGCGTTGGGAAATAATCGCTTCAACCTACGGTGAAGCTGTTCAGGAGGTGCTGGACCTGTTCAAGTGGAACCGTGACAGTAGGTTTCATAATGACTGCGAAGATCAGCTTGGTTTACAATACCTACGTCAAAACAGTTGTACTATGGTGAAGTTTGAACAACTGAGTGAACAGCAGACAGGGCACGACATTCTTGTTTTTCCAGCCCAGTTTGGCATCCTTCATCGTGGTAAATCGGTTCGTCGTGCTCGCGAAGTTATGCCCAGTAATGAGTTTAGCCTCAATGCTTTCTCAATTGCCATCATGTTGCTAATTCATCCGGAACGTCTCCATCACTACAATGATCTTAGCATCAACTGTGCAGGTGACGAGTGCTCTTCTGATGCTGATGGCTATTTTGACAAGGCGCCGTGGTTTAATTTCGACGCTGGTTGGGTCAATTTTAGTGCGGACGATGTTGATAATGTGACTGAGGATTATGGTTCCGCATCGGCGTTTCTCTCGCAGTGATTCTTGTACCTTGAATGTTTGGAACTTTTTATCCCCTGTTAAAATTTTTGGGTTGTTTACACTAATTTGTGATCAGCTCTTTTTTATTACATCTATTTACTTTTTTAATTTTAATAAAAACCCCGATTATAGTAATCGGGTGTTGATTTAGTCGTTAATCACAGAATTGTCCTCGTAGGTGTTGGCTGCCTTTGTTCTTAGATCTAATTGCAAGTCAGGTGGAATTGGTCGATGTTGAAAAGTCTTTTTGTCGAATGGGGTTCCAAACAATCGTTGGTAGACGCGGGGATGATCGCATTTAATCGTGTTTAAATCCATCATCATAGCGATTGCTGGGTGATTGCGCATTAAGGGATAAGCTTTTTCTTCTCCGATTATCTTGAAGCATAGGAATCGTTCATAAAACATGGTATGTCGAGGGTGAACAGTAATTAATAACTGATCCACATTATGGTGTTTGGCGCATTGAGCGGTAAGGGCCATAAGACGGGAAACTATAGAGAAACATTTCTGGTGTCCATGTTCTTTATCGGCCAGACAAGAAATTTCTACAAAACTAATTCCTTGCTTACGTCGCGTTGCGATTTGCTCGGGATAGATCGTTTCCATAGGTAAGCCTAATTGACCGTCGCCGATTACACTTAAGGTACAAAGAGTTTCATCACGGTTGGTCGCTATTAGCACCTTTGTCGTCGGGAGCGAGTGAAATGGAGTCACGCGCATTTGATAGAGGTTTGCTTCGATTAGACCGGAACGTAGATAGACTTGGTAGACTAATCTAAGGGCTGTTACCAATTCGTTGCAGCTACTGGCAATTTTGTAGGTGGGTTTCGAGTTTCTTGGCATGCGAATTACTGCTACCGGTGAGGTGCTTTTGACCTGATTTGCGATAGACATTAAGTAACCTCCGGTGAAACTAGGAATTCTAGGTTAACAACAGTTTTTCCGTTGATTATCCGTGTTAGTTGTTCACTTGAGTTAGTAGTTATCTCAGTAGTGACACATATTTGCTTGTAAGGCATATACATAATTCCTAAACGAGGATTGGGAAAAGAACAAAAACAAATAAATATTTACTTGTCGAGTAAAGATAAATTATAGGTAGTTAAAAAGCAATGTTGGGGTTGTAAGAGATAGCACTCGATTAACAAGCTGTATGTGTTTTTTGTTTTGTTAGATAAGGTTTGAATGTTTTATGATTTCGAGCTGCAGGTACCTTGGTACATAAAGATATGTATTTATGTAACTTAAATTAGAATAAGTACCGTATAAAAAACCACTGTGAACGTACAGTGGCTGTTAGGTGTTATGATTGTTAGTTGGTGTTTTTTTGGGTGGACATAACCTTCTTCATTATTAGGACGAGGAAGAAGGCGCTGAAAGATAGCAGTGCTCCCATTTTAGCTCCATCTAGAGCGGCTCCGGCAGGGAAGGCGGCGGTAGACATGAACAGAGCTACGGTGAATCCGATAGCTGCAGCCATACCTACTAACCATAAGTCCTTCTTATTCATGCCGTCGGGAAGTTCTAGTTTGAAAAGATAGCCTCCGAGTAGAGCAAACGAGACGATACCTAATGGTTTACCTACTAATAAGCTGAATAGAACTAGACCGGTTACCAGGTTAACACTGGAGAGCATAACGCCAGCGTTGACGAGGCCGAATAGTCCTAAGATTATCTCGACTGGTCTTTTCCACCAATGCTCAAAATTGTTGAGTGCGTCATCGATGCTATGTGAATCATGGTCTATTTCTACGAATACACCCTGATCATAGCGTTCGTGAGGCATGGTGAAGATAATGGGGACGAGGGCTAGAGCTGGATGTATACCGCCCCAATAGAAGCCAAACCAGCTCAATATGCCAGGACCAATGAGGTATGGCCAAAAAGAAGTGAACTTGAGGAATCTGGTCATTATGAACCCGAGGCACATGGCGCCACCAGCGAAAGAGGAGAATAAAAGTAGGTTTATATCTCCAGTGGGGTAACAGGTCGTAATAATGAGAAGCCCAATGGCGTCATCGGCAACGGCGAGAAGCAGAAGAAAAGCTATTGCTGGGTGGCGGGAACCAAAAACAATTCTGGCTACCAAGTAGCTGAAGGCGATGTCTGTAGCACAGGGTATAGCGCAACCACGTATTAATGAAGGTTGTCTGAATAACCAGCAACCGACAACGTATAGGAATGCTGGCCCAACTACTCCTCCCAAAGTGGAAAAAAGTGGCATGGCTGCTTTCCGTGGTGATGACAAAGAACCACCTGGTAGAATCGACTCGCGGATTTCCTTGGCTGCAATACCAAAAAACATACACATGAGCACATCATTAACCCAAAACTCTAGGGGATGAATGAAATGCTCGTAACCTGCATGATCGACCATATTGATCCAGACCAGGGCTACTAGTGATCCCGCGATGAGAAAACCAGACGATTCGAATAGAAATCCAATTACTCTTTTTACCACTGCACGTCTCCCTTTTGAAACGAATCACAAGAAGTTGACAAGGAACAAAACCGAAACAGGAGCATAACAAAAAAAGGGCTCATGTCAAGTAGCGGGATTGTCTTGCGTTAATTCTGTATTAAGTTGGTGCTCAAACAACTATATTCGTGCGTTACTGTTTATATTCCAAGTTGGGTGGAGATAGTTGAGATATATGTAGTAAATAGATAGGGGATAGCAAAAGCGAGTCCTACTATAGGTAAGGCGAAAGCTACTATGCTTATTATTAGTGTCCAGAGAAACATTTTACGTGTTTGCTCGACACTTTTGAGAATTTGTTGAAGCAGTTCTCGTTCTTCTTGCTTGGTCATCTCTGGGGCTGGTTGGGTTTCGTTGGCTGTCATTGGGTATAAGTATATCACGTTAGATATTTTTTTAATTGTGAGTGTTATAATATATTCATGTTTTTACGTCCACCTGGGGAGCCAACTAAGCTAAAGAAAATAGTATATTTGATTGCCGCTACTTTTCTAGGTTTGATGTTAAGTTTTATTGCGCATGCATTTATTGAGATGGGATATTTGAGTTGGGCCGAAAAGAAGGGTGTGACTGTAGCTTTTTTGAATGGTTGTACGCTTTCACCGCTTCTTCAAGTTACAATTTTGGGAGTGGGTGTAATCGGGGGATACCTTTTGGGTCGTTTATGGTGGCGTAAAATATATATTGAAAAGGTTTGGATTAAAAGATAGATAGGGTTCTTGTAATGTTCTATTGCCTGTGTCAGTATCATCTGTGCTGAGGTGGTTTATTGCTGTTGTAAATACAGTTCTTTAACAAGGAGAAGCGAGATGGCTGGTACTGAAATGTTGGTTTCGACAGTTCAACGGACAAGTCTTCAAGCAGGAGACATTGTAACATTTAATGATCAGACGATGCGACTCTGGGTGTCTAGGGCATTAGATAATAAGGATACGGAGGGAGTGGAGTTATTTTGTATGGATACAAATAGGCTTATAGAGGAGGAAGCTGTGTTTGCGCGGTTTATGGTTTGCATTGGAGGGATGACTAACCTTCATTCTAATAAGCTGATAGGAGAGAAGGAGGATCACGTATTTGTTTATAAGATGATAGATTGGGGAGCGGATATGGTAAGAAGAGATGAGATGGCTGGTACTGAAATGTTGATTCAGGCAGCTCAGCGGACAGCTCTTCAATCAAGAGATCGCATAGTATTCGACGATGAGACAATGAAGCTTGAGGTTTTTAGGAGGTTAAATAACAAGGTTCCGGTGTCAGATAAACTGTTTCGCATGGATACACGTGGTTTTATAGAGACGAAAGATGAATTTACCATCTTGCTGGAGTTTATTGCAGGTATGACTAATCTTTGTTCTGCTGATGTTTCGAAGTTGTCTAGTTCGGATGAACATTCATTCGGCTGTACGATGACAGATCGGGAAACGGATGTGGTAGGAAGAGAACCTGTCGGTTGATTCTAACTATAATCTCATTAGCTAGTTTTGGAGTCCTAAAAAACCAGGACTCTTTTTTTATTGGATTTGATATTTACTTGATGGATTTTGTTTGATGACTATACTGCATCTGTGTTAAGAAACGAGTGTTTCTGCAATAAACTGGTTCTTTTTATCCACAGAGGGAGAAAGTCGTGATAATTATTGAAACGATGGGAAAGTTTGACGATGTTGTTATCCGTGCAATTCCGAGCCTTTTGCAGGTTTGGATAAAACCTGAATATTACAGAGTATGGAGTATCGTTCGCGGGTCAGATAATATGATGGGGAAACCGTTTCTTCGTGTTATGGCAACTGATTCTTCTATGCTTCGGGATACTTGTATCTGTTTGGCTTACGACGGCTTTGATGTTTTTAGTGTGGGTGATGAGAATACGTGGCTTAGTTATCTGTACACATTTGATGAAATTGCTTGCGAAATTGGGGAGATTATTTCTGGGGAGAGGCAACGTCAAATAGTAAGAAATGTGATGCGGGCAGGGATTATGGGACATCAGAAGAGCCCGGAAGCAGCTATCCAAACACTTCGGATTATGATTGCTGGAGGTGCATTGGAATTAGGCGAGGATATTAAGCTAGACGAATGTTCAGATCAAGTACATATCTATGTGCATGATAATGACTCTCCTGAGAATTTAAAAAAACGTCAAATTAGGTGGCTTCAGATGTTAGAAATGTTGAGTCCAACGCCGTCAAAACTTTCGTGTGGTTAAGTACAAGCAACTATATTGGTTGCTTTTTTTTATTACTCCTACGCAAAACTGCGGGCGTAAGCCCGTAGAGTTTCACTTACTAACGCAAAAGAGCGCCTTGTGGGCGCTCTTTTGTTCCAATTGAGTTTCTACCTAGTTGCGGTGTTTTGCAAAGCAATCTCGGCAATAAACGGGACGATCTCCTGTTGGGTTGAAAGGTACTTTAGCCTCTCCTCCACAATCTGCACATGTAGCGTCAAACATTTGTCTGTCTCCGCCACCACCATCGCGAGATGGTCGTTGCTTTTTAAAGCAATCTGAACAGTAAACTGGACGATCACCTGTAGGATTAAAAGGTACTTGTGTGTCTACGTTACACTCAGCACACTTTACATCAAACATTTCTCGTTCTCCGTTGTTTCCATCCATATATATCTCCTCCTTTCGTGTTAGCCCCTTGTATAAAGAGACCCTAAATCGAGGTAGTCGCACCTAATGCTGACGCTCGATTTAACACAAAAAGTATTTTTCTGCACGTCTGCTCTGCGAGGAACGTTTCCCTCATTGACGATATTGCCACATTGTAGTGGTTTGTGTCAAGTCGTTAACGGTGCTGTGTTGAATCTCTATTGAGATATATGTAATCAGACCTTAAGCTGTGTGCAGGGGGAAATTTTACTCTTTAATAATATATATTTATGTCATTTGAATTACCAAAACTTAATTACTCGTACGATGCGCTTGAGCCGTTTATAGATGCGCAAACGATGGAGGTACATCATACAAAACATCACCAGGCTTATACAGATAAGTTTAATGCGGCAATTGCAGATAGTGAGGATTTAAACAAGGAGTCAGCGGAAGATATTATTGCAAACATTGATGCTGTACCGGAGGACATTAGGACTGCGGTTAGGAATAACGGGGGAGGATATATAAACCACAATCTTTTTTGGTTGGGCATGGTGCCGGCGAAGGAAGGAAAACAATTTTTGGATACAGAAATTGCTCAAGAAATTAATAGTAAGTTTGGTAGTCAGGATAAATTTCAAGAAGATTTTAGCGTTGCGGCTGCGACTCATTTTGGAAGTGGGTGGACTTGGTTGGTGGTGAATAAGGAGGGGGAGTTAGAGATAGTAACTACGAGTAATCAAGACAGTCCATTAGCAGACGGTAACACTCCAGTCCTTGCCTTTGATGTGTGGGAGCACGCTTACTATTTGAAGTATCAGAATCGTAGGCCTGAGTACATCGAAGCTTGGTGGAAAGTTGTTAATTGGGAGAAAGTAAGTGATCTGTATCAGAAGGCCGTGAAGCGGTAATAATTTGCAAATAGAGTATTTGGAAAAAAGTAAAATATGCTGTGCGGCTAATGTAAGCCAATTATTGTAGGAAGGACTAGTAAAACAACTAAATATTGGCTACTTTAACTTCATGACCTCAAGAGAAGAAGTTCAAAACTTGCTGACTTATTTTCAGCCAACGGAGCAGATAGCTACACCTGAAAGTCTGATTGAAGTTTCTACAGCAACTAAACGTATTGCTTTTGCATACGAGCGTTTTCGAAATACATTAGAGCCAGACGAAGAAGAGATACTCAGACGTAAGGCAATACGACGAGTACTTGAACGTCGACTTTTTGAAGATCGACCACCAGTTACAATTGCAACAACGCTTTTGCAGGAGATGATACGAGGGAATTATGTTAAGTCTTGCCCAAAATCCTTAGCTGAAAAAGTGGGTCTGATACTAAAGAAAGCGAAGCAGGTTTATACGAGTTTATCTCCAGATCATGCAGAGTGGTTTTTGCAGTTAGTGGCAGTGGCGATTGACCACGAACTATTCCCACCTTCGCGACAAGAGGCGTTGGTTCATATTATGTACAAAGATACGTATAAGCGGGTTGTCTGGACAGATAATTTTGTAGCTGCGGATGATCGTCCTATGCAGCTCTACCTAGGTTGTCACCGTGCTTTGTTCGCGGCAGATAATAGCGAGTTAGCTTATCACTATTTCATGCATCATTTCCCGGAGTGGAAGAAAAGTGAAATTAGCACTGAAGACGTAAATAGTATATCTAAGAAGTTGCCGCAATTTCATACGTTTATTGAGGGTTCTTTAAATCACCCGGCTCGAGATCGATTGACTAGATTACTTAGACCGGTAGCGGTGCCATACTTGGCTTTGCGGGATATGATAGTTGAGAATCAGGAGGCGGCCTTTGACTCGGACGATATATTTAACGAAGCAGCTCACAGCGCAATTAGTGGTCGGATCAGAAAAACAAGAGATCGTATGAGTAAGCGAGCCTGGCACAGTATTCTTTTCTTGTTTCTTACTAAGACGTTGTTAGCGTTTTTTGTAGAGATTCCTTATGAAAGATTTTTACTTGGTCAGATTCACTATTTAGCTTTAGCTACTAACGTGGCTTTCCATCCCTTGCTCTTGTTTGTGTTAGCTACCACGGTTCGATTACCAGGACAGCGCAATACGGAGCGTGTAGTTGATCAGCTGAAGAATATTGTTTCTGGTGAAGGTGAGTTACCAACCGTTATGATAAGTTCACCGCGTCGCTATGGAACGACCACTTGGTCTGTGTTTGCAATATTTTATGCTGTTATGTTCTTGGTAATATTCTGGGCCCTATTCTCTTTCTTGGATCGTCTTGATTTCTCTTTGTTAGCAATGTTCTTCTTCGTAATATTCTTGGGTTTGGTTAGCTTCTTGGCAACTCGAATTCGTCGATCAGCTGATGACTTGCGAGTTATTCCGAGAGGAGAGACAGTATTTTCAGCTATTACAAGTTTCTTTGCTCTACCGGTTTTGGAGTTCGGACGTTGGTTGGCTCAGAATATAAAGCAACTTAATGTGCTTTTGTTTCTTATGGATCGGGTTTTGGAGGCACCATTTAAGATATTAATAGACATAACCGAAGAGTGGTTTGATTTCATTCGTGATCGCAGAGAAGAAATTGTTAAATAGTGATGAAATTAGGGTAAATATGGATTTGTGTAAAAGTGTTTGTGAATTTATGCTCAAGTACTAAGCATATGCGAATAAAAACATTTTTTAGAATATTAATAATTATCGTGGCTGTGGTAGCCGTGGCGTTTCTTATATTTTGGATACGACCGAAAGCAGTTGTGCAAAGTGCTTTTAATAAGCTAGCCAATTCAGATACACAATCTTTTGGCGCAATAGTTTCAATCTCTAATCCACAGGCAGCAATGGATATTCTGGGTGAGAAATCTTCTATAGAGTTAGATGTTAAAGGAAAATTTAAAAGAGAGAAGACAGGGCGAGATAGCATTGATGCGGTTGTGAAGCTTACAACTAATAGTGAAAGCATCACCATGCTGACGGAGGTGAATATAAAGTTCGTGGGGGAACAATCATATTTTCAAGTGGTTAAGGCACCACCTACTTTTCCGGCACTGGTCCAACTAAAAGGAGAATGGATAGAGATAGCTCGTGGTACGCAAAGAGATGTTAGCGAACTACCGATAGCAGGAGAAATTTTCTTGGAAGTAAAGTCTGGAGATAAGAGAGAAGTGAATGGCGATAATACTAAAGTGTATCAGGCAAAGGCAACGTCAGCTGCTGTGATTCATATGCTGGACAACATAGCTTCAATATTAGGAACTCATTTATCTACTGAGCAGATCAAAGGTATACAAGAGGGGATAGCAAGTGCTGAAAGTATGCCAGTTGAATTAGCTATTACGCCTTGGTCGAGGGAGATTAGGCAGATAAAGTCATCGACAGTTGTTCCGGATAGTAATAATACAATGAGTATTGAATTTACGTTTGCGGATCGTAATGAGGTGGTTGAGATTGAGGCACCTAGTAATGCGCAAACATTAGGTAGCATGGCAGGTGTGGGAACAGATTCTATCAGTCAGTGATATAATACAACTTAATGACTAGTGAAATTATATTTCTTTTTGTTGGATTGGCTCTGGGAGTCATGGTGGTTTTAATATTGCGACGACAAGGCAGTAATCAAATTCAATATTTTGAGGGGTTACAAAAGAACTTAGCTGAACGGATGGATCAGGTTACAAGCCAGATGGATAAACGATTGTCTGAAAATGTTAGCGCTATAAATGAATCAAAGAGCTTTATTGCGCAACGGGTTAATAACACAGAAAGGACAGTGAGGGAGGTTAGTCAGGGATTAGGTAAGCTAGAGCAGGCAACCAGTACTTTGCAGAAAACTAATGATGAGATCGCGTCTTTTCAGACAATGCTACGTAATCCAAAGGTGCGGGGAAGTTTTGGTGAGGTGCTACTTAATAATTTGTTGGCAGATGTGTTACCTCAAGATCGTTATGCCATTCAATATACTTTTTCGGACACAAATAATATTGCTGATGCAATAATTCGTCTACAAGATGGTTTTATTGTTGCGATTGATGCTAAGTTTCCGTTGGCTAACTATGAGGCTTACCAACAAGAGAGAGATGAACACAGCAAGAAGCAGGCTCGTAAAATATTCATGAACGATATAAAAAAGCATGTAATAGATATTTCTAAAAAATATATTTCGCCGAGTGATAAAACTCTTGATTATGCATTTATGTATATACCGGTTGAAGGTGTTTATTACGAAACTATGGTGCATGATCCGGGAGGAGAAAGTATTGGTAACTTTTGTTTGAGTCATAAAGTTATACCAGTCTCACCTAATAGTTTTATGGCTTATTTGCAGACAATATTTATTGGTTTACGCGGTATGAAGATTCAAGAGCAAGCTAAAGAAATATTAATTAGTTTACAGCAGGTAAAGAAAGATTTTTCGTTATTCACAAAAGACTATTCGATGATTGGTAGTCATTTAACCAACGCTAAGAATAGATATGATGATTCTTCTCGTCGTCTAGATAAATTTACAAATAGGTTAGACCAGATTGAAACTGGGGTAGAGACTACAAAGCTTAAGGATAGTCCTGACGATTGATTCGGTTGGGCGGATATTTAATATTGGCGCATCACTGCTCGGACGATACCTTGTATTACAGGATTTTTTACGTAAATGGGTTTCATTTTTTTATTGGCTGGCTGCAATCTGATTCTTGTTTTTTCTCGGTAGTATCTTTTTAGGGTTGCATTTTCATTGTCTAATAGAGCTACAACAACGTCTCCGTTTTGTGGATAGAAGTTTCTTTCTACAATTACGTAATCACTGTCTAGGATTCCATCGTCAATCATAGATTCACCTTTTACTTTAAGTGCGTAGCAGTTTAGGTGAGGAAGGAGTTCCATTGGTACAGCGAGGTTGTCTTTTTCAGCAATAGCTTCTATGGGTACACCGGCTGCAATTGATCCTAATAGGGGTAGCTCTACGCTTTTTGTAAATAAGTTAGATTTAGGGGTTAGTTCCATCGATCTCATTTGTCCATCCTTTAATTGTATATAGCCTTTTTCTTTGAGAGCCTGGACATGATTGTAGGCGGTGGCAGGAGATTTGATTCCCATGTTACGCATGACGTCTCGGTAACTTGGTGCATAATTATGAGTGGCTAAAAATTGTTTTATAACTTCGAGTGCTTCACTTTGTTTTTTCGTGAGATCACTTTGCGGTTGTTCAACGTCAGCTTTTTTAATGGTCATATACGAACAATACTATAACAAACATAATTAGAATAGTGGGAAGATTTCCACATTCAAAAGAGGAGAGTTTCTGGGGGAAGTGTTTATCGTACGTGAAGCATCTTGTGGGTTGTTATCTGTGTTATTATTCATTGATAATAGATTTATTTATACATGCTGAATTTAACAAATATTGCTCCAATGTTGACGAAACTATTTTATTTGAGCTTACTTGCACTAATACCAATACATACGGTTTGGGCAGTTGATACGCAAGAAGAAACGGCGGGCACAGCCAAGGATGCATTGGATAAGCTGCAAGTAAACCAAGCGCAGTTGGACAGTAAGCAAACAGAGCTTAAAGGAATAGATAGTAAGATCAATGATCTATCAAAGAAAGAGCAGTCAGCATCGAACGAGGCGGAATTGGCAGCTGAGCAATTAGCCTATGTTAGTAAGAAATTAGATACGGCGCAGTTGCAGTATGACCAGACTGTTCTAAGTGCCACCGTGGTTAAAGAGGAGGCAGTTGATTCGGAAGAAGAGATTGCAAATATACGTTTGGATATTGATGAAACAAGAGAGCATCTTAAAGAAGTATTGCGGTCTCTTTATCAGAAGGAACAATCGTCATTTCTTGATGTTTTATTAGGGTCGGTTAACCTTGGTACTTTGATGAGTGAGCGGAGTGCTTATAGGACACTTCAGGAAAGAGCTTTAGAATATGTTGATGAACTAAAGGAGCGTGAAGATAATGTAGCGGAACAGTTAGTTGAGCTGGCGCAGCAGCAAGAACAGCTACAACAGTTAAAGGAGTTGCAGGGATACCAGCAGGCAGATTTATCTGCACAGAAGAAAGAGAAGGATGATTTTGTGAGTCTTAAGCAAGGGGAGCAATCTCAGTATGCTCGTGAAATTGCAGAAGCAAAGCAAGCTAGGAAAGAGATAGAGAACCAGATATTTTCTCTTAGTAGCGTTGGTATTGAGCTTAAGCTAACTGATGCTTTTCAGGCAGCGCGTTTTGCGAGTTCTATTACTGGAGTAAGACCTGCTTTGTTGCTTGGTATAGTGAAGATTGAAACTAATGTAGGTAAGACGCTCGGTACTGGTAAGTTTCCGGATGATATGCACCCTGCTAGCAGAGACGCTTTCTTAAGGTTAACCGAACAATTACAGCTCGATCCATACAATACGCCTTTGTCGCGTCGCCCTAGTAATTATAAGGGATGGGGTGGTGCTATTGGGCCTGGTCAATTTTTACCTGATACTTGGGAGCGAATTGCAGCTCGTGTAAGTGGTCTTATGCAGAAGCCGACTCCGAATCCATTTGAACTTGCTGATGCATTGGTTGGTGTAGGTATTATGATGGCAGATCGGGGAGCAACTGATCCAAGCAAAGAGGTCGAGGCGGTTAGTCGGTATCTGGCTGGACCAAACTGGCAATATCATTTATGGTACAGCGCACGTGTACTGGCTGTGGCTGCTGAGTACGAAAAAGAGGGTCTCAAGTAAGAGAGGTTGTATCGACAGTTGGAACATCCTTCGAACTCTAACCAGAGTACTATTTAAGGGATGTTATTTTTTTATTTAATCTGATTTAGATGAAACAAGCTAAGGTATTTAAAAGACCAGTAGTTGTTATGATGCTTATAGGAGTAGTGTTGAACGCTGTCTTGTGGCTGTTTAGTCTATTTGGATTTCCTAAGCATGATGTGGCTATTCTTCATTACAGCGTTGACGTGGGTATTGACTTTATTGGAGAAGGAAAGCAAATTATTGTGTTGCCAGCTATTGGGCTATTAATCTTGGTTGGTAACTATATTTTAGGGTCAGCTGTTTATAAGGCAGATAAAAGTTCTGCCTGGTTGGTATGGAGTACTGCGCCTATAATACAGTTAATATTAATAAGCGCATTTTTTCTAATCTGGCGAGCTAACAGTTAATTTGTTGTTATGGCACAAAGTCACATTCTTAATACTATTTTGGAAATAAACTTACCGCAGATACAGCGTAGGTTAATTGAGGTTTTACCTGGTTTGCTTTCATGGGGCACACTCATTGGACTTTCTGTTCTAGCCTTTTTGATTCCGTACTGGATCGCAATTTTTATTATTGTTTTTGATGTCTACGTATTGATTCGTGCAGTGTATATGTCGATTCATCTTGTTTACGCATATAGGCGTTTGCGTAAAATGAGGGCTATTAATTGGCTTACAAGATGTAAGAAAGTTAGTGCTGACTTAGACGGATATATTACTGAGACGACGAAGAAGATGAATAAAAATTGGCAGAGCAATCAGTTGCATGAGAATTTGCTCGACATTAAAAAAAGTGGGGTCAAGATAATGCAATGGGATCAAGTGCACCATGTTGTAGTCTTACCTACGTATGATGAATCTATAACCGTTCTTCGGGCTTCACTTAAATCGTTATCGAAGTCTTCTTTTCCGAAAGAGAATATGCATATTGTCGTGGGTTTTGAGGAAAGAATAGGGGAAAGTGCTTACTCGAAGGCAGAGGTGTTGGAAAAAGAGTTCGCTAATATATTTGGTACATTTATTACTACTTTTCATCCAGATGGCTTACCAGGCGAAAGAAGAGTTAAGAGTGCGAATGCTACTTGGGCAATGAAAAAAATGGAGGTAGCTATAAAGGATAAAAGTATACCTGTCGACAATGTATTGGTTAGTAATTTTGATAGTGACACTGTGGCTAGTTGTTCATATTTTAGTCATTTAACTTACAACTTTATAACTCATCCAGATCGGTACCATGTGAGTTATCAGCCGCTTCCTCTTTATCATAATAATGTTTGGGACGCGCCATCATTTTCACGAGTTATTGCTGCAGGTTCTACTTTTTGGCAAATGATTGAGTCAACCAGGCCGGAGAGATTAGTTACTTTCTCAAGTCACTCAATGACACTTAGAGCTTTGAAGGACGTTGATTACTGGGAAAAAGATATTATCTCTGAAGACTCTCGTATTTTTTGGCAATGCTTGCTTCATTATAATGGTCATTATAGAACAGAGCCTCTTTATACCTCAGTATCAATGGACGCAGCGCTTGCAAATACGTGGTGGCAAACATTGGTAAATCAATATAAACAAAAAAGACGGTGGGCTTGGGGGATAGAAAATTTTCCGTATTTAATCTTAGGTTTCCTGCGCAATAAAAAAATACCTATACGGACTAAGCTGATTTATACATTTAGAACATTAGAAGGGCATCACGCATGGGCGACAACGCCCATAATAGTAGCTGGTCTTGGTTGGTTACCTATACTATTTGGTAGTCCGGACTTTCACAGCACAATACTGTCATACAGTTTACCTTTTGTGGGGCGTACTATAATATCTGTGGCTATGTTTGGTTTGTTAATATCTACTGCACTATCTCTATTACTATTACCGACTAGACCGTCTCATATAAAAGCTTGGCGTTATATTCCGATGTCACTGCAGTGGGCCCTGTTTCCTTTTATAGCCACAATACTGTCAGCGTTTCCAGCTTTGGACGCAGAAACAAGATTGATGTTAGGTCGTGATTTACAATTTAATGTGATGCAAAAGACGAGGAAAACTGATAAGTAGAAAATATCTATTTTACGTTGTGGGTGGTTTTGGTTTACGGTGTAATGATGTTTGATTTGTCCTTACTTACGCAGCAGCACATATTGCAGTTTGGGTTATGCTTTAGTTTGGTATATTTTATTTTCCAAATCGTAAATAGACGACCGGAAAACTATCTCAGACGTGTGTCTAGTCACGAGGGCGTATATTATGGCGGTGCGGTTTTTATTGGGATTATAGTTTTAGTGGCGTTTTTTACTTTACCTAGCCAAAACCTTCGTCTAGGGCTTTTGGCAGCTGCATTTATAACTCTGTTGATCGGTTCTGTTGATGAGAAAGTGAAGTTGCCTCCTTTTGTTCAATTATCTTGGCAGTTTGTTATTGCTACGTTAGTCGTAATTTGGGGGTGGTCAATTTCATATATAAGTCATCCTTTGGCAGACACTATCGTTTCTTTAGATATGTATCGTTTAGGTCCTTTGTTCTTACCAGGTTCAATCTTAGCTGTCGTGTGGTTGTTGCTGTTAATGAATGCTATGAACTGGTTGGATGGTGTAGATGGATTAGCGCCAAGTGTGGGTTTGATAGCTTTGTTCACACTAGCTTTGCTTGCGCTTTTACCTTCGGTTCAAGATTCGACGACGTTGTCGTTGGCATTAATAGGAGCGGGGGCGACGCTTGGTTTTATTTTGTGGAATTTCCCGCCGGCTCGCATTTATTTAGGGACAAGTGGTAGTTGGTTTTTGGGTTTATATGTCGGGATCGTGGCGATACTTACTGGTGGAAAGATTGTGACTACTTTGCTTGTCTTGGCAATTCCGGTGTTAGATTTGTTTTCTGTGATAGGGCAGCGAATATTTAGCAGGCAGTTGCCTTGGCGGGGAGACACATCGCGCCATCTACACTACCGGTTACTTGATTATGGTTTTAATCCGCGACAAATAGTAATCATGGCTATCTTGGTGAGTGCATTACTGGGGTGGGTGGCTTTGTCTTTACAGACGTATCAAAAGATAATCGCATTAATTGTGGCAGCTGTTATGCTAACGGTAGTTAGTGTAAAGCTTATATGGCAGCAAAAAAAATTATAGTTGGAGTGATAGGAGTTGGTGCAATATTATTTGCTGCAAAATATTTTTATACTCCTATGGGATGTCAGGATTTTGAAGAAGGAAAGCTAATAGTAAACGAGGAGAAGGATGTGATGGTGAGCGTTGCTACAACTGCGGCGGAACAGACTTTGGGTTTATCAGGGTGCTCTTTACTAAAGCTAGGACAGGGGATGTACTTTGAGTTTTCTGAAGAAATCCAGCCTATGTTTTGGATGAAGGATATGGTTATTCCAATAGATATTATTTGGATAGCGGATAATAAAGTGGTGGGAATAGAGCATAACGTACCTGTACCAGGGGGAGGGGATTTAACTAAATACTATGCACCTAAAAAAATTAATGCGGTCCTTGAAGTAGGTGCTGGGCATGCGGAAAAGCTCAATATTATAGAGGGTTCAGACGTACAATTAGAAAAGGAATATTGACTTGTTTAAGTCTATGATCGATATTAGGTATATAACATGTTCATTCCGTCGTGTACCTTTATCTAAACCTAAACTTGAGAAAGGCAACAATGATTCTTACTCATTATTAAGTAGATCATATTTCACCTTTGAATCTCAAGTTTAGGCTTTTTTATGCTTAACTGTTGACAAAGCATCGTATATCGTCCATTATTCTATTCATACATATGAAAAAGGCAGTAATTACAACAGGAGGAAAACAATATTTAGTACATGAAGGGCAGCAGCTCAAGGTTGAGAAGCTGGCCAGTAAAGTTGATGAAAAATTGAGCTTTAAGACGGTGCTGTTGGCTATTTCAGACAAAACAACGGATATTGGGCAACCAGGTGTAACAAAAGCGTCAGTTGAGGCGAAAGTGCTTAGACATGGAAAATTAAAAAAGATTACAGGAGTAAAAATGAAGGCAAAAAAGCGTAATCGTCATTTTTACGGACACCGACAACCTTTTACTGAAATTGAGATAAGCAAGATCAAAACTGCTTAATACGGGTTTTTAATGAAACTAAATATTCGTAGTTGGGGTCGTTTTTTTTGTGCCAATATCTCGTCTACCTTCAAAGGCTGCGGATATTGTTACTGCGTCTGCAAATTCAATATCTCCACCGGTTGGTAGTCCTCGGCCTAGCGCTGTTTCTTTAATATTCATACCATCCATTCTTTGTGAGATGTGTCTGGTTGTTGCTTCACCTTCTAATGTAGGATTGAGGGCAAATATTAGTTCGACAATTTTATCGTTGGTTAATCTTTGAAGTAATTCAGAGATAGTTAATTGTTCGGGGCCGACACCTTCAAGTGGTGATAGTGAGCCACCTAGTACATGAAATAACCCTCTGTACTGGCCGGTTCTTTCTATAGCTTCAACGTCTAGTGGATTTTCAACTACACAAACAAGTGTAGAGTCGCGGCTTTCATCTCTGCATATTTCGCATACATCTCTTTCGGCTAGGTTGTAGCACTGTTTACAGATACGAACATTGGCGTGTAAATTTTTTAGCGTGTCGCCAAGTCGACCAACTACACTTCGAGGTTGTCGAAGTAAATGAATGGAAAGTCGTCTTGCGGTTTTGGGGCCAATTCCGGGAAGTCTGGTCAGCTCTTGACTGAGTTCCCGTACGGCTCTTGGTAATATAGATTTCATTTTTAAGCAGTAGCTTTTTGTTCCGTTTTATCTGCTGACACTTCAGTGTCTTCGTATGAATCTTCCGGAGGTAACATGGTCACATATTTGGCGTGGAATCTGAGAGGTATTTCACCGGTTGGTCCATTTCTGTGTTTTTCAATTAGTAACGATACGTCAACAGCTTCGGCTTCATATCTATTATCTTGTTGCTCCATCATGTCACGATGAATAAACATAACAACATCAGCGTCTTGTTCGATACTACCACTCTCTCTTAAGTCCGAAAGTTTTGGTCTTTGATCGCTTCTAAGTTCAACGGCACGGGATAGCTGAGATAGGGCGACAACAGGAATATTTATTTCAAGCGCTAGTTTCTTTAGACTTCTAGAAATATCTGATACTTCCTGGACGCGATTATCTTTGTACTTGTTTGATTCCATTAATTGTAGATAGTCGATTATTATAAGGCCGACTCCATGCTCGGACTGTAGGCGTCTGGCCATGGTTCTGATGCCCATCACATTGTTTGACGCTTGATCATCAATATATATTGGTGCTTCAGATAGTTCACTCATTGCTTGTCCTAACCGTGAGAAGTCATCAAACTCACCTTCTGTTTCTAGTTTACCGGATCTCATGCGCCATAAATCTACGTGTGCATGAGCAGCAAGCATCCTATCTACTAATTGTTCACGTGACATCTCTAAGCTGAATATTCCTACAGGTGTTCCGGCTAGGGCTGCGTTTCTGGCAAAATCCAGAGCTAAAGTAGTTTTTCCCATAGAAGGTCGTGCGGCGAGGATGACCAAGTCAGATTTTTGCCAACCAGCCATTTTTTGATCAAGAGCGGGGAAGCCTGTAGGTACACCCCTTAGATCTTTATCACCTTTATGAAGTTTGTCTATACGTTCAAATGCATCCTCTAAAGCGTCGGATAGCTTTGAGAAGTTCTGGTACTTGTGCTGTCTGGATACAGAGAAGATAAGCTTTTCAGCTTCATCAAGAGTGTTCTCAATCTCTTCAGCTGCGTCGAAGCCGAGTTCGTTAATAGATGAAGCAGCAGAGATTAGACGGCGTAAGGTGGAATATTTTTGAACAATATTAGCGTAATGGGCGACGCTTCCAGCCGTAGGAACAACAGTCGCTAAGTGAGCGACTTGTGCTTCGCCTCCGACAGTTTCTAGTTGTTTTTTTTCTTTTAAACGATTGGCTACAGACAAAACATCGGTTGGAGATCCTTTTTCGTACAGCTCTAAACAGGTGGCATAGATTTTTTTATGAGCATCTTTATAAAAGTCGTTGTCTTCCAGCAAGTCAGCGACTTTCATGAAGGCATCTTTATCTATGAGTAATCCACCGATCACTGATTCTTCTGCTTCATAACTGTGTGGTGGTATTCTGACACCAAGGCGCACTTTATTGTCTACTCTTGTGGCTGCTTGTTTTTTCATACTAACATCCAATCTATCTGCATACTTTTGCGAACTGACCCTATATTAATAATTGTATTTACATACATGGGCATACGACCTTTATAAGTAATCAGATTAGTATACCGCTCAATTTCTTTACGGGCGAGTGGAAAACAGGTGGAAATCTATTCTTTTTCTAGAGAGGCTCCGTTTTTTGTATCTTTTATAAGGTATCCATGCGACTCAATTTCTTTACGGAGCTTGTCTGCCTGTTCAAAGTCCCCATTCTTTCGCGCTTTTTCGCGTTCACGAAGTAAGGGGGTTAGTTTTTCTTGGACTTCATCTGTATTGTCTTGGTTCAGGATTGGTTTAACTAATCCAAGAACGTGATCAATTTGTATAATTGTATTCCACACAGCTTTTACTTCTGATTTAGTAATATTTTCTTCATCTAGTTTTTTGTTGATTTGTTTTATGTAGTCATAAACAACGGCCAGAGCGTCGGGGGTGTTTAGGTCGTCTGCTAGGGCTGAGGAAAATTTATTAATTGTTTCGACATCACTTTCTTTATATTTTGGAGGTTTAGGTCTGGGAGTAATTTCTTGGAGTCGGTTTAAGAAGCGGGTTATAGTTTTTAGGTTTTCCTTAGCCTTGTCCATTTTCTCCCATGAGAATTCTATTTTTGTACGGTAATGACTGCCGAAGACCATTAAGCGGAAGGTGGCAGGGGAGTATCCTTTTTCTATAACTGTATCCAGTGTTAGTTGTTGTCCTTCTCTTTTGGCTAATTTCTTTCCGGACATTTGTAGATGTGCATTATGCATCCAGGTGTGGGCAAACTTATTACCGGTTGCAGCTTCTGATTGAGCAATCTCATTTTCATGATGAGGAAATTTGTTATCTTCACCGCCAGTGTGAATATCTATCTCATCTCCTAAATATTTTAAACTCATGGCGGAACACTCTATGTGCCAGCCAGGGTAGCCGCGTCCCCATGGTGAATCCCACTGTTGCAGCTGATCAGTCTTATCTGTCAGCCATAAAGCGAAATCCCCGGGATTACGTTTTTCAGGGCGCACAGCTAATCGTGTACCGTCTGCTAGCATGTCTACCGTGTTTCCGGACAGCTCACCGTATTTATTGAATTTTGAGATATCAAAGAAAACACCAACATCTGTTACGTACGCAAAATCCTTATCTATCATTGTACTTATTAGGTCTTGCATCTCCTTAATATGTTTAGTGGCGCGTGGATATTTATGTGAAGGCTGAATATTGAGTAATTTCAGATCACTTAAAAAAAGTTTGGTTTCCTGATTGGCGATTTGTTGTGGTGAGGTTTTGTTGCGGGCCGCTTCTTTCTCTATTTTGTCTTCTCCTGCTTCAATATCGTCCTGTGTTAAGTGGCCTACGTCGGTAATATTAGTTACTTCATTTACTCTGTATCCAAGAAACTCCATGGATCTTCTTAGGAAGTCCGCGAATAGGAAACGACGCATGTTTCCAATGTGTTGTCTTTTATATACTGTAGGGCCGCAATTATATATACGTACCTTTCCTTTGTGGACAGGATTAAAGTCTTCTTCTTTTTTAGTTAGTGAATTGTAGAATTTTATTTTGTAGGACATATACCCATACTACTGTTAGTATGTGAGAGTTGTCTAAGTTTCTTAGTCCTTTAACAAATAGGAGAATCAAAAATGGTGATTGCCCTTTTTGATATCGATGGGCCATTAGTTTTGAATATGGAGCACATTTTCTTTGAATGGGCCAACAAACTGTCCTGTGTTACAAGACCTTGGGAATATAAGGTTCTTGTCGAAACTGGAAATTGGCGAGATGCAACGGGTGGGCTTTCACGTGATCAACTTACTGAGATATATACTCGGTTTGTTAAGTCAGATGCTCATCCAGCAATGCGAGTTACACCAGGAGCTGCTGTTGTACTTAGGCGATTGAATAACATCACTAAGCACATTGCAACGGCCCGTGGCGATGATTTGCGTACAGAGACGATGTCTTTTTTGGAAGAGAAGATTTGCCGTTTTGCAGAATGCTGTTTTGGAGTGTTGTCAGAAAAAGGTGCGGTAGCGCAAAATGTTAGAGCGACACATTTCATAGATGATAGTGTGCGGGAAATAAGTCAGGCAATGAAGGTGTCGGATGCTCAGCCTATTCTTTTCCCAAGCAGAGCTCCAAGGGACACTGATAACCTGAATGGTGTGAAGATTTTGAAAGCTGAATCTCTTGTGCGAGATGGTATGACTGAACATGAATACGCTCATGCATGTGTTTTGGCTTGGCAGGAAATTGAAACTATTTTGGAACCGTCTAATTAAAAAAGTGCTTTTTACAAGCACTTATTTTTTTAGTGTTTTTTGAATTTTATTAAGATAGTTCCCAGAGTAATTACTAGTACTCCTAATACTGTCCAGAAGGCTATGAAATCTGATATAGTCGCGTTTGGTTCTGAGGGTGCGAAGTATGGATCAACTAGAATAAGCATAGGGATAGCAATAATTGAATATACTGTGAGTAATCGCAATAATTCATTTTCTTTGTGCTGTAGTAAGGTGAAGTTCGTATTGGATAACTCTTTAACACTTTCGAACATACTTTCTAGAACCTCCCACATTTTCATTATCTGACCATTAACTCTTTTCCATTTTGTTTCAATTTCACCAGTTATTAATGGGTGTCGTGGTGGTAGCTCGAATAGATTCTTTTGAGGTCTTATGATTTTTCTAAAATCCATTACGTCACGGGATAATAAGGATATTTCTTCAACCATTTTTTTCTCATTGCCTTGAAAGACAGCGTCTTCGGCAATGTCGATGTGCTTATTTAAGCGTTCAAGTTTTTTGAACGAACTATCATACAGGAAAGTGATGAGATCCAAACATAAACTCAAAGTGTTTTCTTGGAAATATTCTTCTAGTCTTTCGTTGGATGTTTCAAATTCTCTGCGGATCTTGTCCAAAGAAATTATAGGGTCATAGTGCAAGCTGAATAGTTCTCGTTCTTTAATTAAGAAAAATAAGGAGACTCCTTTTGTCAGTCTTAATTTTCGATCGAACACAGGAATCTGAATTAACAGCAATAAGTAGTCTGGTCCCGTACTAATAATTGGGCGGTGATATTTTTGCACCATAAATTCGGCATCGGTTGTAGTCATTTCGGTGGCGCGTACAAACTCGGCTAATTCTTCCGGCTCGGGACTTTGTACATTAACCCAGGATATTGCTTTTGAAGATAACGTGTGCTTCATGATATTCTGCTTATATACTCTATTAATATATAAGATACCATGTCTCGCCCATTTCTGACTATCGTCTTACCAGTCGCTTTTATAGGAGCGTTGCAATTAGTGAGTTGCACACCGCAAGATGTTGCGCCAGCTAAACCTGGTGGTGTTTATTATTCAAGTAGCGGAGGAGCAAAATTCGATCAATCTGTTGATTTGGTAGACGAGGATGAATCTCTTTTGGGGTATATAGATAAGTTTGAGGCAAACAACATTCATCGCCCCGCACACGAACCGTCAACGATCTATCTTACAGCGGGTAGTGAGGGAGTAGTGGTTTCAAATAACGATGGAGAGTCTTGGCAGACGGTTGATGTGCCACTCATAAGAGTGACTGCTTTTGTGAGTTTAAAGAACGGTATCTGGCTTGCTTCCGGAACAAATGAAGACAATGAAGGTATTGTTATCCGTACCCTTGATAAAGGAGAGAGTTGGGATAGCGTTCTTACTATTCCAGCGGCGACAGAGGAGGATGGTGGTTTCTTCCAAATTATTAAACCGCCGCCACCAGCAGCTATTTTTGTTTCTTCTTTGGTGCCGGATCCTTTTGATGAAGAAAGAGTATACGCGACTACGAGTACGGGAGATGTGTTGGCGGGAGAGGATTCAGGAAAAGTGTGGCACACAACATTGCGAATAAAAGCGACTAGATCAGATCCGTTAACGGGGCGTGGAAATACGCCGGTCATAAAAATTATTCCTTCTCCTCATACACCAGAGGAAGTGATGTTAATAAGCGGAGATGGAAGCATAATCAGGGCAAATAAAGATGAGAGGAAAAAACTAACAATGCCAAGAGGTAGGGCTGTTGATATTGTGTATATTAACCAGTTTCCTGAAGCTCTTTTTATAAGCTTAACGTCGGGCGTGTATGTGTCGCGAGACAAGGGTGAGACATGGGTAGAGCTAAGTGTTCCTATTAGTAAGTCTCAACCGCTTGTGAACTCTATAGTAAGGGTGAGCCCAACGAATCCTAATAGAATTATTGTGAGTGTAAATAATATTATCTATAGGTCAGAAGATGGAGGGGATAATTGGAATACGCTTTCATTGGAGTTGCCATCTCATATTATTACGGACATCTCAATAAACCCTAAAAACGCAGCCAAAGTCATTCTTACGACGATTCCGTTCAGAACATAATAATAGGTTGGTGCGTCTGTTTCGAGGACTAATATAGTCTTGACAGTATGGGGTAGTGATTGTAATCTAGTATCTAGCACTCTCACTAGTAGAGTGCCAAGATATTAAAAGCTATGCACGAACGTCACGCTAAAGTATTAAGTGGACTTATAACTGAATATATAAAGACGGGACAAGCCGTTAGCTCAAAGCAATTAGCAAAAAAGAAACAGCTAAAGCTTAGCTCGGCAAGCATTCGATCTATAATGCAGGATTTGTGCAATACAGGTTTTGCTTATCAGCCACATACTTCAGCAGGACGAATTCCTACTGATGCTGGCTATAGGTATTATCTAGATAATTTATCTGTAGGTCCGTTGCCGGCTGTTTTGCGAACAAGGCTATATAGTCAGTATGAAGATTTGGTAGCGAAGCATGGATCAAAGCAGTTAGCTATGGTTGAGCTACTGGCTCAATTAACACAGTCATTAGCTGTAGTCGGTAATATTAATAATCATCAATTTGAGCAATCAGGAATTTCTGGGCTTTTCCTAGGAGAATCTGAGGACCAGCTGGACTTGATGCAAGAAATATCTGTTTTATTAGATAACATGCATCAAATGTTAGCCGAACTATCTAGTTTAGAGAGTGGTGGTACAACAGTTTTTATTGGTAGTGAAAATCCATATTTTACGTCTGCCCATATTAGCATTATGTTGCAGCCGGCTCGTAGTAAATCTAAAGATAAAAAAGTGATTATGCTGATAGGGCCAAAGCGTATGCAGTATCGTCGTAATCTTTCTTTACTAAACGAAATTGAAGATATCTTTAACAGTTAAAACAATTATGAAGCACTCAAGGGAAATACATTCGAATAGCGGTAAAGCCAAAGAGTATTTGGCAGGTTGGAAGCGATCGCGTGCAGAGTTGGTTAATTTTCAGGCTAGAGTCTCAAGTGATCAAATTGACAGAGACAAGAGAAATCAGCGGCAGGTGATTGAGGATTTGATGCCGGTGGTGGATAATTTTCAAGCAATAATCGCTCACATGCCTACTGAGTTATCTGATAGCTCATGGGCCGAAGGCGTTCTTCATGTTGCTAAACAGTTAGAACAAGTATTGGCGCAGTACAATGTTAAGAAAATAAAGGCAGAAGGCGCAAAGTTTGATCCTATGCAACACGAAGCTATTGATATGGTCAAAAATAAAAAAATAACAAGTGGTTACATTATTGAAGTATTGCAACCAGGCTACACAATGGGCGACGAAGTAATACGTCCGGCGAAAGTAAAAGTAGCTAAATAATTTTATCTAATTAAATTAATTAATAATTCAAAGAAATTTATGTCAAAAATAATCGGAATAGATTTGGGCACAACTAACTCAGCCTTCGCTCATGTTGAAGGTGGGAAGCCAACTATTATTGAAAATAGTGAGGGAAACCGAACTACCCCTTCAGTAGTAGCAGTTAATAAAGCCGGAGAACGCCTAGTAGGTGTGGTGGCAAAACGTCAGGCAGTCGTTAATCCAAAAAATACAATCTTTTCCGCAAAAAGATTGATTGGTCGTAAGTATACTGATGAGACAATCAGTAAGGATAAAGAACTTACACCATACGAGATAACGGAAGCTAAAGATGGCGGAGTATCAATTAAGTTCAATGATAAAGATGTGCGACCAGCAGAAATTTCTTCTCATGTTTTGCAGAAGATAAAAGCAGATGCAGAAGCAAAGATAGGATCAACTGTTGAGGAAGCTGTCATTACAGTGCCTGCATATTTTGATGACGCACAGCGAAAAGCAACAAAAGACGCTGGAGAAATTGCCGGTCTTAAAGTTAAAAGAATAATTAACGAGCCGACTGCGGCAGCGTTAGCTTACGGCTTTGATAAAAAGAAAAACGAAAAGATAGTAGTCTTTGATTTCGGTGGCGGAACATTCGATATCTCAGTGCTGGAAGTATCTGATGACACAATTGAAGTTATTGCTACTCATGGAGACACTCATCTAGGTGGAGATGATTTCGATCAACGTATAATCGATTGGATAGTGAATGAATTTAAGAGCGAAACTGGAGTAGATTTATCTAAAGATGAGATGGCATTACAGAGATTGAAAGAAGCAGCTGAGAAAGCCAAGCATGAGCTTTCAAGTTCAGCTACAACTGAGGTCAACCAGCCGTTCATTACAACTGACGATACTGGACCAAAGCATCTAACTTTGAATCTGTCTCGTGCTAAGTTGGAAGAATTAGTAAGTGATTACATAGATAAAGCTATAACTCTTACAAAAGAAGCTTTAGAGGAAGCTAAACTATCTGCTAGTGATATTGGTGAAATAATCCTAGTGGGTGGGCAAACTAGAATGCCTAAGATATTTGATGAAGTTAAGAACCTTTTTGACAAGGAGCCAAACAAGAGTATTAACCCTGACGAAGTGGTAGCTATGGGAGCAGCTATTCAAGCTGGAATCTTACAAGGAGACGTTAAAGATGTCCTTTTACTAGATGTTACTCCGTTAACACTTGGATTAGAGACTCTTGGTGGAGTAAGAACTCCATTGATTGATAAAAATACAACTGTGCCAACAAAAAAGACGCAGGTATTTTCAACTGCAGCTGATAGTCAGCCACAGGTTGAGATTCATGTTTTGCAAGGAGAAAGAGAGATGGCTTCAGATAACAAAACTCTAGGAAGGTTTGTACTGGATGGTATCCCGCCAGCACCACGTGGCGTGCCTCAGGTTGAAGTTACCTTTGATATAGATGCTAATGGAATACTGAATGTTTCAGCTAAGGATAAAGCAACTAATAAGGAGCAAAACATTCGTATTGAAGGTTCTTCTGGTTTATCTGATGAGGAGATTGAGCAGATGAAACAAGATGCCACTAAGCACGCTGCAGAAGATAAGAAGAAAAAAGAAGAGATCGAGACATTTAATCTAGCGGAACAGATGATCTTTAGTACAGAAAAAACTATAAAAGATATGGGGGATAAAGTAACACCAGAAATTAAGAAGGATATTGGAGAGAAAGTGGATAACTTGAAAAAAGTAAAGGATAAGAAAGATACTGAAGCTACCAAAAAGGCGATCGAGGAATTGTCACAGGCAGCTCAAAAAATAGGGGAGAAGATGTATCAAGAACAGCAAGGAGCACAGGCGCCCACTGGTGCTGACGGCGGACAAGAAGCTCCTAAAGAGCAACCATCAACAGTAGAAGGTAAGGCAGAGGAAAAGAAAGAAGAGAAAGCAAAAGAAGGTGTTGCGGAAAGTAAGTAAGAGTGGTGCACTCTATCCGGACAGCGTGTCCGGATAGGTCGTGCTACAATATATGAATATGGAGAAGGCAGTTATAAAGGAAATTTGTATAGATATTTTTGTGCTAGTTTTTACAGCGTTGCTGTTCTGGATGTTGGTGTCCACTGATATCTTAGTTAATAACTTCTTTATTCTGTTAGTGACTGTGTTGGCTGTTCCTGTGTGGATAGCTGTTTTAGCGGTGGCGTTGGGGATGGTGTCTAATAAGAGTGCTGTTTTACTAATTCTTTTGGTGCCGGTGATTTTGGTACTGTTTGGGTTTAATGAAATAGCAATAATTGTGGCAGCGTTGTTGATTGCAGCATTAATGTTTGCTGCTAGGTTGTCGATCATTGGTGACCATAAAAGTAGGAAGAAGTATAAGACGCGGTATGTGTTTTATCCTGGCACCAAGCTCTTAGTAATGGCCACAATCATTCTAATAACCGGTATAAGCATGTCGGACATAACAAAGTCTCTGCAATCGGAGGATGAGTTAATTCCTGAATCATCGGTGAATCTGTTACTTAAGCCTTATGAGCCATTTTTGGTTAAAAATATACCAGGTGGGTCTTTGGATGCATCTATAGGGGAAACAATAGATATTCAGCTTCAAGAGCAGTATGCAGATAACCCTGCACAGTTAGAGATGCAAAGAGAGATGATACATAAAGAGTTAACAGATCAATTGTCTGATCAGTTTAATCAGGAAATAAGTACGGAAGATAATATTTCTACAGTAGTGACTAGGGTGTTAAATGAAAAAATACACTCTATTACTAATGACTATCCAGCGTTTACGCCGGTGGTAATATTTGCGATAGTGATTTTGGTTGCTCGTATTTTTATTCCCGTTATTAGCATCGTGTTGTTACTCTTAATAGCCTTTATTATTTTGGTTTCTAGGAAATCTAACCTAATAAAGCTATTAGACGTTTCTGAGCCAGTTGAACACCTGGAATTGTAGACGCGGTTTGTTTTTGAATAGGATATATAGCTATTACACAGGTTGCTTATAGTTTGACTCAATTTAATAATTATTGTATACAATACTTTTACTACACTAAATAATTCATAGTTTTAACATGGAAGATCACTACACAACTTTAGGCGTTGAGCGCGGCGCTACAGCAGAAGATATAAAGAAGGCGTATAGGAAATTAGCGCATAAGCATCATCCAGATAAAGATGGAGGAGATGAGGAGAAGTTTAAAGAAGTTAATTCTGCATACCAGGTTCTTGGTGATGAAAAAAAGAAATCTCAGTACGATCAATTCGGGTCTTCGTTTGAAGATGCGGGTGGCGGAGGTGCTGGTCCTTTTGGTGGAGCTGGTTTCAATGTAAATGTGGATGATCTTGGTGATCTAGGTTCAATATTTGATCAATTTTTTAACCGTGGTAGATCTGAATCATCTCAGGCTAAAAGAGGGAATGATGTCAGCGTTGATATATCTGTTTCTTTTGAAGAGTCAGCTAAAGGTGTGAAGAGAGATATTGCACATAGAATCTATCAGACATGTAGTCATTGTCGCGGTAATAAAGCTGAGCCTGGTACGCCGATAAAAAAATGTGCTACTTGTGATGGAAAAGGATCTGTTTCAAAGACGCGACAAACGATGTTAGGAGTATTCGCTCAGGAAGTAAAGTGTGCTACTTGTCAGGGAGAGGGTAGCAAAGTGGAAACGTCATGTACTGACTGTCGAGGTGAAGGAAGAAAAATGGAAGAGCGTACGTTAACAGTTGATATCCCGGCGGGAATAGGGGACCAACAAACAATTCGGTTAACCGGCAAAGGCGAGGCTCCAGCAGGTCAAGGGGTTCCTGGTGATCTGTATGTCTCTGTACACGTTCAGCCTCACAGTACGTTGAAAAGAGATGGAAACAACGCAGTTTCGTCTGTGAGTATCTCTTATATTGATGCTGCTTTAGGAACAACGTTAAAGGTGAAAACCTTGGATGGAGAGAATAATCTAACGGTGCCAGCAGGAACACAACCAGGGACTCGTTTTACACTGTCTGATCTTGGTTTTCCATCTTTAGAGACAAGCCGACGTGGAGATCATATTATTACAACGCAAGTGGATATACCAAAAAAACTTTCGCGTAAACAAAAAGAACTTCTGGATCAATTACGAGAGACTACATCAAAACGTAATTTCTTTAGTTAAAAAACTAGCAACCTTGGTGGTTGCTAGTTAGTCTAATAACTTTGGTTACCTTGCTAGTTTACTTCGTTAAATTTGCTAGCTACCCAAGCTCCTTCGTTTTGGATTTCTCCTTCTATAATAACTGATTGTTGATCAGTGCTTACTTCGTCGAGAGTCTTGGATTTGCCTAGAGACGTTACTGTTGTTAGTCCATTAACTCTAACAATAATATCTTGTCCAATAACTTTTCCTGTTTTGAAGGGTCTGATTGGTATTACGTTTCTAAACTCTGAGCTGGTTCCGTTTACTGTGACAAATCCTTCGTCGCTTTTGCCGGTATCAACTGCTACTCCTTGAATTTTCCCTTTTATCTTAAATTGTCGGTAGTTAGTTACTATCCAGCTTGCGGTTACTCTGTCGTCGCTGTGCAAGACACCTCTAATTACAACTTCTTTTTCTGGAGTAGGTAGGCTGGCAACTTTTGTTTTGACTAATGTGCCTGCTGTATTTACGTTCCAGACTGATTTGGTTGCGCTGCCTGTGCTTACGTCGGCTCGTACCCCTTCAATCCTTTCGACTGAGGCTGGGACGTGTGTCCAGTAAACGTTTAGGCTGTTAGCGCCACCACCTGGCTTAACTATTCCTCTACCGATAAAGGTAATACTTGCTGCGTTACTTGATCCTCCTAGAGTAAGGAAGGTGGCAGCTGTTAGTACTCCTGTTAGTGCTACTAATGACGCTAAAAATTTGTTCATATCAAAGTTATTATTTGAATTATTTAATGAAAGTATAACATAGTTGTAGGGATATTATAAGGAAGTATTTTGAAAAGGGGATTAAGGTGCCTACTACATCTATTTGACATATACTGTAAAATAGCGATATTAATACTACTCAGCGCTCATAGCTCAATTGGTAGAGCAGTGGCCTTTTAAGCCAACGGTTGGGGGTTCGATTCCCTCTGAGCGCACCAGAATAGAACTTGTCCGCCTTTGGCGGGCTTTTTCTTTGGCGGCGCGAAGCGCCGACCATGCGTTTTGCCCTTTTTTTAATTCATTTTTTGGCGCGCTGGCGCGCACTTTCTTTTTGTGGAGGAGGAGGTTCGAGCCAAAGATTTCTTTGGCGGCGACCTTTTTGTCAAAAAGGTCGCTATCGGAAGCAATTTTGTCCATAGTTTGCGCGGTTTGTACCCATTTTGAGAACGGTTCGAGCCAATCATTCTGACGATGTGAAAGAGAGTGCATTTCTCCTTGTAGCGACTTCTTTTTGGATAACAATTTTGCTTTTTCTTTGCGATAAATTTCCTTTTCAATATCTTGCTCCAAATAGCCGTCAAGAAGTCGCCCGAGCTTAATCTCAATTTTTTGCATCTCACTTTCTCTCTCTTTCATATCGGCAGTCAAAGACTGGGCGGAATTTTTAAAGTCCTCGTCTGCAAGACGAGTCAATTCGTCCGCCCAGTCTTTGGGCAAAGTAACTTTTTTGATGAGGGATGATAACTGGCGATCCATTTCTTCCTCACGAATAGCAGACTCGGTACATTTCATATCTTTACGCTTTTTAGTGCAACGATAATATGTATATTCATGCACGTTCCCATTTTTCTGATATTTATACTTATGCTCGCCAGTTATCATCATCCCACAGGAGGTGCATCGAATTAGTCCACAATATACTTGCGGTTCATTCCTTGCTTTTCGCTCTGGCTGACCTCTTTGCTTCAACACCTCCTGCACCTCATCAAAAAGTTTCTTTGCAATGATTGGCTCGTGCTTGCCTTCGTAGATTTCACCACTATATTTAAACAGTCCAATATAAAATGGATTTGAGAGTACAAAAGCAATTCTTGTTTTGGAGATTAGCTTTCCAGAACGCGTAACAATTCCAGCGTCCGCCAAAAAGTGAGAAATATCCTCAAGTCTTTGATTTCCTTTTGCATATCTTTCAAACATTGATTTAAGTATCTTTGCTTTCTTTTTCTCAACAATGATTGTTTTTGTCCTTGAATCATTTATATATCCAATCGGTGCCTGACTTGGAAAGATACCATTTCTCACTTTTTGGCGGAGACCCCTTTTCGTGTTCTCGGAAAGAGAATCTACATAGTACTTGCTTTGTACAAACGCCATGGAAAGCGTAAATTTGCCTTGTGGCGTATTTTCAAACCAGTGGCTCGGAAATTTAAGGCTCGCAAGTTTACCGATGTCTAATAGATAAACAATCTGTCCGCCGTCCACGGAATTCCGCGCGAGGCGATCGGGGTGCCATGAAATGATTCCATTTGCCTCTCCTCTCTCAATTCGCTTTAGCATTTCGCCAAAAATGACACGACCTGGACTCTTTGCAGATTTCTTTTCTATCACTTCATCCACTATTTCCAAATCTTCATTTTGGGCGAAAGTGCGCAATTCCGTAACTTGTGCCTCAATACTCAAAACTTGTTTATCCTCTACATCGGTAGACTTGCGAGCATACAAAATGTATTTTTGTTTTTCCATAATATTACAAATTAGATTGATAATACCAAAACGCACAAAGAGCCGCCTTGGTGCAACCAGAAAGGATAAATCCCAACTGTCCAAGACGGCTCTTTGAGCATAAAAAAATCCTTTCTGGTTGCATTCCTATTTTACCACAAAAATAAAAATCATTTTGTATTTTTCTTTTTCGCAAAAAAGAAAATCTTAAATTGCCAAAATTGCTTCCGATATTGAACCTCCTCCTCCACAAAAAGAAAGTGCGCGCCAGCGCGCCAAAAAATGAATTAAAAAAAGGGCAAAACGCATGGTCGGCGCTTCGCGCCGCCAAAGAAAAAGCCCGCCAAAGGCGGACAAGTTCTATTCTGGTGCCTCTATTTTACCAAATCCGAACCTATTTTCAAAACAAATCATATTAACAAAATAGGAACGCACGGAGTGCGTGCTGTCCATTGTGTGCGCCTGAGGGCGCACACTCGCCACGGCGAGAGCCTGTGGTAATTCTGCACCAACTCTCCGCTAGGAGAGTTTAGTGGTAACTTTCGCAACAACACCGCACCACACTCACCTCGCTTCACTCGGCGAGCCGTCCGCCAAAACCATTTCCTTTCAATTTTTTGTTCGGCTCCTCCCCAGACCCCTCCACCGAAAAAGAAAGAAAGGTAAGGAAATGGTTTTGTCGGTCGGGTTCGCAAAGAAATTCCAAAACAACAAACTAAAAACAAGTTTTATTGCTTACGCAATATCGTTTGTTGTTTCTCCATTTCTTTGCAAACTGTGGTGCTACGCCTGTGGTGACTTGAAAGCACGCTCGCCAATGAGAAACACTCGCAATGGCACTCATTTCGTTCGTATGCCTGCTTGGTGTTCTCGTGGCTCGCTTAGTGAGCAATATTATTTCATATACTCCGATGGTTTGATATTTTTTAATCTCCTGAAAACAACAATGCTGACAAGGAGGAAAATAAGCATAAATAAAAGAGAGAGCCCAGCAAAATTTACCCAGTCAAAATGTATGGGCAGATTTGCGGTAATTGTCCTTTCTATTGCATTTTCCTCGGGCAAAAAATGTGGTTTTGCCGAAAGTTCCCACGGCAACTCCATAGAGATTGTTTGCGCACGGAGCACAAACAATGACCCTATTGCCAATATGTTTCCAACGATAAGTGCGACTGCCAACAAAATTGCACTTTCAGAAATGAATTGCTTTTTTAAGTCTTTAAAACTCCATCCAATCATTCGCAATATGGCAATTTCTTTTTCTCTTGTTTTTAAGTTGTAACTAATAAGCAAGCTAAACACAATAAGTAAAATAATACCCAGTACAACAAACATTGTTTTCCCTAGAGATGATACGAGTTTAATCTGTTCTAGCACCTCTTGACTAAAAGTCTTTTCACTAAATACGATGTATTCTTTATCTAATTGTTTTATGGCACTTTCTTTATCGCCTTGCCATTTTGGGTTTATATCCAATGACACCACATTCACAAAATCGGTATTATTGAACCCGTACACTCTCTGCATTTCTTTTGACCCTCTTACTATCCCTTGCGCATCTTTTAGATTTATATAAATATCTGCCGGAATGATATTGCCAGTGAGATTTGCTTTGAGTATCCCCGTAACCGCAAAGGCGTTTTTGCCAAAATTGATTTTATCTGCGAGTTTCAGATTATGTTTTTGCGCAAAGTCAGCGGTAATAAGCGCGTTTTTGCCAGATATATCAAATACGCCCTGCTCTACATTTTGTTTCAAAAGTTTTGCAAAGGATGAACCCTTGTCTTGCACGCCGAAGGTAGTTTTAAAATACTTATCACCAAAATACCAAAAGTACAGCCCGCTATCTGATCCTTGCACAAAATCAAGCTCGCGCAGTGGCGCAATCTCGTCATCATAGATAGGTCCGTTGGAATGTGGGAAAATGGCGCCGACCATGTGCTCCGGAATTTGACCCGTCTTTTGTACAACTACCCCAACACCAATTTTTTGAAACGGCAATGACGCCACTTCCGGCAAAGTCTTGTTGAGTGCAAGGAGTGCTATTGTGAGCGCAAAATAAATAGCGATACTTATAACGAGTATTATGGTCTTGACCTTGTGCCTATTAAAAAAGGATTTAAAATAACTGAGTATCATATATCTATAATGTAAAATTCTGGTTGAGTAATATCCCTGTTTTTATCTCTGGCAAAATAAAGAGGGTAAATATCAAGAACAAGATAAGTGCTATGCCAAGTGCTGAAACAATGACAAATGATGATTCAATGGCCACCCACTTGCGTACATCGGCCTTTGGCCAGCCAATCATCTGTAATATATCTGTTTGATTGCGAAACTCCATTCTGTTCATTTTTAAAATCCAAAAAACCAAAAATAACACCAAGACACTTATTGCAGACGCAAAATATGTGCCGAATTGATACATAATACTATTAAACGATGATAGGTTCTTGAGCAATCGGTCTTTGGTGAGTACGGAAAAATTCGGGAAATTACTCTCGATATTTTCTTGTACTTTTGATAAGAAGGAGGCACTTTCGAGTGAAATATATACTTGATTTACTACTGAGTTGCTTTTGTCAATGAGTTGTAAAGCGCTATCGTACGGTATAAAAACTTGCGCGTTTGAAAGGTTGCTCTCTTCCTTAAAATCAACAATACCAACAATTTTATAGTCGCGGCCATTTATCTTATAATTGCTGTGCAGTGTATAGCCAAATAATTTTGCAAAGTGCCGCTCCAGTATTACCTCACTCGCAGTATTGCTCGTAAAAAACTCACTTTGAGGCACGAGCCACTCTTGTATTTTGCGCAAGCCAACTTGCGGTTCGTCAATATCTAATCCAACAATAGTCCTGTTATTTTGAATATCAAATTGCCAGAGAATAAGTGCTGTGGAGACTTCTTGTATCTCCTTTTGTGCTTGGAGTGTATCTTTTGTCTCGATCTTCGAGAATGATGCAAGGTTAAACGGCTCAATGACCCCTGTTGTCTTTATGGTATCCGCACTTTTGTTTGTCTGGTCCTTCTGCAAAATAATTTCTGTTTGCAGTGAGCTTAGAGGCGCGTCAGCCAATGTCCTTATTTTTTGCGTAAACAAGACAGACGCCAGCACAAGAAAAACCAAAAAAGAAACAAGCAGGGCGGTAAGCGCGACTTTTTGCCAATAGAACTTCAGGTTCTTAAAAACGATACTTATCATCATCTTGTTATTTATTATCAGAAAGCACCCTCTCTAGATCATCATATCCCCACGGCCCTTCAAAACCGGGGATAAACGAATCACCTTTTGGAAAATTCTGAAAGCTTATTTGTGCTCCATCAATGGTAAAAGTGTTTATGCCACCGATAAATATAGCTACCGGCATATGCCCCTCCAGACCGTACTCTGCTACTTTTGAACTACTGCTCTCATTATCAAAGTCGTATTCCTTGATTACGTATTCTGGATATTTTTTGATGATTTCTTTGGCTTGCTCAACGACCGCAACGGCTGGGGCGTGCGGAAGATGAAATATTTCAACAAGATGTTTGTCTACGTTCTGTGCATTTTGCGTATCAAGTACAGCAGGCTGTTTTGGGACGAAAAGTAAGTAATACACACCACCAAGGAGCAGCATTGCAGTGATAACGATTATTGTGATTTTTGTGTTCATAGTATTTGAAGTTTATAATTAGTTAATTGATACGATTTTTGTGCCTTACTCGCGATTTCTTTGTCATGGGTTATAACGATAAAAGTTGTGTCCAGTTCGTCATGTAATTTTTCAAAAAGTGTAATAATTTCCTCTGATGTTCTTTCGTCCAGATTTCCAGTTGGTTCATCTGCAAGCACAAGCTTTGGCATGCCCACCAAACTCCGCGCGATCGCGACTCTTTGCTTTTCTCCACCACTGAGGTTGTCCACCAGCTTGTCTAATTTGTCTTTCAGGCCAACAAGCGTGACCATCTCATTTACCATGTCTTTTCTTTTGTCCCTTTCAATATCTTTTCGCGGATGCAGGGCAAGATACACATTGTCGTACACAGAAAGTGACGAAATAATTTTAAAATCCTGAAAAACGATGCCGATATTCATCAAGCGAAACCGCGCGAGTTGCTCTTCGTCAAAGTTGCTTATGTCCTCATCATTAAAAAATATCTTCCCCTCATCAGTGCGCACAAGACCAGAAAGTATTGAAAGTAGTGTTGTCTTGCCGACACCAGACTTACCAACAATGCTCACAAACTCCTTTTGTCCAACGGTAAAGTCCACAGCATCTAATATTTTCTGAGCACCATACTTTTTTGAAATTGATTGCAGTTTTAACATAGTTTATTTCTTGTAAAGATTAATGATATTTTCTAATTTTTTTATTTTTGTTACAGAGACTTTCTTATCAGATGAAAATTCATTAAGAATAAAATTCTTAAGCGTGTTTGCTCGTAGCGTATCAAAAGACTTGGCAATAGAGGTTGAGAGTTGAGCTATTTCACCACAGCACTTATTGTCCTCAATATATTTTTTGAGTGTTTCAATCTGCCCTTGAATACGGTTGAGGTGCTGTATATTTTGCGTACATTGTTTTGTTGCAACTTTCATATTTTGTCAGAAAAATAATTTCTCATATACCCCCACCCCTATATGATATCAGAACTAGCAAAACAAAACAAGAACTCCTAGGTTTTTTATTCTATAGTGATGTAATTCAAATATCATTAAAGCAGTACTATCTATTGGTAGCGAACCCGACCGCCAAAACCATTTCCTTACCTTTCTTTCTTTTTCGGTGGAGGGGTCTGGGGAGGAGCCGAACAAAAAATTGAAAGGAAATGGTTTTGGCGGACGGCTCGCCGAGTGAAGCGA
>Ga0233437_1001691_pt1 | contig 38556 bp, 41 predicted proteins | sample SI_122_August201_FD_182714 | JGI IMG/M metagenome (GOLD analysis project Ga0233437, IMG submission 182714) | Seawater microbial communities from Saanich Inlet, British Columbia, Canada - SI_122_August2016_200_MG | ecosystem: Environmental > Aquatic > Marine > Inlet | place: Canada: British... | reverse complement strand
TCTTTTGCTTTGAGTTCATATTCAGGTATCATTATTTCGGGCCTCTTCGGATTTAGTTTTATCTTCTAACATAACTTTCTCCGAAGTTGCCCGCTTTGTCAATCAAAATCGTGAACTACTGAAATTACCTTTAATAACTATATATCGAAGCAATAATGATGTCAATGATTTTGCGTGAACTCTGCAAGATGTATAATAGAGCCATGAAAATACACCCCCCTGTCTCTCTTGCGCTAAGCGCTCTCAACGCCCCTCATCAGGTTTTTTGGCATAAGCAGCCAATTAAGTCTATGGTAGAGGCTGCCGCTGAACGCGAACAAGATATTAACCAACTTATTCGCAGTATCCTTTTTAGAGTTGGTAAAGATGATTTCATCCTCGTCATGGTAGCAGGGCCGCCGCAACTCTCGTGGTCTGCGTTGCGCGCCCATCTTGGGCGATCACGTATGACAATGGCAAGCAAGGATGAGGTCAAGAGTGTTACCGGCTACCCCATTGGCACAGTTGCACCGATCGGATTGGCGCGTCCATTACGCTTGCTCGCAGACAAAAATGTTTTCATTCCCAAAGAAATTTCTTTTGGCTCTGGGCAGAGAGAAGCTGCGATCATGATGAGGAACCGAGATTTTCAAAAAGTTTTGGGTGAAGTAGAGGTCGGGGAGTTTGCGAAAAAGGAAGCATAAGATAATGGCTAAATTTGAGCAAATAAAAATCATCCGCTGGACAAAAGAAAAAGCCCCCACGCAAAAAGCTCTTGAAGAGATTTTGCACAACGAGGGCTTAAGTTATTATTTGTGGTCAAATAGTCCAAACGACCTATACGTGCCGCATTTACATACTTATGACAAAATTATTTATGTAGTCCACGGCTTGATCACTTTTATTCTGCCCGACGAAGACCAAAAACTCACGCTGCATTCTGGAGACAGACTCGAATTGCCCGCAAATACTATCCACAGCGCGGCCGTCAGCTCGCAAGGCGTGGCTTGTTTTGAAGCACATTGTTAAACCTATGACTAATTACCAAGAAGCTGCCCAAATTATCAAAAATGCATCCCACGTAACCGCCTTTACAGGCGCGGGGATTTCTGTCGAGAGCGGTATTCCGCCCTTCCGCGGTGAGAACGGTCTCTGGAATCAACATGATCCCATTTTTATCGACATTCGCTATTTTCATGCCTACCCCCTAGAGTCATGGAAAAAGATTAAAGAAATATTTTACGATTTCTTCGGATTAGCTGACCCCAACGCCGCCCATTTGGGATTAGCAAAATTGGAGAAAGATAGGCTGATCAAAGCGACCATAACCCAAAACATAGATAATATGCACCAAAACGCGGGAAGTAAAGAAGTCTATGAATATCATGGGAATTCGCGCAACTTAATTTGCCTTTCCTGTGGAGAGAAATTCCCCGCTTCGCACTTTGATTTGAGCTTGCTACCGCCTAAATGTACGGGATGCGGCGAGGTGCTTAAGCCCGACTTCATCTTCTTCGGCGAGGCGATTCCCGAACCCGCCATGTCACTTTCTTTCAATGAAGCAGAAATCGCGGATGTTTTTTTGCTGATCGGCTCTACAGGTGAAGTAATGCCAGCCGCGCAACTACCAGTCATCGCAAAGAGAAACGGGGCAAAGATCATCGAGATTAACATCGCGCTATCGAATTATACAAATCAGATTACAGACGTCTTTCTTCAGGAAAAAGCCACCGTCGCCATGACAAAACTCCTCGAAGCGATAAAAAACTAAGGGTTATCTATGAGAAAAACATTCATCCTGCTCAGTTTAATATTACTTATCAGTGCCTGCGGTCCCTCTCCTGAAGAACAAGCCACTATGACCGCCGCTGCGTGGACGGCGACCTCCACATCCACTTTGACGCCAACCACAACCAGCACCGCGACTTTCACCCTCACCCCATCGTTGACGCCCACACTCACTTATACGCCAACGCCAACTTTTACTCCCAGCATCACCCCCACCCCAACATTCGCCTTTCCAAGCGTCGAGGTAACTGCTGCCCAAGCTCACTGCCGCTACGGACCAAACGTTGCTTATCTCCACGCAGCCGATTTATACGCGGGCGATACCGGCACTGTGCGTAGCCGTTGGCATTTGAGCAGATGGCTCTATGTCAAATTCGATAAACTGGATTATTTCTGTTGGGTTGCGCCCTCTGTCGTGGAAGTCACCGGAGACACAGAGACTGTCATTCGTCTAACAGAATTAGACCTGACAAAGATTGGTTATAGTCAATATGGTCCGCCGGAGGGCATAAGCGCCACGCGCAACGTTGCACAGGTGACAATTTCCTGGAATCAAGTCAATATGACCGAGGACAAAGACCGAGGATATTTTCTCGAACTCTTTGTCTGTCAGGATGATGCTTATCTCTGGTGGCCCGTTTCCTTCCCCGATCAATACACCACCAGCTACACCGTCAAGGATGAAGCGGGCTGCCCTTATCCTTCAAGCGGAGTGATTTACACCGTCGAAAAGCATGGGTACAGCAAAGCAAAAACGCTCCCCTGGCCCGCGCCTTAACGGGAAAGCGCTCTTCGCTGAAGAAATGATTTTTTAGCGGAAGCAAGTGCATACAATAGCGTTCCGGCTCTTCATCCCCCTTAAAAACAGACTTCCGAAGTTCGCAAAAACTTCGGAAGTCTTATTATTTTAGGAAAAAAATATCTACGCGCGGTGTTCGAGTGCTGCGTGTCCGGCTGCCAAACGTGCGATCGGCACACGGAAGGGGGAGCAAGAAACGTAGTTCAAGCCAATTTGGTGACACCAGTCGATTGAGCTGGGATCGCCACCGTGTTCACCACAGATACCACATTCGAGTTCTGGGCGAGCGGCGCGACCTTTTGCAACAGTGATATCCATTAGTTGACCAACACCAGGGCGGTCAATGGTTTGGAAGGGATTTACCGGCAAAATGCCATCTTCGACGTATTTGACGAGGAAGTTGCGTTCTGCATCATCACGGCTGTAGCCAAAGGTGAATTGGGTCAGATCGTTGGTGCCAAAGGAGAAGAATTCGGCTGTTTTGGCGATCTCACCGGCGGTCAGACCTGCGCGAGGAATCTCGATCATGGTACCGAATTTATAGGTAAATTCAACACCTTTTGTTTTCATCACATCAGCAGCGATCTCTTCCAATTTGGGTTGGATGAAATGCAGTTCGTTGACGTGACCAGTAAGCGGGATCATAACTTCGGGATGCGGCTCGAAGCCACGCAATTTCACGTCGGCGGCTGCTTCAAAAATAGCGCGGACTTGCATGGAGACGATCTGGGGCATCATCACGCTCAAGCGGACGCCGCGCAATCCCATCATCGGATTTGATTCGTGAAGGGCTTCAATATCAGAGAGCAAAGCTTCTTTATCAGCTGCTTCTTCGCCTTTGATACGTGCGCCGATCACGTCTTCAAGCAATTCGCGCTCGTCGGGCATGAACTCATGCAATGGGGGATCAATGAGACGGATAATAACGGGGTATCCGCTCATCGCTTCAAAGAGACCGTCAAAATCAGCACGCTGGTAGGGAAGCAATTTGTCGAGGCAAGCCTGACGCGTTTCTACATCATCGCCGGCGAGGATCATATCCTGAACAATCGGCAGACGTTCCGGTTCGAAGAACATGTGCTCAGTGCGGCAGAGACCGATACCTTGTGCGCCATAAGAGCGGGCACGGCGGGCATCTTCGGGGTAATCGGCATTTGCCCAAACTTGCAAACCTTTGGTGGGGTAACCTTCGGCTTTCGCAACGCGAACACCTTCGGTAGCAGAAATTTCATCTGCCCAGCCGAGGAGTGTCAGCAAGTCAGTTTGTTCTTCAAGAGAAGGCGCAACGGATTCGATTTCGCCAAGGAAGACTTCACCAGTTGTGCCATCTACGGAAACCCAATCGCCTTCGGAGACGGTCACACCATTGGAGGTGAACTGGAGGTTTTCACTATCAATGCGAACGGAGGAAGCGCCAACAACACAGGGGATACCAAATTGGCGTGCTACAACAGCAGCGTGGGAGGTTGCTCCACCCTCGCTGGTGAGAATACCTTTTGAAGCGAGCATACCGTGAACGTCATCGGGTTTGGTGAAGGGGCGCACCATAATAACGTCTTGCCCTTCTTCTTTAGCTTTGGCTTCAGCGGTGTCAGCATCAAAATAAACGCGACCAACAGAAGCACCCGGAGAGGCGTTTACGCCTGTGGCAAACATTTTGCCAGCTTCATCAGCAGCTCTCTTGGCTTCATCCACAAATTGGGGGTGAAGGAGGGTATCAACCTGTTCAGGTTGTACGCGAGAAACAGCTTCTTCTTTAGTGATAAGCCCTTCGTTTGCCATATCGACAGCAACGGTTACTGCGGCTTTAGCGGTACGTTTGCCATCACGGGTCTGGAGCATCCAGAGTTTGCCGTTTTCAATGGTGAACTCAACATCTTGCATTTCGCGATAGTGTTTTTCAAGTTTCTCACAAACTTCCATGAAATCTGCATAGGCTTCCGGAAGATCACCTTTCATTTCAGCAACATCATCTGCATTGCGGGTACCGGCAACAACATCTTCGCCTTGGGCGTTCATCAGATATTCGCCCCAAACAACGTTCTCACCAGTGGATGGGTTACGGGTAAATGCAACACCGGTACCGGAGTTTTCCATATTACCGAAAACCATTGTCTGGATGTTGACACCAGTGCCCAGATCATGGGGAATCTTAGCAGCGTTACGATAATCAATAGCTCGTTTGCCGTTCCATGATTTGAAAACAGCTTCGGTTGCCAGCTTCAATTGTTCAAATGGGTCTTGGGGGAAGTCAAAACCTTTATGCTCTTTGGTAACAGCTTTGTAGGTTTCTACAAGGGCTTTCCAATCAGCGGCGGTCATATCGGTGTCGAGTTTATAGCCTTTTTCTTCTTTATAGTTATCAAGGGGATGCTCGAATTCTTCATCGTCAATATCCAACACAACGGAACCGAACATGTGGACCAAACGGCGATAAGCATCGAAAACGAAGCGTTCGTCGTTGGTCAATGCGACCATGCTCTCTGCAACTTCGTCATTCAAGCCGATGTTGAGAACAGTGTCCATCATGCCGGGCATGGAGAAAACTGCACCGGAGCGGCAGGAAACCAAAAGCGGATTGGCAGCATCACCAAATTTCTTACCGGTCAGCTCTTCAGTTGTCTTCATTGCGGCAAGTTCTTGTTCCCACAAACCTTCCGGGAAGTTCTCGCCTGCATCAAGATAAGCGTTACAAGCTTCAGTGCTTACGGTAAAGCCAGGAGGCACAGGAACATCAATACGGGTCATTTCGCCCAAGTTCGCGCCTTTACCACCAAGCAAGCTGCGAACACCATCCCAGCTACCTGTATACTTCTCTGCTTCGGCAACCTCGCCGAAGGTATATACCCATTTATTCATTATAAATCTCCTTAGATTTGGTAAAAATAGGATAATAGCTTTTTTGCCACCGAATAGTTTACCATAAGCACAAGACTTTCTACTTCTTTTCTTTAGTCTTTTGCACTATTTTTCTCAGTCATCATCTTAATAAAAAGACAGCATTAAAAACAGAAATGGAATTACTGTGAAATTGTTAACTGAATGAAAAGTCAGAAACTATGTTTTTAGGTGATAATAGGTGCGGAGAAAACTATGCCAACAAAAATACTTGCAATTGACGACGATACAGCCATGACTGAACTTCTCACGCTTCTACTTAAATCCCACGGGTTCGAAGTCACCACTGCTAACAGCAGCGAAAAGGGAATTGAGCTTATCCCTCAGATAAAGCCAGATATCATACTTTTAGACTTAATGATGCCTCAAATGGATGGTTGGGAAACCTGTAAAAAAATTCGTAAATTCAGCAATATACCTATTGTAGTGCTTTCTGCTCTCAATAATCCGGGGATGGTTGCTAGTGCCTTGGATGCAGGTGCTGATGACTACTTGATCAAACCTGTTCCAAGCAGCATCCTTGTCGCGCACATCAAAAATCTAGCCCGTCGGAGTACTGCGAAGCTCAACCCATCTAAAAGCATGATGAGAACCTCTACAGAAACTATTTTTTCCTAACTCTTTTAGAAAAACCCAAAGAGACACACCCCTAGAAAATAAAATCTTGGGGTGTGTTTTTTTTAATTTCTCTAAAAAACACAAATTCTCTTTCCTATATCCCCTTCTAGCTTCGCACTTTGCTCGACTGGCTCACCGAGGCATTCCTCTAGCAACGCGCTGTCCATTTCGCAGAGTTCAGGATGCTCGGCGATGATCGCTGCGTAAGGGCAGTGCCCCAAGATGATACGTGGTCCGCTGGCGTGAGCTTCCCAACGAGCATGGTATCCGAGTTTATTGAGATGTTTAACCGTTTCGGTCAAGCGGATCATTGGGGATGCGCCGCTCGTGCCCGAGCTTGCGAGGCGTTGACCAAGTTTTTTCAGGACCCCAGCCTTTTGGTGGGCGTTAACGGAACCAAGCATCTCTTCGAGCAAATGATGAGATAAGGTGGGCAAGCCATCCCCAAGGATGTTCCGACTAATTCCATAAATTTTGATAGGGCGGCCACCTTTCGTCCCCGCGCTGCGTGTGCCAAGGACTTCTATTCGTCCATCCTTCTTTAAAAGGGAAAGATGATGGCGAGCATTGGCTTGCGTCACTCCCAGATCTCGAGCGATTTCTAGCGCAGAAACAGAGCGGTGCTTTTGAATATAGGCAAAAACTTTTTGGCGTGCGCTTGTCATAGTCATAGCATGATTATACTCACCTTTTCAGTTTTGAAAATATATATTTGCAAAACTGCGTTGACGTGATGCAATAGCGCTACTATAATCGTGGCGGTAAATAATCGCCCCTTGACCTTGGTCAGCGGGGTATAAAAGGAGAGTATTAATGGAAACTAAAGGACTAAACTCCCCAGGTTACGAAATCCCTGATGACGTTAAGGGCGCGGTTGCAATCACAACGATCGACCGCATTTATAACTGGGGACGCCGCTCGTCCGTTTGGCCCCTCATGTTTGGTTTGGCTTGCTGCGCGATCGAGATGATCGCAACCGCTGCCGGTCGTTATGACTTTTCACGTTTCGGCATGGAAGTTATGCGCCCCAGCCCCCGCCAAGCCGATTTGATGCTGGTCTCTGGTACAGTCACAAAGAAAATGGCTCCAACCATTGTTCGGCTCTACAACCAAATGCCTGAGCCAAAATATGTTGTGGCAATGGGTGCCTGCGCCTCTGGCGGCGGACCCTTCAAAGAAGGTTATAACGTGGTCTCTGGCGTGGATAAATTGATCCCCGTTGATGTTTATATACCCGGTTGCCCCCCCACCCCGCAAGCATTGATTAACGGTCTTATCAAATTGCAAGAAAAGATTGATGGGCAACACTGGAAAGACACTCGTTGGTACAGAGAAGGCGATTTGGCAGCCATCCCCATCCCTATGCTGGGACCCGATTTGATCTACCAGGAACAAATCCCCGCCATCAAAGAAGCGAGCAAGGAGGCTTAACATGACAACACTAGATTTCTCTCGCTTTGGCACAAGCGTTGCCGTCGACGAACGTGAAGGCTACGAAGGCTATCTTGTTTCCGCCGACAAACTTGTCGAATTTGCCACAGCCCTGCGTGATGAATATGGCTATGATTATCTCTCCTCTGTTACCGGCGTAGACTATATCGCCGAAGAAAAATTCGAAGTTGTATACCACGCCTATAAAACCATCGGCGGAGCCGAACTGGTTTTCAAAGTGCAAGTTGCCCGCGATAAAGCCGAAGTTCCTTCGCTTATAGACATTTATCCCGGCGCAGACTTCCAGGAACGTGAAGCCTGGGATCTTCTCGGCATAAAATTCACCGGTCACCCCGATCTTCGCCGAATCCTCCTTTGGGAAGGTTTTGAAGGACATCCCCTACGCAAAGATTGGCAAGAAGCCTATTACGAAGAAGATATAAAACCCTTCAAATCTCGCTGGCCCAAAGCAGAATATACTCGCGCAGAAGCTCAAAACCCCTACGGCGCAAATGTCAAATATCCCGACCAATTTGACCCCGAGAAATGGGTTCCCGAAGGTGAAGATGCTCTCTACGGCTCACTCGCCAAATACGAAACCACCGATGAGAGCGGTCTAAAAACCGACCATCTCACCGTCAATCTCGGACCCCAACACCCCTCCACGCACGGTGTATTTCGCATCGCAGCCACCCTCGACGGCGAGACCATCATGAATCTCAAACCCGTCATGGGCTATCTGCACCGCAACCACGAAAAAATCGGCGAGCGCAATACCTACCTCCAAAACATGCCCTTCACCGACCGCCTTGACTATCTCTCTTCCTTGAGCAACAACTTCGGTTATGCCCTTGCTGTCGAAAAACTGCTCAACATCGAAGTTCCTGAACGCGCAGAATATATCCGCGTTATCATGGCGGAACTCACCCGTATTCAAAATCACCTTTTTGCCATCGGCATGTTCCTGAACGACCTCGGCGCATTCTTCACCCCATCTCTTTACGCGATTGAAGAACGGGAATTGGTACTGGATATCTTCGAAATGGTCACCGGCTCACGCATGATGTGCAACTATTTCAGATTTGGCGGACTCGCCCGTGACCTTCCGGCTGGCTCATTGCAAAAGATCAAAGACCTAGTCTTCGACAGATTGCCGCGAAAAACCGACGAAATGGACAGATTCCTGAGCGAAAACGAAATTCTCCGCTCCCGAACAGTTGGGCAAGGTTATCTCTCCACCGAAGATGCCATCAAATATGCCTCAGCCGGCCCCGTGCTTCGTGCCTCCGGCGTTCCTTATGATATTCGCCGCGCAGCCCCCTACAGCATCTACGACCGCTTCGACTTCAACGTAGCTGTTCGCTACAACGGCGATATTTACGACCGCTACATCATCCGCCTCGACGAAATCCGCGAATCGATCAAGATTCTCCAGCAAGCTGTTGAGCAAATCCCCGAAGGCGAGATCCAAACGGGCAAACCCCGCTACCAGATGAAAGTCCCCGCTGGAGAAGCCTACGGACGCGTTGAAGGACCCAAAGGCGAGCTTGGTTTCTACCTTGTTTCCGATGGTAAAGGCAACCCCTATCGTTATCACGTTCGCGCCCCATCCTTTATCAACCTGACTGCCTTCGGACCGATGTGCAAAGGTCTCAAAATTGCCGACGTTGTCGCTGTACTCGGCTCAATTGACATCGTTCTCGGCGAAACAGACCGATAGGAGAATAAAATGTACGGAAAAGGATTACTCAAAGGTCTCGGCGTTACCCTAAAACGCTTTGCTGACACCTATCTGGATGATATCAAATGGATGGGCAAACGCTATTACACCGCAGAAGGTCTTGCTCACCGTTCCAGCAAGGATGCGAAAGGCATCTTCACAGTTCAATATCCTGAAGAAAAACTGCCTGTGCCAGAGGAATTTCGCTATGTGCCCTTCCTCGTTTACGACGAAGGCGAAGATGGCGAAATACTAAACCGCTGTACCGCTTGTGGCATCTGCTCTAAAGTCTGCCCTCCGCAATGCATCTGGATCGAACGTGCGCTTGACCCAAAAACACAGCGCCCCATTCAGGAGCCATCACAGTTCATCATTGACGTAGATATTTGTATGAACTGCGGCCTCTGCGCTGAATTCTGCCCCTTCGACTCGATCAAGATGGATCACGACTACGAGATCGCCTCTTACGGGCGCACTGTCCATCACCTCGACGATCTGCTCAAGCCCGCTTCCTACTATGACGAGATCCGCCCCGTCAACAGCACCAGAGAAGCCGCCGCCCGCAAAGAAGCAGAAGAAGCAAAAGCTGCTAAAAAAGCTGCTCGAGAAGCAAAAGCTGCTGCCAGAGCCGCTGCAAAAACTGACTAAGCAAATAGGCAGTATTCTAAAATCTCAACTACAGGTTGGAGGATTTCCCTTCAACCTGTTTTTTCTAACTTCTTGTTAAGACTTAGTTGGTAGAATGGGACGTGTTCCGTGATGCGTGTTACGTGATTTTTTAATTTCACGAAACACCTTACACGCTACACGAAACACTTTCAACACGCTATTCTCACGCAAACTCTCTCTGCAATGGAGAGCATTTAAAGAAGGTAAAAAAATGATGCAAATCACAAAAGACGCAGTTCTGGCAGCCCTCAGCAATGTGATGGACCCTGATCTGCACAAAGACTTGGTATCCCTTAATATGATCCGCGACTTGGTCATCGAAGGCGATACTGTCAACTTTAGCATTTTTCTAACAACACCTGCTTGCCCGCTAAAAGGCAAAATTGAAGCCGATGCACGCCAAGCTGTAGAAAAGGTTGCTGGTGTAAAAACCATCAACATCAAAATGGACGCCGATGTTCCCAACGATGGACGTTTACGCGGTCTTGTTGAAGCCCCCATTCGTAACGCTATTGCTGTTGGCTCTGGCAAAGGTGGCGTTGGTAAATCTACCATCTCTGTCAACCTTGCTGTTGCTCTCGCCAAAAGTGGCGCGCGCGTCGGTTTATTAGATGCTGATATTTACGGTCCCAACATCCCGACCATGATGGGTATTAAAAAACTCCCTCCTGCAACAAAAGAAAAACTAATGCCCGCTGAAGCACATGGTGTAAAAGTCATGTCAATGGGCTTTCTTGTCAAACCAGGGCAGCCACTTATTTGGCGCGGCGCAATGCTTCATTCTGCTATTCGTCAATTCTTAACTGATGTTGAATGGGGAGAGCTGGATTATTTGATCATTGACCTTCCTCCAGGAACAGGCGACGCTCCTTTAACGCTCGCACAATCTCTCCCGTTAAGTGGCGCGATCCTTGTTACTCTCCCGCAAGCTGTTTCTTTGGAAGATGCAAGCCGAGGGTTGGGGATGTTCCGCACCCTTGAAGTTCCTTTGCTGGGCGTCATCGAAAATATGGTTGGCGATGTCTTTGGGCATGGCGGAGGAGAATCCCTCGCTAAAGCTGAAGAAATCCCCTTCCTGGGTTCTGTGCCCATGAATGGATTTGTTCGTCTCTCAGGCGATCAGGGACAGCCTGCTGTCCTTGCACAACCCGATTCTGACGCTGCTATCGCGATGCAAGGCATTTCAGAAACCGTAGCGCAAGCAGTTAGTATTGCCGCTTTAGATGAGGATGCGAATAAGCAAGAATTGAAGATCAACATCACTGAATAAAATTTCTTAGAAAAACAAAAAAGAACCTTGCGAAAACACGCAAGGTTCTTTTTATATATCGGCTAAATTTAAAGCTAACTGTAAAAGATATTAACCTCTGTCCCATAACCACGCCTATATAATTGCGGGCCATCGTGAACTGGGCGCAACCAGCGGAAGAGCCATTTAGCTTCGTGTGTTCGCATATTGATACAGCCATGGCTCATCGGCACACCATAATTTTCATGCCAGTATGTGCCATGGAAAGCGTGCCCTGCTTCGGTAAAAAAGCATGTCCAGGGAACACCAGGTAGCTCATAAGCACTAGTGTCGGAGGCAAGACTACCATCACCCATGTGTTTTGATGGCATTTTTTCGCGGATATGGAATTTTCCAGTTGGCGTTTTAGTGCCAATGCCATTAGGGTTGCCGCCGTATACTAATCCGGAGGAGATCACAGTCTCGAAGACAATTTTTTCGTACTCATAAGCCATAACACGCTGCGTCGTGAGGTCAACATCCACATGCTTGTCAAGATATTCTACTTCAGGAGAAATGGGCGCGAGGGATTTGGGGGGAATCATCCGTAAATGAGCAGTGGGGACATAATAAGGCACAGAAACTAACTCGTCAAAAATACGATACCAAATTTTCCCGTCAGGACCTTCGCCTACACTGTCAACCCAATGAACTGACTCATAATATAGTGGGTAAATTGGCTCCCAACCGTAAAATTTCGAGTAGCGCATCGGCTGCGAAAAGGGAACTGTGACTTCTGCGAGATAACGCTGCCCTTCTTCAAAAATAGTTTGAGTAGGGTTATAAAGAAGCTCAACGCGCTGTAAACGGGCGCGGTGTACAAACCCGCCCCAAACACGATACCAAACGGGATTATAGGCAGGAGTCTCTGCTATTACTTCTTCATAAACAGTGAGCAGATCATCTCTATACCACTGTCCTATAATGCGACTCTCATCATTAGGCTGGCTATGGACACTAATTGCATCCGTTGCAACACGTACTAACATACGGTCATCAAAAAGATTGAGCCGCTCTTTGATCGGAGAAAAAGCCATCGTACCAACGCTCAACGCGCTGAGTTTTAGGAAGTCTCGTCTTGAAATTCGTGTCATAGTATTTTCATTCTACCTTATTGAGACAAAGTTTAGCTAATAAGAATCTTAGAAAACTGCTGAGCTACAAAGTAACCGATAACAGTTTTTGGGATGATGATACCGAAAAACACCGGCCATCTGCAAACATTTTCTATAAGATGAGTTCAATTCACAAAAACTTACAAAAAACAGCCTTCACCAAAATTATAGTGAAGGCTGCTTTATTTTCCTAGAAATTTGAGCGAAGTGTGGCTAAAGCGGCTCCATCCCTTTCATGATCTCCTCAATTGCCATAGTGTGGCTGCAATATTCGCGTGATTGATAAAAGTCGCAGGTGCAACTTAATTTTCCGTCTGCAAAAGTAACTGTGTGTTTATTGTTGGTCCCATCTACAGAGACAACAAGTGATTCTATTTGAAAGCGTTCGCGTTCTTGTTCTGCATAGCGTTTTGCTTTTTGAATTTTACCGATCATTCCAGAGTCCATTTTAATCTCCTTAGGTAAGTAAATACAAAAACGCACGCGGACATCGCGTGCGTTCAATTAGCCAAAAAGGGAGTATGTCGTTTCTACTCGCATACTATGAGTATATAGCGGAATCAGGCTCACGTCAACGGGTGTTTCGTAATCGTCACGAAATGACAATTATGTACCCCAATCACGCAAGTAAAGGAAGTCATAGCCAATGGTGCGGTTGCTTACTTTTGCAATCGGAGGCATCATCCGCTTGAATTGATTTTGACGCACGCGCTTAATAACTGCTTGCACAAAAGCTTCATCAAAGCCGGCTTCCACACATTCATTCATACTATACCGTTGATCTATCAATAAATAAAAGAGCTTGTCCACTTCTGCATATGTAAAGCCAAGTTCGCTCTCATCAGTTTGATCTGCCCACAAATCAGCAGAAGGGGCTTTGTCTACGATCTCATCTGGCACGCCCATAGCGCGCGAAAGTTGGCGCACCTGTGTCTTATACAAATCACCGATCGGATTCAGCGCAGATGCCGAATCGCCAAAGATCGTCGAGTAGCCGAGCAAAATTTCGGTCTTATTGCTCGTGCCAATCACCAGCCCACCAAATGCTTCAGATTGGTCATATAGCACGATCATACGACAACGCGCCATGATATTCCCTTTACGCGTTTTTGACATATCTGGATCAAGGGCGATGAGCGGATCCGCCATCTCCGTGATGGGGATGGTCAACGATTGGACACAAAATTCATCAATGCAGAGTTGCGCATGGTCAAGAGAATCCTGGCTGGATGCTTTATACGGCATCCGAAGAGCGAGAACGTTCTCCTTTCCAATTGCCTCCGCTACCAAAGCAAGCGAGAGAGCTGAATCAATCCCCCCCGAAAGCCCGATCACTGCACGTGTGAAGCCAACACGGCTTAGTTCCGATTTGATAAAACCAGAAAGAATTTTCGTTGCGAGGGTAGTGTTTATATCGAGATTAGACATTGTCATAATTATCTTCCCGTATGCGCTCTACGGTCATTACTGCCAAGAATACGCCCTAGCTCGCGTTCTACTAAAGCAGTACGCTCATCGCGTAAAAGGGGTAAACGCGCTCGTGTACGATGAAGTTGATTTAAATCCAGATCAACAAAAGTCAGGGATTCTTCTTGGTAAGGGGCTTTCGCTAATAATTCTCCATTGGGATCATAGACGGTTGAGCCACCCCAAAAATGCAGACCATCTTCATAGCCAACACGATTTGAATGCGCGACAAAACTCGTAAAGAGATTAGCATAGGCTTGGTTAGTATGTTCGACCCAGCGAGCCGATTCAAGCCTGCTATCATTATTTAGACCGCGACCAGGCGAGGCAGAGGTAAGCAATAAAATATCCGCGCCGTCCAGCCAGAGCAAATAAGGCGGAGAAATATGCCAAAAATCTTCGCAGATCAACATTCCGACACGTCCAAAGCGTGTATCAAAGGCACGGATAGAATCTCCCCACGCAAAGAAGCGACCTTCGTCAAAGAGGCCGTAAGTCGGCAAATATACCTTGTGGTGAACGTGGAGAACTTTCCCTTGCGAGAGATAGGCATCTGCAATATAAAAGCGATGACGTTCATCTTCATCAACGAAGCCGACGACCATATCTATCTCGTGGCTGGCTTCGAGCAGTGGACGAAAAACAGGGTCATCTGCTGTAGGACGATGGGCGACTGTTGGGGTGATGTCCTGGAGGGTGTATCCAGTCAGAGAAAGCTCGGGGAAGAGTATCAAGTCTGAACCACGAGCGGTGGCTTCTCCTATCAGGTTGAGATGCTTTTCGAGATTCGCATCCACATCCCCTAATTTGGCATTGATCTGCGCGAGAGCTAATTTCATTTTGGTCATAATAATTATTCTCTAAAAAAAGAGCCGCCGAGCATTGGCTGCGGCGGCGGTCGCATCCAGAAAAAGGTGCTAAGCTTTCTGGATGCTTACTGCGGAGAGAGAGGGATTCGAACCCTCGGTAGCCCAGAAGACTACAACGGTTTTCGAGACCGCCCCGTTCAACCACTCCGGCACCTCTCCAGTGAGCGGGCGTATTATATCTTAAATCTCAAAAACCGACTCTTTTTCTGGGTATATTACTTTCTTGAATCCTTGCATTTCCAATTCCTTTTTCAGAGGCAATGCCCCTCTTTCTTCACCATGAACAAGAAAAATCTTCTGTACCTGATCTTTAACTGCCGATGCATATTCGATCAGCATATCTCTCCCGGCGTGAGCGGAAAGCCCGCCAATAGTTTCCACTTCTGCCCTACGAATAAATTTTTCTCCAAAGATCTTAATTTGGGTTTCTCGATCTGCAAGACGGCGTCCAAGTGTATGCGGCGCCTGCCAACCGACTATAAGAATAGTATTACGAGAATCGCCAACATTATTGCGTAGGTGATGCAGAATTCGCCCCGCCTCTGCCATGCCCGAAGCGGAAATAATAATTGCAGAGCCTTGATATTCATTGATCGCTTTTGATTCTGCCACAGAACGTGTATATGAAATTTCTTTAAAATCAAGAGCAGCATGACCTCGCGCACGAATATCGGCAAGAGTTTCTACATCCATACATTCGGGGTGTTCATTAAAAATTTGAGAGGCATTAATCGCAAGGGGGCTGTCTACATAAACGGGAACAGAGGGGATTTCACCTTTTTCGATCATCTGATGCAAGAAAACTGCCAATTCTTGGGTACGCCCTACTGCGAAGGATGGAATAATAACCTTGCCTCCACGATCAATAGTTTTTTGCACAACGGCACGCAGTTCTTCATAAGCAAGATGAGGAGATCGATGTCCCTTGTCTCCGTAAGTAGATTCCATGAGCAAGTAGTCTACGTTAACTGGAAGGACAGGGTTACGCAAGATAGGCAAATCGCGCCGTCCAATATCACCAGAAAACCAAAGACGGAATTTACGCCCTTTTTCTTCAATATCAAGCGCAATCCCTGCCGAGCCAAGAATATGCCCGGCATCCATAAAAGTAGCTCGTACGCCTTCCACAATCTCTACAGGATCATCGTACTCAACAGACTGAAAATATCCAGCAACTTTCTCAGCATCTTCAAGAGTGTAGAGCGGCTCCATAGGGGGCAAGCCCTTTTTTGCGCGTTTTTTATTAGCATAGGCAATATCAGATTCCTGAATATGTCCTGAATCTCGCAACATTAACCTAACAAGGTGTGTGGTAGCGCGTGTAGCAGTGATCTTTCCTTCATAACCCTGTTTAACAAGATTAGGTAAGTTTCCGCTGTGATCAATATGAGCGTGCGAAAGAAGTACAGCGTCAATTTTGGATGGGGCAAATGGGAAATGGCGATTACGCTCGTATGTTTCGTTGCGCTTACCCTGAAAGAGGCCACATTCGAGCAGAATACGAGAGCCGTTGATCTCCAATAAATGCATTGAGCCAGTAACTGTGCGGGCCGCGCCGTAAAATTTTATTTTCATCGAAGTGCTCCTTTCGGTTTAGGTCTTGAATGTTGATATAAAACAGGCTTGAAAACTTGACTTCCTTTTTATTATTCAATGCTTTGATTCATCCAAAGCTGAAATTCAAGGTCCATTGGAATAAGAGAAAATCTTTGTCGTACCCACGTTTGCTTTTCTAAATATTCAGCATAACTATCAAGCCGACTCCATGCGCTACTTAGACGGGGGAAATCATAATTGGCTAATTTTTCAAGCAAAATATTATCAAGCGGAATGTGACAATGTGGATAGATAGATGTAAACCCTGCTATTCGTTTTTCACCAACGGTAAATATATACTTCAAGGTCATATTGATCCATTTTTGAGCTTGTCCCACATAGAGATGATGATCGTTTTTTGCAAAAACAGAAATTAAACTATTGCAGGTTTCTTGGTGCCAATTATCGAAAGTCTTGCCTGAACATTCATCTGATGTGATGGATTTTAAGTTTTCCAAACAATCTCTTAATATGCTCTCTGCTTTCTTGTAAATTTCTTTTTTGTTTTTTAATCGTCCAAATCCGTGTAGTGTGCGATTGAAATCGCGATAGGCGCGTTGCATACAAGCACCTATTAAATCTGAATCATCCCCAAAATATAAATAGATTAAATAATTTTCGTAATCTGTGCGAGTAATTATTGTATCAAGGTGCATAGAATAGCTTAGTGTCAGTCGAAAATATTATGAAATGAGTTTGTTTCTATCTGCTTTCTTCAAACCTTTTACGACCAGGTCATAAGAATCATCTATCATATCCAGGATCTCACCTTGGGGAATGCTGCCATCCAATGTAACTGTATTCCAATGTTTTTTATTCATATGGTAACCTGGAATCACTGCAGTATATTGAGCGCGTAGAGCAAGCGCAAAGTCAGGATCGCACTTGAGAGAGATACTAATCGGGTCTTCTTCCCATGCGATCAAGGCGAACATTTTTCCCATGACTTTATAGACGAGAGCTTGGGGGCCGAAGGGCGTTTCCTCTGTTGTCCCTTTTCTCTCAAGCAGGTTTGTGCGGAGATTTTCAAGTTGCATAAGGTTTTTAGCGCGCTGCGCTCAGGATTTCTTCTCCATATTTTTCTAATCGCCATGGAGATTTTTCCATAATCGCAGCTAACTCCTCTAGATCATTCGGATTTTGTTTAGCGATGGATTCCATCAGAAAACGCGGTAACACGACATCTGATTCAACATTCATCTTTTTGGCTTTTTCTTTTCGCCAATTACGAAGCTGCTCAAAGCGGAATATAAAAGCATCGCTCGGACGAGAAGATGGCGTACGCTTAACAACATCTGCGTGACGACCACGTTCTACAGCGGCGATAAAAGCCTTCCCAAAGCGGCCAATTTGACGCGGAGAGAAGCCTTCGATTTCCATATCGCGTTGACTGCGCGGTTGAATTTCTGCTAATTTAATAAGCGATTGATTTCCAATAATTTTGAAAGGAGGGCGGTTTAGTTTAGCAGCAAGATGTTCTCTTGTCAGGCAAACTTCATTCAAAACGGTAGCCTGCCGAGGGTTAAGTTTGGCTCGTCCGCCAACTCTCTCCCAGGTTGGAAGTTGTTTACGGTTATTGATTCCCGCAAGGGTAGCAGCTATTTCGAAATCTTCCTTTGCTAAATCCCAACTCTGAGCTTTTTCAAGTTCTTCCTTAATCATTCTTCGTAATTCGATCAAGTAATGCGTATCAAGTCGGGCGTAGCTTAGCATCTCGTTTGTAAGCGGACGTTTTCCCCAATCTGCCTTTTGAAATTTCTTATTCACCTTTACGCTAAATTTTTGGTCTAGCAAGTTGCCCAATCCGACTTTTTTATAGCCAAGAATGCGAGTAGCAATCATTGTGTCAAAAATATTGGCGAAGTGAAAGTCAAAATCACGCTTCAGACAAATAAGGTCGTACTCAGCAGCATGAAATATTTTTTCAATTTCGGGGTTTTTAAAAATATGCGAAAGGGAACTTAAGTTAGGCAAAGCGAGCGGGTCAAGAAGGTAGTCTTGTGTGGGGGTGGAGAATTGGATCAAGCAAACCTGCTCCTGATAGGCATGCAGGCTATTTGACTCTGTATCTATGGCGATAATAGCTTCGCTTGACAGGTCTTTTACAAGAGTGTTCAGCGCGTTGGGCGTATCTACATAAATTAGCTGCGGTAATGTTTTTTGCATCATGGTTGGATTATACACCCTGAGAGAGAAGGCCTGACAAAATGGTGATTGCCAGCTAGAAGATAAATAATTATACTAAGTCATCTTATCAAAAAAAATGAAAAGGAATTGAAATGAAAAAAACATTACTCCCTCTCTTATTGGTTCTACTTTTTACAACTTTAGCATGCAGTCTATTCTCTGCTGGCGCACCAGCAGGTGATGCACCAGCGGCAAATAGCAATATTTTATTTCAGGATGATTTTTCTAATGCCAACAGCGGCTGGGATCAGGCAGACTGGGACAGTGGCCTGACCGACTACGGTGATGGTGTTTATAGAATGGCAGTAAAAGTGCCTTCCTATGATATTTGGGCCAATCCCGGGAAAAGTTTCGACGGTAACGTACGCGTAGAAGCGGATGCAACCAAAGTCGGTGGAGAAGATGATAATGATTACGGATTAATTTGTCGCTACTCTGGTGCTCCTGAAAGCCCCAATTATTATTTTGGTATCATCAGTAGTGATGGCTATGCTGTCGTCGGGAAAGTAGTCGCCGGGAGCATGGAGTACTTGTCCAGCGAGCAAATGCAGCCAAGCGATGCAGTTAAACAAGGTTCAGCAACAAACCGCTTACGCGTGGACTGTGTCGGTAGCAATATCACACTATACGTTAACGGGCAACAGGTTACCACAGCGACAGATTCGTCTTATACAGGTGGTGATGTCGGCTTTCTTGCAGGCACCTTCGAAATTCCCAGCACAGAAATACATTTTGACAATTTGCTCGTTAGCAAACCATAATATCTATATTTTCTAATCAAAAAGGGATGGTTTCTTGAAACTCATCCCTTTTTGATTTTGAGGAAAAACTCAAATCAGGGTTGATAAACCACAAAGTCGTCAAAGATCACATCCAAACCACCCTCTTCAAAAGTACCTGCCAATAACCCCACGTCTCCCTCCGCAAAATCAAAATCTTCAACCAGTGAAAGCGGGGCATCATTCACATAAAAACGCAAGGTGCTCCCCTGACAATCTGCACGCAAATGGTTGATAGCGATCCCTGTTTTGATGGCACTCGAATATTGCATGGCCTCTTGCTCCAGCAAAACCTGCTCGCCATCTTTCACTTTCCCGACTGCATAATAGCCATCTGTGCTAATTACAAAGAAATAATAATTCAAGTCATCTCTATGACGACAAATGATCCCAATTCTATTAGATTCAGGACCAACATATCGCAAACTATCCACTTCAATACGAACATCGCTAAAGCTCAAATTTGGTGTTGCCCAATAATTTAGCCCAGCATCTTCAATATAAAAACGAAAGCCACCGGCATTGTATCCCATCACGCCTTTGTCATTAACAAGCGTTGTCCATCCATTTATCCCTGTTGAAAAATCATCGTCCAAAAGAGTATCCCCAGATACAGGAACAGGCTTAGGTTGACAAGCATAAAGAACCAAAGAAAGCAAAAAGATTAAAAGGGAAATTTTAGATTTCATCACTAAGCTACTCCTGAAAATATGCTTCTAAAAGCCGCAGCGCTTGTTCTTTTACAGAACCTTCCTGAGAAAGATCACGGGCATGCACAAGTGCTGGATATGCCAATTCCTGGTGACTATGCTTCAAATAAAAACGTCCCAAATGAAGATGCGCCGATGCCAAATCTGGGTTTAACTCAACAGCATGCAAAAGCGCCGCTTCAGCATCTTCATCTTGATCTAATTCGAGATAAATCCATCCTAGCGTATCTACATAAAGCGCGTTTTCAGAACTTAGCTCAAGCGCTCTTTGGGCAGCGGGCAAGCCAACATCCGCTAATTGGACGGAATGTTCTACGGAAAACCGAGAAAGAAAATGCCAGTATAATGGGTTTTCTGGCTCCAAAGAAATAGCCTTTTCATAAGCAGCCAGAGCAGGGGGTAAATCGCCGGCAAGCGCAAAAACTTCACCCAAATCAGACTGCCAATATGCGTTCTCAGGCTCCAAGCTGATAACGACTTCAATATCTTTCAAAGCCTCTTCAAAATTTCCCTGTCGTCGCCAATAAAGGCTTCGCAAAGAGCGAATTAAAGTCGAATTTGGATCAAGACCAAGAGCTTTGTCCAAATCTGGGAGCGGATTCTCGCCAATATGCTGTTTTGCTTCTCCTAACCACGCCCAAGCGGATGCGCTCTCAGAATAGGCTTGCGTAGCGTTGGTAAATATCTCGGCGGCGAGTTCCCACTCACCGACTAAAGCAAGTCCACGCCCAAGCAGAATCTGCTTTTCGGCTGGGTCGCTCTCTAACGATGCCAAATTCAGAGATGTACGCAATGTCTCCACAACGGGAGCAAACTCATCATCCAGGCGTGACGCGAGAAGCAACTCATCCAATGCTTCTTCTGGAGAAATAGCAAAAAGGAGTAATCCATATCTATAATGGAAATATCCGGCATCATTATGTACTTCTTTTCTGTGCGTTAGCCAAAGTTCAAGTGTATCTCGTTCAGCAGATACATCGCCATCTCTGTGGTATACGCTTGCAAGATTTGTATAGAAGTCACCATGTGTTGGAAATTTTGCTATTCCCTGATACCAAATATCCAACGCTTTTTCCGTCTCGTCCTGCATTATATAAGCAAGCCCCAAGGTCTCCCAGCCTTCTGCTGAAAGCGCACCGCGCACTATTGCCTTTTCAAAATTAGTAATTACTTCTGGTATCTGCACATTGTTCCGGCGCATCCAACCCGCTTTTTCCCACAGGTCGGTGCGCCAAAAAAGACGATTGACCGCAAGCTCATAATTCTCGGCAGCACGCTCATAGTCGCCTTTGCTTTCGGCTTGTCGCGCAATCTTTTCATTGTGAAAACCCAAAGCAATACGCGGTGAAATAATGAGTGTAAGTAGTATAATAATTATTACGATTCTTTTAAGCATTCAATGCCTTTGCTACTCTGCTAATCGTTATCACCTTTCTAACCCTTGCTATCTTACTTATTATATTGCAAATTCGTTCCTTCATTCTGATTCAGACTAAAAAAGAAGTATAATCTCTCTACAGACTTATGAATGAACTTTTCCTAGAACTCACTACCATACTCGTTGAAGCACCAGGCAACTTAATTTACCACTTGGTGCTGGCATTTTCGATTGGTGGTTCTTTACAAGCTGCCTTCAGCCATTGGAGATCAAGCCGCTTTCCGCAAGTCCGACGCACAATTTTAGGGCTTAGCATTCTCTTGTTGGGGCAAGTGATTCTTTTTGCAGTTAGCGCAATGTCTTGGCAGGCATTGATCGACCCAGTGATGTTTCTCCCTCCACTTGATCGCGCCATCAGCTTATTTAGCCTAGTTTGGATTTCATGGCTTTGGCTTTTCCCTGAACCAAACCGCCCCGCAGATGCTGGCAACGCTCTTCTAAGCATTCTTGTTTTTACAGGGCTGGCACTAAGTTATGTGGATTGGGTAGAAATATTTGCGGCACAAAGATATAACCAAATACTTCAGGACACAATTTGGCAATCTTTCTCACTGGGGCTGATCGCCATCGCAGGGCTAATTCTTTTTGTCCGTAGACCCAATGGCTGGAATCAAGGGGTGATTTTTTTCGCTTTAGCCTTTCTAGGTCATATTTTTCATATTATATTTGGGCATGGTCAGGGGAATTTCCCAGGCATCGTTCGCTTATTCTATATTGCAGCCTACCCCATTCTTTTCACACTCTCACAACGCTTTCCCGCGCCAACGCCTATCTCGGCAAGCCATCATACGCCGACCATTGTGCAGAAAAAAGATGGGCCTATTCGCGAAAGACGGCGCTATAGCACCGATCCGAAAACTTTTCATGCGCTGCTTTCTCTGGCATCTGAAGTTGACGCAGATAAAACAAACCATGCTATTACGCGAGCCATTGCCCAAACCATGCTCGCCGATTTGTGTTTTTTGATCTATCTCGTTGAAGACACAAAACAAATGGTCATTGCCAGTGGATATGATCTGATCCGTGAGGAAAACCTTGAAGGCTCTAGCCTGAACAAAGAAACTATCCCGATGCTAGCAAATGCTCTCCAGCGTGGAAAATCCCTGCGATTACCCCAAAGCAGCACATCCCCTGACCTGCAAGGCTTGGGAGAATTACTTCATCTTGCCAACCCCGGTCATCTGCTCAGCGCCCCTATTTTAGATGAGAGAAAGACATCTATCGGCGGCGTTCTACTTCTTTCTCCTTACTCAAACCGATTGTGGAATCCTGACGACCAAACCTTCTTGTCAAGCATATCTGTATCCTTACTCTCTATTATCCAACGTGGCAAAAAATTAGAGGAGATCAAACGCGGCAGAGAAAGAGTTGAAGAGGTTTCAGATGAATACCGCCTACAAATTACAACGCTCCGCGATGAAAAGAATAGGCTAGCAACCGAACTAGAAAAAATCGAGAAAGATGTTGCCCACACAGAAGACCAAAGTGAAAGCGTAGAAGCTCTACTCGCTCTTCAGGAAGAAGCACAGAGAGAGATCGCGAAACTCCAAAAAGAAATTGAAGTGCTAAATGCCCGCCCACCAGTCTCCGCATCAGAAAAAGTCATCACGTCAGAAAACCTCAACTCTGCCCATGCAGAAGGAGAATTAAGGACCGCACTCACTGAATTGGCTCATTTGCAAAATCAACACGCCAAAGCGAACTTGAGAATTTTAGAATTAGAAAGCGGCCCTTCGAAAGAAGACCCTGGCGAGCAGGCAGCTGTTATCGCTTCAATTTCACAGGAACTGCGACAACCGATGTCATCCATTGTTGGTTATACAGACCTTCTCCTTGGGGAATCTGTCGGCATTTTAGGTGCATTACAACGAAAATTCGTAGAGCGCATTAAAGCCTCTATAGAACGCGTTGGCAATCTTGTTGACGATATTATTCAGGTTTCCACACTCGAAGTTGGGCTTACCGAGCTAAAAACCGAGCCTGTTGATCTGAACACGATTGTCGATAATGCAATGTCATATACGAGCAGTCAAGCACGCGAGAAAAACATTTCCATCCATCTTGAACTGCCTAAAGAACTCCCACCCATTCATGCGGATACTGACGCACTCCAGCAGATTTTAATCCACTTGCTACAAAACGCCGGAGCAGCTTCCCCCGTAGACGGCACAGTTACTTTGCGTGTCAAAAACCATAAAGAAAAAGAACAAGATTTCATCCTTCTCCAAGTTGCTGATACTGGCGGTGGAATTCCCGGCGAAGATATCCAACGCGTTTTCACACGCCTATACCGTGCTGAAAATGTTCTTATTCAGGGCGTTGGCGATACTGGTGTGGGCCTCTCCATTGCAAAAACGCTCACGGAAGCCCAAAACGGACGAATTTGGGTCGATTCTGAAGAAAATGTCGGCGCTACATTCAGCGTTCTCTTACCAATTTCGCATTCTGACACAAACGAGAACTAAAGGGGAAATATGCAAGCCTTGCGTCAACTCGGTGGCAGCATCCTAGTAGGGGCGATTTCTTTTCTGCTGATCTTGGGTGGTCTCTCGACAACTTTGGCGGAAGAGAATATTAATAAACCTCCGCTCACCATAACGGAAACAAGCCTCCCCACGAGCGTTTCGGCAGATGTGCAAACCGCGACACTCTCCGCCCCCGGTTTGCTTCCAACTGCAACCATCGTCTCATCCCCATCTCCTACAGCAACAATCCCTGCCCCTGCCGTTTGCCCTGCCCCCAGCGGCTGGCAACCTTATATCGTGCAATCTGGTGAAACCTTAGCCGGTTTGGCTACACGCTATGCAACGACAACAAATACGCTACAAACTGCAAATTGTCTCGTCGGGACAGCCTTGTTGCCAGATACGCAAATCTACGTCCCCTCCGCGCCAACCCTAACACCAATCCCTTGCGGCCCGCCTTCTGGATGGATTTTCTACACCGTGAAAACGGGGGATAATTTGTACAGAATTAGCCTTGCCTACCGTGTTAGTGTAGCGCAATTGCAAAGCGCAAATTGCTTAGGCTATTCAACACAGATCAAAGTAGGAGAAAAACTATATGTGCCTAATGTGCCAACCAGCACCCCTGCAACGACAAACACAGCTACTCAAACAGCTACACAATTAGCTACAACAATACCTACTATTACTGCTACGGCAACTTCTATGCCCTCTGAAACGCCCACGGCAACAGAAAGTGTAGCTGCACCAACAGAAACCCCTACAGCTACGAACACAGAAAGTCCCACAGCAACATTCACCAATACACCCGAATCTTAAGGCATGTTTTTTCGTTTTCACTACTTTCTCTGGGGAATTCTTATTATTGTTGCTTTGGCTAGCTGTCAAAATGCTGCTGCTATACCAGAAACCCGATCAGTAAAATCTCCTCCTTATCTTCTCGTCACACCTAATTTAGCGGGAACAGCAACGCCAACACCTTTTCAACCAGATTACAATGCACCTCCCACAATGACAGCTGCGTCACCGCTCCCAACCGCTACCCTGGATGAAAACGTGACCGCCACAGCAACTCTTACACCTTGGGCAACAAATACTTCCGCTCAACCACCAACAAATACGCCGGGGGTATATATCACTGCAACGCCCAATTTCTATGGCAGTGAATGGGAAGATTACCCGCCGCCATCCATTTACCCAATTTCAACAACGATCCCTTTTCCTGTAGGGATGCTCTCTCAATCAGAAGATCAGATCAATATTCTTTTGCTCGGCTCGGATATTCGCCCAAAAACAACTAGTTTTCGAACAGATACAATTATTCTGCTGACCATTGACAAGAATTCCGGCAAAACAAATCTAACGTCTTTCCCGCGTGACCTATACGTATACATCCCTGGCTGGACGATGCAACGCATCAATACCGCAATGGCGCATGGCGGGTACAACACGTTAGGAATGACTATGGCCTATAATTTTGGCGTCTACCCCGATCATTTCGTGATGGTCAATTTCTCTAACTTTGTAGAAATCATCAACAGCTTGGGCGGGATAGAAGTAGAAGTCGGCGAAGATTTCTCTGATCAACGCACAGGATTTGATTGGTATCAGGTCAAAAAAGGGACTGTCCAAATGGATGGTGACACAGCATTATGGTATATCCGCTCGCGTTATACAAGCAGCGACATAGACCGTCTCCGCCGCGCGCAAGAGGTTATTCAGGCAATTGGCTACAGGCTATTAAGTTTTGACGTGCTAAAACGCGCCCCAGAGCTATATAGAATTTATAAAGACAGTGTTACAACAAATATAGGGCTTAGCGATATAACTACCCTCCTCCCGGCAGCAAAGACATTGGTCAATACCCAGGATATTAATCGCTACGCAATTGGCTACGGCCCTGTTTACGATTGGACAGAGCCATATACGGGTGCGATGTTGCTTTTACCAAATAGATATAAGATCATGCCGATCATGCGTGAGGCATTGAATGTGCGCTAGAACACTACTCCATTAAGCCATAGAGAAAAACACCAGCCGCGACGGCTAGATTGAGCGAAGTGCCACGCCCGCGCATGGGGAGGGAAATCAGCGTATCGCAAGCGGAGATTTGCTCGGGGGAGAGTCCTTTTTGTTCGTTACCTAAGAGCAATATCCATTTTTCATTCTGTAGATCAAGAGATGCCAAATCGGAGGTGCCGCGCGCCGAAGTGCCGATCAGTTTTAAAGTGCGCTCTTGCGTCCATACAAGAAAATCATCAAAAGAAGCGCGAACAACGGGTTTCCAAAAGAGAGAGCCCATGCTAGCACGCACGACTTTGGGGTGATACAAATCAACGCCGCCATCGAGGAGAATTAATCCATCTGCACCGACGGCATCAAGCGTACGGAGAATGGTGCCGATATTACCGGGGTCTTGAGGAGCAACAACTGCCACACCATGATTGAAATTTTGCAAATCACTAAGGAGAAGGTCGCGCTGACGCATTGAGGCGAGAACCCCTTGAGGGTTTTCCTTCCCTGCCAGGGAGCGGAATATATCGGCAGATGTTGGTTGGCAGGCAATCCCTTTTTTATCGGAAGCAGATATAAGGTCACGGGCGTATTCGCTAGTTAGTAGATCGGGGGCGTAGAGGAGAGTGTCCACATCCCAATCTGCTTCTATGGCTGCGCCAACATGATGAATTCCTTCCACGAGAAAGAGTCCTGTTTCTGCGCGATATTTACGCTGATTAAGAGAGCGAATTCTTTTTATTGTAGGGTTGTTGGAGCTGGTAAGGGTATCTTTTTCTATCATATGGAGAATTGTACAATAGTTTAGAGTAAAATAGCGAAGTCTATTCACTTTTATTGGAGGTTTTCATGTACAAAAAACGTTGGTTATTTCTAGTGTTGGTATTTGTCCTTGCGCTAACTACAGCCTGTGGCGGCGGGGCATCTGCACCTGCTCCCGTTGAAGAAGCGCCGGCTATTGAAGAGGCTGCGCCGCCCGCAGCAGAAGAGGCCCCTGCTCAGGAAGAAGCGCCCCCAGCAGCAGAAATGGAGAGTGATTTCCCACTACCTGAGGATGTTGATGTTAGCACAGTGATAGATCTGGGCGATGGCGCGATCAATTTTCAGACCACGCTAACTTTGCCCGATGCTGTCACTTTTTATCGTTTTGCTTTTGCAGACCTTGGTTATGTAGAACGCGATATCAACACATCTATTGAAGACACAACTTTCAGCATGATCTTTGATGGTCATGCAAATGGTAAAGCGATCGTGATCCAGGGCGTTGATTTAGGCGAAAGCGTCAATATCAATATCCGCTTTGAAGATGTTTAGAGATCAATAGCCCTCAATTTCTAAGGCGTGTTGCGTAACAAAGACGTAATACGCCTTAGATGGTTTAATCATGAAATTGGTCAAGAAGATCACTATTTCATTATGGCTACCCGCAACAGCAATGATGGTTGCGATATTCGTTTTCTCATCTATTCCATCCGACAGCATGCCTTCTTTTGATTGGGCCGACTTCCTTGTCAAAAAAGGAGGGCACATGTTGGGATACGGTCTACTCGCTCTCGCCTATCTATATGCTTTTAAGCTCTCCCCCACAAAGCTCAAAATCGCCTGGGTTTTGGCTTTTCTATATGCTATTTCTGACGAGTTTCACCAAACTTTTGTTCTTGGAAGGCAGGGCAGTTGGATGGATATAGCCATAGACAGTATTGGCGCCACAATTGCACTTCTTTGGGCAAAGAAAAAAATTAGTTTTCAGAAGAAATGATCTTTTCCTCTAAAGCTTGATATGCCATCTCAAAATCAAACCCAGAATATTTTGTGTAAGAAGTGTAATATACAATACTCGCCTTCCTTTCACCCCCACCCTCTTCTTTGTAAAAGATAATTAATTTATGTAATTTCCCCTTCCAAGACTCTTTCTCAATATGTGAAATACTTGTCAAAAGTATCTCGCCATGAAATTGCCAAGGCCACATTATAGCTAAACCTTTTCCAATCAACCTATGAGTAGTAACTATTAGAACAGAAAAAGGTTTATAAGGTGTTTTACAAACGATCTTTTCGTTATCAAATTTCATTTCAACCATCTTTCTTATTACCCCAAGAATTCTTATAACTCTTACTCAAATTCCAAGTCAAAATCTTCATCTTCTGTAAACTCCCCCATCCGCTCAACCTGAATTTCACTAAAAAGCCCATCTTGCTGCACATTTACACGATAGCGTTTAACCAACTCTAGCAGGGCAAGAAAAGTAACTGCAATCTCAATGCGGCTCTTTGCGCTCGCAACCATCTCCTGAAAAGTTGTGCGCTCTTCGGAGCTAAGAAATTTCGTAATATGAAGAACCTTCTCGCGGATCGTCACTTTTGGGGCACGGATCACTGTTCCCAGCTCGGCTTTTTCAGCTTCACGAGAAAAAATATATTGGGCAGCCTTAATGAGATCTGCCAGAGTAACATCCCCCATTTCAAAGCGGCTCTCAACTTTAGGTGGTGCTGCCATCCGAAGATAAGTGCGCAAATTTTGAGCATCGCGCTCTTTTAACCAACCCGCGATTTCTTTAAATTTTTTGTAAAATCGCAATTGGCGCGCCAAAGCCTCGCCCGGATCTTCTTCGCCCACTTCCCGCACAGGTGGACGCGGCAGCAAGGCCTCCGATTTTATCTGGATCAGCTTCGCTGCGATCACCAAAAACGCCGAGATTTCTTCAGCATCCATATCCTGCAAAGCTCGAATTCGCTCAAGATATTGGTCGGTAACCAACGCCAAAGAAACGCTCGTAATATCAAGTTCCGCGCTCTCAATCAGGTTGAGCAAAAGATCAAGCGGACCTTCAAAAACAGGCGTGCTAATGGTATATTTTTCGGCTTGTTTATTCGCGTGGCTCACAATATCAAGGCTCATAAGGGGCGATTATAACAGACTATCTAAGCATCTTTTTTAAAGTTGAATGCTACCTGCGGTATAATGCGCCCATGAAAAAATTGACCCACCTCGACGATTCTGGCAAGGCGCATATGGTAGATGTGGGCGAAAAAGCGGATACAGAACGCGTCGCCATTGCCCGCGGCGAAGTAAAAATGCAAAAGGTGACCTTTGATCTAATTGCCGCCGGAAATATGAAAAAAGGGGATGTTCTAACCGTTGCCCAAATAGCAGGGATCAACGGAGCCAAACGTACATCCGACTTGATACCGCTATGTCATCCGCTAGCGCTCACCCACATCTCGGTGAAACTCGACCTCGACGAATCTCTGCCCGGTGTGCAGATCACTGCTTCCGCGCGCTTACGCGGCAAAACCGGCGTAGAGATGGAAGCCTTAACCGCTGTCTCTGTTGCCGCTTTAACGATATACGACATGGCAAAAGCCGCAGAAAAAACGATGATTATTCAAAATATCCGTCTCATTGAAAAGCGTGGCGGAAAAAGCGGGGATGTAGTCAATCAATAAAATAACATGTCATCGCGAGCCGATACTTTTCGGCAAAGCGATCTCCCTCATTGCTGAGGAGATTGCTTCGCTCCGCTCGTAATGACCTATTACAGGTAGAATTATGAACAAGATCAATATCCTTTTTTTCGCCACCATGCGCACACGCGCAAAACGCTCATCTCTCGAACTAGAGATCAAATCTGATACTAATGTTGCAGAGCTAAAAGAAATTATCACAGCCAAAATCCCCGCTCTGGAAGCATCTCTGCACCACACCTTAGTTTCTATCAATCGCGAGTACGCTTTTGACGAAGACATAATTCCAGAGAACGCAGAAATCGCTCTGTTCCCGCCCGTGAGTGGAGGCTAAGTACGCCCTCACATCCGCTTCGCTCGCTTCTCCTCTCCTGCAAGCGGGAGAGGGAAAACAGTCCACCTTTCAACCTTCAACTTTCCAACATGAAACCTTCCCCATTCCCAACCATCTTCTCCATCACTGAAGACGAAATTGACCTAAACACTCTTCTTGACAAAATCACGCTCACATCCACAGGTGCAGCGGCGATATTTACCGGCATGGTACGCGGAAAAACATCCCGTACGGGAAAGGCACAGGGAATCAAATATGCCCCCCACGAAACCACCTATCTCGAATATGAAGCTTACAAGCCAATGGCCGAAGAGAAAATGCTGCAAGTTGCCAAAGAGATCAGAGAAAAATGGGGTGTTGTCGAAGGCATCGCCATCGTTCAGCGGATCGGAAAGCTCTATCCGCGCACGCCTACGGTATTGATCGCCTGTACTGCATCTCATCGCGACACCGGCGTCTTTGAAGCCGCACGCTACGGCATTGACCGCCTAAAAGAAATTGTCCCAGTTTGGAAAAAAGAGATCATGCCCGATGGCGAGGAATGGGTTGAGGGAGAATATATTCCTACAGAAAAATAACAAGAGAACCAAAAGGGGCAAAAAGAAAATACTTGATAATCCCCCGTGACGAAGAAGAAAAGCGGGGGTTATTTTTTTATAGAAAGCTACAAGATCATCAAAAGAGAGGCTGTATGGAAAAAATCGTCATTACAGGAATGGGAACTGTTAATCCATTGGGATTAAACGTCACAGATACTTGGAAAAATATCATAACGGGGTTTCGGGCGTTACACCGATCACCCGCTTCGACGCATCAGGCGGGCAAGCGCAAATCGCATGTGAAGTAAAAGGTTTTGACCCAAAAGAATATATGCCCGCCAAAGAAGCTCGTCGCCGTGACCGTTTTGAACAATTCGGCGTAGTTGCTGCGCAAGAAGCCCTTCAAAATTCTGGCTTAGAAGTCACATCCGAAAATGCTAGCAGGATCGGCGTCCTTGTTTCTTCAGCCATGGGCGGACTAGAATCGCTACAGCAAGCAATTTACACGCTCAAAGATCATGGCGCACGGCGCGTTAGCCCCTTCCTAATTCCCATGCTGATGCCAAATGGCGCAGCGGGATTGATCGGCATAGACAATGGAATCAAAGGTCCTGCAATGTCCGTTGCTTCGGCCTGCGCTTCCGGGATTGATGGAATCGGTCTCGCGTGGATGATGCTCCGCACCGGCATGATCGACGCCGCCCTAACGGGTGCATCCGAATCGACCTTGACCGAAACTGGAATCGGGGCATTTGACAGGATCGGCGCCCTATCGCGCCAGAACGATAACTACGCCATGACGCCAGCTCCTTTTGATAAAAATCGTGATGGTTTGGTAATGGGTGAAGGCGCAGGCATCTTGATGCTAGAGGCCGAAAGCCATGCAAAAGCGCGCGGGGCTAATATCCTGGCCGAATTAGCGGGATACGCCGCTACAGCGGACGCGTACCACGTCACCGCTCCCTCGTCGGATGGTGCTGGGGGCGCAGTAGCAATTTCAAACGCGCTCGTCTCCGCGGCAGTTAATCCAGATGAAGTGGATTATATTAGCGCGCACGGTACTGCCACTCCGCTTAACGATGTCACCGAAACACGGGCAATTAAGCGTGCTTTTGGGGAACAGGCGTATCAGATTCCAGTTTCTTCCACAAAATCTATGACGGGGCATATGATGGGCGCAACAGGCGCGCTAGAAACGATATTCTGCGTAAAAGCAATTCAGGAGAGTATCGTTCCACCAACAATCCACTATCAAACTCCTGATCCCGAATGTGATCTGGACTATGTACCTAATCGGGCGCGTGAGAAAAAGGTGGAAGTAGCAATCAGCAATGCATTTGGCTTTGGAGGGCATAACGCGGTCTTGGTGGTCAAGGAATATCATTAGCCTATTTAGCTCAAACCTATAATTTGACAAAGGTTTTCAAATTTGCTATTCTGAATTTATCCTAACCAGAAGAATCCCTGCAAAAGTTGGAAACATCACAAATCACATATCTACCAAACACCCTCAACGCATCAGGCGATGAGGGTGTTTTTATTTTCTCGGCAAAATCGTATGTTTGATAATACAAAAAAACAGGAGGTCATTCTCAATATAAAAGCTAGAAATGCTTTCCGATATACACACCACTAAAGTTATTATCTTGAGGAGATAAAACATGCCCGAGCTCACATTTACAGATGTACTAGGTTTATTAGGAATATATGCAGCCCTCATGGCTGTTTTAGCCATAGTCGTGGAGGCTATAATTAGCTGGTTTAAAATCCCTATCCCGTGGCTTCAAGGGAAGCCCTCACCAGAGGTTGTGCTCAAAGAAGTAAAGGGCTGGTTAGATGAAAAAGAAGCCAACTATCTCCTATCTATATGGAAACCCCTATAACTCAAATTAGCATAACAGGGATCATGCTTAGCGGTCTTGCCGCAAGTGCTGGCTCAAGTTTCTGGCACGATCAATCTGCTCGCCTTCGACAATTAAAAACCACTGTAGAATCTGTTGAGAAAATTTCATAATTTAGGAGCTACAAAAACAAACTCCCCAAGTGAAAACTTTGGGGAGTTTAGATTCTGGGTGGCTGGCGGGGCTTGAACCCGCGACTCCGGTTATGAGCTCAGCTACTGTTTCCGCATACTTTCACGTTTCAAATGTCAGGAACATTTTGCACACAATATTCTTGCGGAATCTCTACCACAGATATTCAGCACTGTATTATTACAAATCATGTATATTCGTTTTTTTGCTCGAAATCTAAGGAGTATAAGATCTTCCTGTTCCATGTCCGGCCGTATGGCACCTCATAAAGCATGTGCCTGTTGAGCCATTCCAAACCCAAGCTGTCTGGCTATCATAAATACCTGTTCCATTCGGATCTGCTATCAAAGTATCAAAATTAAGTAAGTGCTCTTGTTCGCTGCCGTGCGTATCGTGGCAGGCATAACAAGGCGTTGCAAAGTTTCCTTCCCCGCCAACATGGAAACCATGCAGGTTTCCACGCGGTGGAGGTCCTGGCCCACCGCTACCTCGATCACTAAATTGAGTGAGAGCCGTTCCTGTAGATGAGTTTATCGCGTATACAGCGTAATCGTGGCATTTGAAGCAAAGCTCATTACTCTCGGGGGCGTAAGTTGCGCTGGTTGGGTCTACAATTGTTTGATAATTGCTATCACCATCAAGAAGATGCAAAAGAGGTGAACCATGTGGACCCTCGCCGCCTGTGGTTGGAGTGGCGTTCGTATGGCAATCAGAACAATAAACCATGCTACTCGCTGTCCAGCCAGAGACAAAGGCTCCGTCGGGGATGGTCGTATTCTGCCCCTCTGTGACGACCGGATGAAAACTAGCATTATAAGGATTGAACTCTTGGGCTAGATCACGGCTATCGTTGATCTGCTCGTTGTCAATCGATGTTATTTTATTCAACCCATTGCTTACATAAGTTCCACCGCCCGTCGCATCTGTGATCTGCCAGCCATCAGGGGCATAAGTCGGCAAAGTTGTAAAGCTGGAGTGGCATTTGAAGCAAACCTGATATTCACGTTCGGCATCTGGCATCCAGGTGTAGGATGTGGGCACGCCTGCCGCTGTCCAGGTTGAGTATACGCCGCTGGCTTCATTCATCTCCAATTGCAAGAAGGGAGCATTTGTCACACCGCGCGTGGCTTCATGTGGCTCATGGCAATCTTCACATTCGACATGGCGGTTGACACCGCCAAAATCCATCCCGTCGCTTTCGAGCAAGCTATGAACACCGTTAGTTGCGTAGACATCATGCTGAAAAAATCTCGTATCGGTATTTGTCTGGCTAAAAGCATCTTCTACGTCTGCGTTGGTTCCCCCTGAAGAATGGCAGGTGAAGCAAGTATCTTCTTCTGGCCATTCTTGGCGCAAGACCTCCCCCTGTGCGCTATGACTACGATGGCAAGCGGCACAACTACTCGTTGTCGCGTTATAGTCGCCATGGGGGTTATCATCTGGAAGAGCACTGACCACTGGGACGAACGGCGAAGCAGGCGTAGGAATTGAAATATTTTTGGGGTCAGAAATAGCGGCCGCAATCTCTACAGGCGGTGCGCTCACATAGGCAGGATTGGTATAAGCTGCATCGAAAGAATTTTGCCAGCGTTCAAAAATAGAAGCTGTTTGCACCGCTGGCGGCGGCGTAACTGCCCCATCTATATTGTTGATTTTATTCACATAATCAACCGCTTGCTGGCATCCTTCGGCAAAATTTTGGGCAACATGCGCCCAATCTAGCGGGTCTTTGCTTTCGCGCGTTGTCTGCAAAGCTGCCCCCAAGCAAGCCGAGCCAGCGTTGTAATTTGCGAGCGTAAAACGCCACATATCTTCGATATAAACGATTTCAGAAGGCTTTCGCTCGGTCACGTTATAGACCAATTGCCCCGTCTGTTCGGCATAAGCCACGAGTGTATGCGCAAAAATCGGCACACTTTTCTGCGCTTGGCGCAAGTCCACATTCCAGGGGCAGGCACTACACTCTGCGCCGACCTGTTTGAGCACGATCCCACGTAGAATAGCACGCTGCCCAGCCGAAAGGAAGAGATAACCATCGGAACAAGTTCCCTCGCCAAGCATCTGCGAGCAAAGCGACTCGAAATAGGGCCTATTCCAGGTCAAGAGCGTGTCGGCTCCCGCCTCCGTCATATGCCCCAGCCCATACTCGTCAGATGCTGAATTATATTTGATGCCGGGCCACATCTGGCTTTCTTGAATAAAAAGATTTTTCAATAATCTAGGCGGGATTTGAGTCTGCTCAGTAGCAAGAAGGATCTCTCGATCAAACTGATTTTGCCATTCGTAGACGACCTGCTCAGCACGCTCTTGCCCGCAACTGGTTGCCGCACCTGTGAGCAGAATACCGCTCCCCGAACACCCCATCGTTGAAACCATCCCACTCTGGATCAATTTTCCACCAAGAATCTGTAACGGGCGATTGCTGCCGAGCGAAGTTTCATCCACAGCGTAAGAGAGTAAAGCCATCGAGCCGACAGAATCGGCTTTGGATAGCCAACTGGGGCGCGTATAAATCGTTTCGCGCAAGCTATCACCCTGCTCGATTCGCGTAGAAAGATGTAAATAAAGCCCATAGCAAGGTGAGCCAGCTGTGCAAACAGCGGTAGTTTGCCATTGCGACAGCAAGCCTGCGCCACATCCCGCTTCGACTTCTGCCACAGTTGGCATGCCTTCGTGCGCGACATTTAGCGAGCAAGCAACCTGATTATTTTCCCAACGTACCAGCCACCAGACGTAAATCGTCCCTGCATTTTTCGAAGGAGCCGCTTGTGTAGGAGAGGTATTCACCAACAGGGATGAAAGCAGAAAAAGCGCAGCCATCCAAATGTAGATGACGCGCTTATTTTGCCGGGGTTTTTGCCCTGTAAAGAATTTTCTCATCAAGACCTATTTCTCTTTCATCTTTCTTCTTTCAACTCAAATTCTGCTAATGCCTGCATTAAATTTTGCATATCTACAGCTAGTTCTTCTTTTGCACTCGGCGGTAATTTGCCGACATCTTCTTCTAATTGTTTTCCGAGATATTGCAGCTTATTGACGCGCTCATTCAGCCCGCGTAGCATCTCGCAAGCAGCAGCTTCTACATCTTTTAATTCATCGCCATTCCGAAAGCGAATGACATGATCGAAATCACCTTGCCCGATCTCCTTCATCACACAATTCAAACGATAGAGCGGTCCCGAGATGCGATGTGTAAAAAAAACAGCAAGGACTGCCCCAACCGCTAGCCCAGCCAAATTTAATCCAATCAGGATAGGTAACAAATTATCTTTGAGATTTTTAATTTTTAAGTGAGCCTGATAATAACTAGCTGTCAAATCTTGGTTGGCAACCAAGTAAAAAATAATGCCCGAGACAATCAGTAGAGTGAAAAAAATCAGCTCAATGCCGAGCAATAAACGCGGTTGAGAACTATCTCGTAAAAAGTATTTTCTCCGTAACTTCCGTAGGATTTTTTTCATATTTCTTCACTCTAAAAGGTCTTGATGGCAAGAGACGCATAATTGACCACTTGCGGGCAAGGCTAAAAGATAGGGGTAAGGCGCAGTATGTTTCATGTGACAAGTACTGGTGCAAGTCATCATTTGTTGGGTATTTGGGTCAATAGTGCCTTCACCAACAGGATGGGTATTGCCAAGCACTCCATCGGGATGACAACTGATGCATAGTTGAATATCGTGTTCTAGGTAGTCGTGTTGTGTTTCTTCATCGTGATATTTTTCATGACATTCAAGGCATTGCTGATCTGCATAGGGACGATGTTTATATTCTGCCTCTTCTATAAGCGTCTCAATATGGCAGCCACTATCAAAACAAGGGGATGCCATAGCAGTAGGTGTTTCAGGTGCCGCTATTTCTACTTCTGCATCAACAGAGGAGGCGCAAGATACACAAAAAAGTGTCATCGCGATCATCGTTGCAGCAAAGGGAGAAAAGAGCGTATATCTCTGAAGCATCATGAGGTAGAATCCCCCCTGACAGTGGGATAAGGGAGAGCAGCTTTCTGAAGGCGTGGTCTCTCCCCTATCCTGCTGTCATTTTTTATTTTTGATGACAGACTTCGCAAACACCACGATTATCAAGTCGCAGGAGTGCGCTGTCCGTTGCTGTAGTATCGCCAGGAACTGTACCAGAGCCATCGGGGCCACCATCGGCATTACCGGTCATAGCTGCAGAAGAACCATGCGGCAGGTGGCAAGTTTGGCAAACAACAACACCATCTCCTGCAGCTGGACTATCAGTTAACGCTAAGGGTAAGGTTTCGCCACCCATGCCTGTAGATTCAGGATTCGCAGCTCCAGCAAAATCTGCGTCCCATTGCATATCAATTCTGTGAGTATAAGAACCGGTTTGCAAAGTGCTACCTTGACCGCTAGCGAGCTGGTGATATGAAGAGTGACAAGCCGCACAAATTGTTGACTGGCCTGCTCCCCAGTGTTCGTCATCATAATCTTTAGCTGCGCCTTCATCAACTAGCGCAGCAGCAACAACGTTGGAATTAACTGTGTTGTTGATGATACGATATTGATTAGAGCCATGCGGATCATGACATGAAGCACAAGTTAGACCAGAAGCAAGGTTTTGTGAGGTTCCGCGGGCCACACCATTATTACCCCAAGCAGCCAAGGCAGTGCCATCAACAGAATGTGTTGATGTAACCGCACTGCCACCTTGATTGACAAACCCTCCACCTAGCAAATACCCACCATCTGTTGTATTGGCAGCTCCAACAGTGGTCGTGCTACGACTAGCCGTGTATAGACCATCGGAAACATTGGTGTCTGCACCTGTACCAGCGCTGTTATGGCAAGTCATACATAAGGCAGTAGTATTTGCTTCGACTAGCAACCTCGGACCAGAAGCTGTGTGAGCGCGGTGGCAACCTGCACAAGCATCTGTAGTAGCTGTATAGCCGCCGTGTGGCCCACCATTCGCGCTTGCAAAAGAAGCTGTACCCAAGGCAAAGAGTATGACGAGGGCTGTCAGCCATAGAATTTTTTTCATCGCATTTTCCTCCATTTAAGGATAGTGTAGGCTATGCTAATGATGGAATTATTTCTTTCATTAGCACAACTTAATAACCAAACAATTAAAAATTTATATCAATATTCTGATGGGGCCTCCTTTGTAAACAGGCATGTCTCTGCGCTAATAAGACCAAACCTGAATACGATTATTCTCACGATCAACAATATATAAACGACCGGTTAGATCAATCACGATGTCATTGGGATATTGAAATTGACCATCATCAAGTCCTAAATAACCAAAGAGAAACAAGAAGTTGGGATGATCTCCAGAAACATCGTAAACTTTCACATCCTGTCCAACAGCATCAACGATGTATAGACGATCACTATCGTCTATCGCCATACCGCGTGGAAGATTGAGCGTTCCTTCCGTTGAGCCGCGTCCAAAGGTATATAGAAACTCATGGCTCGCATCCCAAACAGAAACACGTCCATTGTTGCCATCAGAAACATAAATACGCCCTTCAGAATCTGATACAGCAACATTAGGGAAAAGAAATTGATCTTTGTTTTGCCCTTGACCGCCAAAAGAGACTTCAGCAGGGTCAAAAATTTGCCAATTCGATGAGGTCATCAATTCAGCAGGGAGCTGACGAACCACGCTGACATCCTTGAAAACATCGGTCAATAAAACCGCACCATCAGGCCCAACAGAAATGCCCATCGGAGCCCAATCTGTGCGGTCAGGGGCGGGGAGAAGTTCTTCTTGCTCACCAGGTTTCTGATAGTAAACATCACTTTGGAAGATGTTGAAGGAAAAAACACTTCCGTCGGGAAGACCGCCTGTATGCTTGGCGAGATACTCACTCAAAGTTAGATCAGGGGCAAGGATGCTATCGAGAAAATTCCCTTCAAGGTCATAGACGAAAACCGCATGTTGTAATCGATCACTCACGAGCAATCTGTCCGCCGAATCAATTGCCATATATACCGGTGACCTCTCTCCGGGTCGGGTGCGAGGCGGGGCGAAGGAAAAGAGCGGTTCCCCCTCCCGGTCAAAGGTTTTGATCAAGCGTTCGCCACCTGTCTCAGAGACGAAGATACGTTCGCCATCCAAAGAAACAGAAACGCCAACAGGCTCATCCACGCCGTAAATGGAGAAAAGATAATGCGGTGGGTAATCGACTTCTTCTATGATCGGAATCATCTCGGGCAGAGGCTCAGGTTTTTGTAGATAACGCAGAGAAAGAGCCAATGCATAAAACGCACCATGTCGCACACCTTAAACGGTTCAAGTCGCACAGCTTAAACGGAGTATGCCGCACAGCTTAAACGGCTGATGTCGCACACTTTTTATCAAGGGGGGGGGGAGAAGGCGGGTAATCC
>Ga0233437_1001690_pt1 | contig 38576 bp, 51 predicted proteins | sample SI_122_August201_FD_182714 | JGI IMG/M metagenome (GOLD analysis project Ga0233437, IMG submission 182714) | Seawater microbial communities from Saanich Inlet, British Columbia, Canada - SI_122_August2016_200_MG | ecosystem: Environmental > Aquatic > Marine > Inlet | place: Canada: British... | reverse complement strand
CATTACGTCTTCTGTTATGGTTAGCGTAACTTGGTACTTTGCATCAAAAACATCGGAAACGTCTTCTTAGACTATCCATTTTTTAGAAACCTTTATATATTCACTTTTGTATCTAAAGAGTGATGAAAATGGAAAGAGAACTAGACAAAGAGTTTCATAAAAACGTAGAAGGACGCGTTATTCACAGCCTTCAATACTCTGGAAACGCTGAATCAAAACAAGTGATTTACATGACGATTTACTTCAAAGACGGAACCACCCTTGGAGTCGGATTAGACTGTACACCAGAACATCATAGTATGGGATTTAATCTTAGTTCAAAGCAAACTGTCAGAGGTGAAACGGAATGATTGTTTGGTGGTGTCCTAAATGCAAAAGACAGGTATTAGCAAACGAATACGCTTGCCCGTTCTGTGGATTTGAAGTGGATGACATAGACAAATACTCTAATCCCCCAGAATAATATTTTAAGGAGAAAAGAGAAACCTTTATATATTATACTTTTTATAATAGAATCATGCTAGTAGATTACGAAATTAAGGATTTAATAGAAGAGCATGATATGATTGAGAACTATACAGATTTAAGTATACAAATCCAATCAAACGGTTTCGACCTATGTGTCGATAAGCTCTTCGCAATCAAAGGAAAGGGGCGGGTAACTTTCGACAACAAGGACAGGATGATAGGAAAGTCGGCAGAAATCCCCGTCCCTGATTCTGGAAAGTGGACGCTCGGAAGGGGCGTTTACAAGGTTCAGATAAAGGAAATAACCAACATGCCGCCCAACGTTTGTGCAATCGCACGACCACGAAGTTCGGTCATGAGGAACGGAGCAGATATCGTCTCAGGAATATGGGACTGTGGATATCACGGCAAGTCTGAGGTCACACTCGTTGTCCACACAGAGCGCGGGTTCGAGGTAACTCCGGGCGCGAGGATATGTCAGCTAGTATTCTTCGAAGGGGAAGTACCAAAGGCTCTATACGACGGCGACTACCAAGGGGAGAATATTGAAAACAACAATGCATAGATACGACTATATTTTTGGTATTAGTACCAAAGATGGCGAAGAGTTGACACAGGAGGAACATCTGGCGCTGATGGATTTGGCGAGGGTGTACAAGGTAAATGTCGAGCGTGTAGCTAAAAACGTACAAGTTAAACATGTCGTCATAGCAGAAATGGCATCTCATGAGATTTTCTAAATGAATCTCAAAGATACAATAGATTTAAACAAATTAATAATTTTCAATCGTAAAATAAAAATAGACCTTCCCGAAGAAGTAAAATCGTTCGTGGGTGATTTAGGTGATGCTAGAAAGGACAGCAAGACACTTATGCCATTAAGCAAAGATTACCAAAGGACGGGAATCGCGGGAGAATATGTTATAACCAGACTACTAAAACAGGAAATGAACACTGAAATTTATGATGGCAAAGGAGACGGCGGAACCGATGCAATGTGGCGCGGTCACACTGTACAGGTAAAGGCTACGACTATACCGATGGATGGCAGCGGTAGAAATCCATATCTTATTTTCTTCACAGGAGAAAGACTCAGATGTGACATTTATATTCTAGTTGGAGTAAAAGATAACGACGCTACAATTTACGGCTGGATAGGCAGAGACGAGCTTGCTAATTCGTGGCGACTTACACAACCAACATACGTGGCTGACAAATACAGTGGAGACAAGCGCAGGAGAATACTACACATGAATCAGTTAAAATGCAACATGCATGATAATGGTCAAAACAAGGGGAATCCGTGGCTATGATATTTAAAAAGTTAAAGTATAAATACATGGCATTTATACTTGCCGAATTTGGTAAATATTTCGAAGTCGGCGGTCACTGCGGACTTTGCGGGAAATGGGTTTCAAATGTTGTATGTGCCAAAACAAGTAGAATCACCGTTTGCGACGACTGTATAAACTGGAAGTCGGCATGAATGGAGCCGGGGATGAGATTTGAACTCACGACCAACACTTTACTTGAATCTTACCAGATTTTACAAGAGTGCCGCTCTACCAGACTGAGCTACCCCGGCATGGAGTCCGCGAAGGTATTGAAACCCCATAATCGAGCTTTGCAGGCTCGCGCCTAACCACTCAGCCACACGGACAATGTATAAAATACGTCTGGTATAATATAAACCTTTTCATAACATTTATTAACGCCTAGCACTAAATGTTATACATGAGTATTAGCGTAAAGCTTAGGGATGAAAATAACAACCCTTATGGCGTAAAAAATGTTAAAGGTAAAATTAGAACCAGTTCTATGCCTTACACTTACGATATATCAGAATTAAATGTACCGGGACATACGGCATTGAATAAGTTCGGGCATAACAATGCCGTAGGAACCGCATACGAAGATATTTGGAGCGGGTCTGCAATTTATCCATTCTTGACATCTGCGGCTAGGCTAGAGGTCACGGCGAGTCTTGCAAGCGATGAGGTTGCAAAGAATGGGGCGCGGACTGTATGGCTAAATGGATTAGACAGTTCTTATAATGTATTATCAGAAACTGTAAGTATGAGCGGAACTTCTCCGGTTACGACTACAAACACATTCTTAAGGATTCACAGGGCGAAAGTGGTAACTGCTGGAAATAGCGGTTCAAACGTTGGGGCTATAGAAATTAAGGCTTCCGGTGGGGCTGTTCTAGCTCTAATCGAGGCTGAAATGGGACAGACACTAATGGCGGTGTGGACAGTGCCTTCGGGACAAACATTCTACATGACAGAGTGGTATGCGAGCAGCGCAGTCACCAAAGCTATCGATATGGGACTATGGGTCAGGGATAACACTGTAGCAGATGCAGCTTTCCAAAATAAACAATTTGTAAACTTTACACTGGACACATTTACCAGACATCTATCTTTACCATTGAGAATTACCCAGAAAACTGATATGGTTCTCAGGGCAAAGGTCGGCGTGGCTGGCGGAGATGTCAGCGGTGGGTTCAGCGGCTGGCACGAAACCTAATCCAAATCTTTATATACATCCTTTTTTATTATTACTATCGATGAGGATAATTAAAGAAGCCTATTCTGGCGCACAAAGCTCCGGCAAAAGCACCAGAATCGAGGCGATTAAGAGGATAGCAAGTTTAGGATTCCCTATAGTCACACTTCCAGAATTTGCGACTGTTGTTGCATCTATGGGATATAAGCTTAACATGGAGTCCGGGATTTCAACACAGGAGAAGATGGTCGAGCTTCAAATCAAGGCTGAGACAGACGCGGTTCTGAAACTAAAGAGGGAATTCCCAGATGCACCTCTAGGAGTAATCATCTGTGACCGCCCAATCTACGACTCTCTAGTCTACACCGAGCTTGCACATAAGGACAAGCGAGTAACTGACCAAGAGATATTCAGGCTTACACGGACGATTTTCGGATGGACTACAGACCACCCATACGACAAGATTTACTTCTGCCACCCAAGGGCGCTGTATGACGATGGCGACGGTATGAGGGTACTTGGAGATGTTGGCGAGCAGTGGCAGAAGCGTGTACACTGGCAATTCAAGAAGTTCTACAAGGCGAACGAGGACAACTTGAACGTGGAGTACATAGTCAGGTAGATTTACATGAAGAAATATGTAAAATCTAAAGGAGTCAGGAAAATATAATAACCTTATTTTACTTAAGTGGGAAGACTTATATACGACCCGCCTGTATCTATAGTTATGAAGATTAACATAGTAGCCGCAACAATCTCGACGATTGATTACGAAGATTTAGTTTCCCTAGTATTCTATACACAGGGATGTAATTTCAGATGTCCGTTCTGCCACTCAGGTATTTTGGCATGCGGCACAGACGAGAAGGAAATGACGCTCGAACAGGCGTTAAAGGAGATGGAAACCCACGACAGGTTCATCGACGCAATTGTAGTAACTGGTGGAGAGCCAACCATGCTCCCATACGACCAGTTGGCTGCATTATTCGAAAAGGCGAAGAGCCTGAACCTAAAGACAAAGATTGACACTAACGGTATTCTACCAAAGGTCATAGACAGGTTGATGAAAGAGAATCTGCTGGATAGGGTAGCCCTCGACATTAAAACTTACAACAATAAGTACGAATACGCCAAGGTTAGCGGGACTCCCGTAGGGAAGAATCCTCATTTGGATAGCCTAGTCGAAAGAACGATGAAGATTGTATCGGAGGATAAAAGGGTCGAGCTAGAATGCCGGACAACTGTAGTTCCGGGACTTGTGGGTACGACAGGAGACATTGTAAAGATTTGCGACTGGATTACTCCATACGCCGATTCTTACTACGTCCAGAACTTTAGGAACGGTCAGACTCTAGACCCAGCATACCTAGACGTTGAGGAATTCACCGAGGAATACATTATCCTTCTGGGCGAGATAGTCAAAGACTTACTTTTGGACGGCGGAATCATAAACGGGGTACGGATGTAAATGTACAAGGCTATCGATAAAGCCTGTAGCCTCTGGCACGAGTGGAGGTACGGAACAGTTTTTATGGGCGATGTCAAAGACCTTTGGTTCAGATTTAACAGGCTTACAGGGTTTAATGGCAATCCACAGAAGGGCGTACTTTATGAATACCTAGAAAGAGTTGCGGACGACAGGACTAGGAAACTAGAGGAATTACGTATGATGTGCCTCAAAAGTATCAACGGTGAACTTGTTAATGGTGAGAGTGAAGAATTTACATTTGCTTTAAATTTAATCAAGATAATCGACGAGCCTTATACGCATAAAAAGTGGCGAGAATACTCAAACCGAAAAACTTATATATCTTAAGTTTTATAACATTAACATGAATACGAAGCGATGCAAGCATGCTATCGTAGCCGAGATATTACAATCGGTTTCGAGGGAAGGCGGAGCTACCAAGAAAACAATTTTTGAAGAAGATACTAAATTAAATTATAATTACGGCAATAAGCTTTTAACCAAACTGATTGAACGGAAATTGGTTATTTCAGATAGAGCAGGAAGGCGCGGAGCGAAATATAAAGTTACATGGTGGGGTCAGGGATGGCTAGGATTTTATAATTCTATAAATAACGAACTTTTATAAGATAGTAAACCTTACTATTATTCATGAAGAAAACCACAATTGCTATTTCCGAGGAAAATAGAAAGAAGCTCCAAACAGTTAAAATCCAATTAGAAAAGAAGAGGCAACACTTCGTTGACCTAGATGAAGCCATGACTTACGTTTTAAATAAACCTTAATTACATATTCTCTAATGTACTTTTCCAAGGGTCTACTCCGGCTGAATCCTTTTCGTATTTCTCTTTAATTACCGCATAGTCTTTCAGCATACTCATCAATCTTTTTGCACATCTCGTGCTGGCTTCAAATGCTTCTGTACCTTCCGGTTCCATTTCAAAGAATATCCTCATTTTATCCATGCGGTGTATCTGCTCTTCGATTATCTTCCCGGCGGCAGCCTCGATACTTGCAAGTGAGGATAAATCTATTTTATTTGTATTAACTTGGTAGTCACATACTTTCTTTCCAGCCTCGAAAAAGTTACAATTCTCTGCCAAAGTACAGGCATTGCACGTTTTATACGTGGTAGCATATACGCCGCTCTTAGTGTTAGCTTCAACTGCCATTTCCCTAGCTTCCCCTAGTTGCTCTAACATTTCATTTCTGGCTGTGGGGTCTGGGTTATGGAACCTACAGAATTTGCTCTTTTTACCTTTGACAGCCTTACATCTATCCCCAGCTTTTGGGTGGTCTTCTGGATATGTGTAACTGCAAAACTGGTCTTCTGAAAGATGTTTGCGAGGGTTTCTACCTGACATGGTATACATTTTCGGTTAATATTTAATAAATGTTGCTACTAAAGATAGAAACATTTATATAAAAGATATAAAATAATAGTATATATGAAGAACGCTAACGTAGCAGTCAGGAGACTAGCAACCAAGGATATTAACAGAGTAACAAGCTATCTATTCGAAGAAATCGAGGCATTGAAGAAAAGGACTGTTCTAATCGAAGAGGAAGATATTGACAAGCTAATTAGAGATATTTGCATAGAAGAGTTTGAAAAGCTCGGAGAAGGACTCTTACTAGAGAAGCTAGAGGAAAAGTTCGATATGTCAGAACTGGCAGATTTAGTAGCAGGAAAAGTTCTAGAAAAACTTGGACGAGATTAATGACACAAGTTGTCGTTTTAGCTGCCGGAGAAGGTAGCAGGCTCTACCCATTTTCAACACTCATCCCAAAGATAATGTTCCCTGTGGGAGAGGAACAGATATCTGTGGCTGAGTATATTATACGTCATTGTAAAAATCATGGAATAACTGACTTTATATTCTGTATTAACAAATGTACCGGGAAATATATAAGGAGTAACTTGAAGGATGGGAAGCATTTAGGAGTTAAGATAGAATATTCGGAATCAGAAAGTCCGCTAGGAACTGCCGGGGAAATCAGACATGCCTATAATCAAGGATACATTAAAGAGGACTTTATAGTATACTATGGAGACACGTTGTCAAATGTGGACTTGACAGATTTAACAAAAGAACACTATAAAAGAAAGGCTACATTGTCAATTGTAATACACGATACGCGAATACCAGTCGGATTTGTGAAAAGTAATGATGGCAAATTAACATCAGTAATAGAAAAGCCTAGAATATCAGAGATGTTTTCAGCAGATATTGCAGTGTTCGGAGCCATATTGCCTATATTCTATATATCAGACCATCATCTATGTAAATACATGTTTAAACATACAGATTTAGTATCTACAACAATTGCAAAAGAATTGCGCCCGGACAAAGTAGCTGTATATTATTACGATGGTAAATTCATAGATATGGGTAGTTGGAAGAATTACACAGATTCTAAGAATTGGGAAACATTTAAATAAGTCTTTTTATAACATATACTTATGGATAATATTGAAGAGATAGAACGTATATATTCTAATAGACTACGGGAAGGGTTAGCAACCGAGCCACGATACAAATGGTTCGTTGAAAGATTTCCCAAAGCTCCCGCCGATATTCTAGAGGTAGGATGCAACAGTGGGAAAGCAGCAGAATGGATGGCTAGTTTAGGTTACAATGTGACCGCCATAGACTTGCAGGGGATTATAGATAAAATGCCCAAAGATACGCCTGTAGATTATCAACCTATCAGTATAAGAAAGTTCGACGAAAGTTTAGTAGATAAATTCCAAGTTGTAGTCATGGGAGAGGTAGTTCAGCATATAACTAACCCCGACGATGCTATAATCAACGTGGTAAACTACCTAGCCGACGACGGGGATTTCCTAATGTCAACAATCAAGCATGGAAATACAGCCAATAGCGCAACCCCTAATTACTTCCCAGAAGAAACAATTGTACCGTATTTGGAACAATTTGGGTTAGAATACGTAAATTTGGAACATTGGAGAAACCACATATGGGTACATATGCGGGGAGTTTAGATGGATGAAAGATGGATACCGGAAGAATATAAACAGGGCATGCACGATGTTTTGGGTTTATATGGTAGCGCATTTGTGGAGTGTATAAAAGACATACTCACAACTATACCAGAACATGCAAGAGTATTAGATGTAGGATGTGCTGGCGGAAAGTGGGGAGCTATGATGGCATTGCTAAGATGTAATGTGACATTGGTTGATAAAGACCCAAACATGTTAATACGTGCTGCAAAGAACTTTCCATATTTGAATATGAATCTAGAAGCAACAAGCGTGTTAGATATGAAGGGAATACCTAATAATCAAAGTCTGGTTATATCAGACGGTCTGGTAGAACATTTCCTAGATAAAGAGACTAGACTAAAGGTAATTAAAAACATGTATTCGAAGATACTCACTGGATACGTGATATACACTATCCCTATAATGTCTGGCGCTGTCGATGAACACCAATACGCCGACATGAAAGAAATTCACGATGAAGCGATAGAAGCATTGGGAAATGTTAAAGCCCGGATATCCTCAGTCATATTTGAAGACGGGAGACTATGGGCTGTAGCAGTAGTAGCAAAAGGTTTATAAATACGCAACGCTACTATATCAGTCCGTGGGAGCGTAACTCAGCGGAAGAGTGCCTGCCTTGCAAGCAGGAAGTCGAGGGTTTAAATCCCTCCGCATCCACCATTTGCGGCGGTCTTGTAGCGGTCTATCATGCCAGCCTTCCAAGTTGGATTTCGTGAGTTCAAACCTCACCCGCCGCACCATATCTTTTTATATAAGTAAAGATATTATAATATTAATGACACGCGCTATAATACTAAATGCCTCACCTTGGCAACTTAACCCAAGAGAGGACGAATTAATGTATGGATATTATCTTAAAATAGAGAAACCGCCGAAGCCAAAGTCTCTTTTGAATTATAAAGGTATACCGCTTATTAACAACCATGAAAAGCTGCTTACTAGACTCGGAATAACCGACATTAGGATTATGGTAAACTACAAGAAAGAAGAGATTATAGAGCATATAAAATCTAACAACTTGAATATTAAAGCCGTTTATAATCCAGAATGGGAGCATCCAGCCGCCTCTATACAATTAGGAGCAAAAGGATGTGAAGAAGACATTATAGTATTATTCGGCGATGTATGGTTCACAGAAGAAGCTTTGGAATTCCTAGTTAATTCTGATGCTCCGTATTCCACAATATATTCGCCTAACCCGGAAGGTGTTCTTAGAGGATACTGGCATGGTGGGAAAATTAAAAATGAACATATTGACACATTCATAGATAAGTATTACAGTATGCATGAAAGCGACATTAAAGCCTACAAGATGCAGGATATATTCGAAGCACTTGGAGAAACTATAAAGATTGACCCGGATTTAAAGGACTTTGATATTTACGAAAGAACGGAAGATTTCAGAGAAGAATATAAAGTCGGGTATGCATTTATGGTTGCAGACTTGTTCCATGTGGGACATGTCAATTTCCTAGAGAAATGCAAAGAACACTGTGACTATTTAGTGGTGGGTGTTTATACTGACGAATTAACTGAAAGTTACAAAAGGAAGCCTATAATACCTCTAGCAATGAGGGCAAAGATGATAGAGTCTAGCCGCATGGTAGATGCCGTAGTAGTAGTTGAAGATTTAAGTTGCATTCCAGCAGTAGAGCGAATGCAGGATGCCGGATTAAAGGTCGATGTAGTATTCCACGGAGACGATTGGGATATAGAAACAAATGAACATCTAAAGGAAATAAAAGAATATATAGAGGCTAGAGGTGGAATAATCATCCAGCCGAGATATACAGAAAACGTGTCAACTACAAGGATTATAGGCGCTATAGTATCAAGATACTTAAAACAATTAGAAAAGGAGAAAGAAAATGGAGACTAAAAAGAGGTCAATGGCTAAAAGCCTATTATGGAGATTGATAGGAGTTATATTCCTAGCGGGAGTAACTTACTATTACACAGGTTCAATATTTACAACAACAGTGATTACGCTCATCCACCACTTTTCGTTTATATGGATTTACTATTTCCATGAACGGGCTTGGATGGGAGTATTCGACGAGTCTAGATACAAGAAATACGCGAAGATTGTAACATACGAGCTAATCCTCGGAAATGGGGTTCTAGGCACAATTAGCTGGGTATATACTGGTTCATGGACGGCTGTTACCGCCATAACCCTTACATACATATTAAACAAACTATGGATGTATTATATCTACGAAAGGCTGTGGGAGCGGACTCTTTGGGAAGTAAACCATCCTTGGGTATAAGTTTATATAACCCCAATCCTATAATTTATTTATGTTATGTATAGAATGTAGGACTAAATGTAAGAAAACAGACTACGGTTTTTGGAGATGCCCAGAGTGCAAATGGAGTACAGGTCAGAAAACATTCGCCGGATGGTTAAGATTCGATGTGGTCAACAAGAGCCGTATAAAACGTATATGGGACAAGAAACACCGGGACACGAAAGATTGGCTCCTACGTAACATTTATTAAAATCTAACCCTATATTATTACTGCCATGAACAAGAAGGCAACAGTAATGCTCATGCTCGTTGTAGTTCTTGGTTTTATGATTGCTCCGGTTGTAGAAGCCCGGAGGTATTATTCACCAAGACCTTATTACAGAGTTAGGTATGTACGTAGGATTAGCAGATACGGATATAGTATTTATAGATATACTTATAGATACTATGGAAATAGTAGAAGTTTGGTAAGAGTCCAGCACCTTTATACATACAATTACCGGAGCTATCGGAGATAGATTTATAAACCACTAATTATATTATTTTATTATGAGAAGTAAAACTAAAGTGTCAGATGAAATTTTCAATAAGAAAAACGTCGTCGGGCATTCAGATTATACGCACGACAAAGACGGGGATGAGGTTGTACAGATATATGTCGTTCAGAAAGAACCAGAATCCCAGCTTGCAGATTGTGATATGGTCGAGAAAGAGATAGAAGGCATTAAAACTAAAGTTATTGACCTTGGCAGCGAACCCAGCATTTTTTCAGGGATTGAGGAAGGACACCGAGGATTTGTAAATGAACTTACTCCCGGCTGTAGTATTGGCAATTACGAAGTGACTGCGGGTACATTGGGATGGTTCATGAAGAAAGGAAGATATGAGTATTTAACTTCAAACGCACATATATTCGCCGATTATCCTCACAGAAATGTAGCAATTGAAGGTAGGATTGCACAACCGGGGATTAGAGATGGAGGAAACAGGACAGTTGCAATATATGAATCACATTATGCTCTAAAGCCTACAGTTCCTATACTCGATTACCCGTTAAACTGGTGGGAACAATTCAAACTAAAGCGTGGATGGTTGAAAGAGCCAGTCGTTCCTGAAAATTGGAAGACTCCTATAAATCATGTAGATTTCGCCACGGCTAAAAGGTTAGACGATATCGTGCCAAAATACGAAACTATGGATTTCCCGGTATCTTACAACTATGACCTAGCAGGCAGGATACTCGCGGGTACAATGTATACGTCACTATTTGTAAAAGTAGGATATGAGCTAGACCTTGGGTATACGCCAGCATACGTAGATGTTGCAGACGTGAAAAAGTTCGACAAGGTTAGGAAATCAGGCAGGACTACGGGTGACACCGAGATGGCTGTGATGGACGACTCATGTACGATGATTATCAACTACGGGTACTTCAAGGCAAAGTTCGAGGACTTATCGCTTACCATGAAAATGAGCGCAGGCGGAGATTCCGGAAGCTCAATCTGGAAGAAGAAAGACTTAACCGTTTAAGGTTAATTATTAAGGTCTATGGTCTACACTATGGACAGCCAAATGTACAAAAGTATATCATTCCATAACCTTCGGGTTTCACGCCTCTAAACTTCGGGAGTAACACTTAATGGTATAATGCAAACACTTGCATATAAACGTTATCACCGGAATGCTTTTATAATACCAACCTTTATTTATGGTATGAGCGAAACAACAGATATGGTTATTGCAGACTTGCATAAAATAATAACAGAGATAGAGAACGGGGAGTTTATAGGAGCTTTAAGCTACTCCAATGTAACCGAAAAAGCCGGATGGTATATAGCAAATGGCGGAACGGCAGAAGACAGGCTAAACCTTGTAGATTCCGCGTGGAGGTCTATGAACATGGAAAAGAGGCAAGATTCTAGGGATTGGTTCTTCGGAGAACTATATGAAAGGTTCAAACTGTTAAAACCGGACTCATTAACAGAGTCGGATAAGATGATTTCATAGGAATCTTTTTATAATACCTTTCCTTTTTATATAACATGACAACAGTTGAAGAGATTAAACAGAGCCTCAGAGATGGAACCATAGTAATGTGTCTCAAATCTGGCGGCGGAGAATCGTGTATACCAACTTGCCTGTTGATAAAACGGTGTTGGGTAGATGAATAAAGTAGTTATGGTATCTGGTGGGTTCGACCCTCTACATGTAGGTCACATACGCCACCTGAGAGATGCTAGAAAGATTGCAAATGACAATCAAGCAGAACTATGGGTTATTCTTAATACAGATGAATGGCTAACCAACAAAGGAATGGGGCATCCGTTCTATTGTTATGACGATAGGAAAGAGATTCTATTGGCGTTGAAATACGTCGATTGTGTAGTTCCACAGATTGGAGACTCCCCAAGTGTTGCAGACACATTAGAGATATATCAACCTATCATATTCGCAAAGGGCGGCGATAGAGGTGTAGATACGCTACCGGAAAGAGAGAAATATGTGTGTAACCAATTCGGAATACGTATAATTACGGGGGTTGGTGGGACAGATAAACCAGACAGCAGTAGAGACGTAATAGCGAGGATTAAAAATGTACATACAAATATGTATCCCTGTAAATATTGTGGCTCGTTGGCTGGCGAATCATGCAAGCCGGGATGTAATATGGGAATTGTGGTTTAAATGCTTGATATGCTAGTAGGAACTTCGCGGAATCTATTCCTAATTAAAGACGACAAAGTAATATCTATATTAGATGATAAGGATACCTACTATGGAATTACATGGAGTCCTACCCAGCTATTTGTAGTAGAACGAAGGAAAGAATGTATAACAATGTTTCAGGAAGGCATGCCGCTTGTGTATTTTACATTCCCAGATGGATTGAAAGAGCTTCACGCTTTACATTATAACAGCGGGTTATACGCTATTGAAACACAGAGAAATTGCATAGTTGAAATCGGGTTCGAAAACGAGGGGTTTAAAAGACATTTCCACAGGGGAGATGAAGAAACACATTACCATATAAATACGATGTTCTGTACGGACGATTACATTTACGTTGTCGAACATAACAACACGGTGAAGACAGGAAATAGAAGCATGGTTGTGGTTTACAATTATGACTTTAAATTTATACGCGAATATAAAGACATGGGAAACTCTTCCCATAATGTATGTGTAGACGATGGATATATGTATGTATGCAACTCGATGGAACAATCAATTATAAAGATGAACATGGAGACAGAAGAGAAGGAAATAATTGACATGTCACAATATCACAGTGGACTAACCAGAGGAATATCCTTCGTCGGAGATAGGAGATATGTAGGTATTTCTGAATTCGCTACTCGAAAAGAGCGACATCTGGGAGGCAACGTTGCTATATTGGAATTCGACAAAGATTGGAATTTCCTAAATAAAATTAGAATTAAAGGATGTGGTCAACTGTTAGAAATACGTGTTATTGAAGGTATTGATAGATGTCACAATGGGATACCATTTCCCAAAGATTTATATAGTCTCGATTCATTTTCTAAGTAATGAGCAATCCAGTGTTAGGTAGAATCGTTAGCTGTTTCTACAAAGGAAATCGCGGTCAAGCCCCAAAGATGTACTTTTCAATTAGAACCCCAGAAGGGGAGAAGGTATTTCCCAAGGCTGTACGCACTCCACTACCGTACTTTTACTGTAGGAGTGAAGACTTGGATAAAATCAGCGAGCAGCTAAATCTTAAATCTATCGAGCATATGGTGTCAGCCGAACCTACACTAGAGTTTGGGATGAATAACGGCGCGGTACATAAGGTCAAAATCTATAATCCGTGGGAGTCTAAAGGACTCATAGCCCTATTCAGGGGAATGGGTATCGAGATTATGGAAGCCGACATTGCATACGAGCGCAGGGTCAGGATTGACAGGGGCATCAAGAACGGTGTCATGATTGCCAATGGAAAGCTCTACCCATATCATGGCGAGCTACCCAAAAGAAGGTATCTATACGTGGACGTTGAAGTCGATGACTCTAAAGGATTCCCGGACAAATACGGAGAGTTTACACTGTTATGTATCGGGACGGTCAACGATGAAGGGGAAGAGCGGTTATTTACATGGAAGTTTGGCTCCACATCAGAGAGGCAGATGCTTGAAGAATTTTACGAATTCGCCAAAGATTACGATGAAATTATATTGTGGAATGCAGAATTCGACAAGCAACATATCATAAAGCGCAGCAAGAAGCTAGACTTTTGGGCTGAATGGAGGGTATTCAGGTGGGTAGACCTAGCCGAATTCTACAGGATTCACTACCAGAAAACATATTGGGAGAAGCTTCCAGTCGCATACGTCGAGACTTTAAAGAAATACAAGGGGAAATTAGACGAGCTAGGTATTGTAAAATACCCAACTTTGGATAGGTTAAAGAGCTACTATACTGCTTGGAAGAGCGACCCGGAAGAGTTGAAGAGAGTCAATTTATCACATGCATACGCCCTATACGTCATTGAAAAGGCTACTGAGCTAATTTCAATGAGGGCAGACGTAGCCGACGAGGTTGGGATTTTCACAGAGCAGACTCAGTGGAATTCTCACATTGTCGATACATACGTCATGCGAAAGATTAAGGAGAAAGGTCTACCATTCGTGCTTAACTCTGGTGGCAAATATTACGGGGAGAAAGGGTTCAGGGGCGCTGTAGTGTTCCCACCCGTCAAAGGTATACATTCATTTGTATATCTCTTTGACTTTACGAGCCTGTACAATAGAATCATCCAAGGATACCAGTTAGACCCAATTGCATATTACAAATGGGGTAAGACATTCACCGAGCATGGTTTGGCGGCATACGTTGAGTTTGCCAAGGAATACGCCCAGATAAAAGGTGTCGAGGTTGTCATGGAAGACGGGGAGGTCAGGAAATACCCACTGTTTCCAGCCATGCTCTACGAGCTAGAGAAGGAGAGAAACTTTTACAAGAATGAGCGGAAACTGTATCCTCATGGTTCTGCACTTGCTGAGATGTTCGACGCGAAACAGAAGTCAATGAAGGTCATTCTTCTTGCATGTTACGGCGTACTTGGAATGTCTTCAAGTCGGTGGGCAATCAAGAGAAGCATCCCACAGTCTATGATGTTGGTTATTCCAAAGGGCATGGAGAAGGAAATCGAGGAAGACTACAGGGTCAAGAACGAGCCTTTCGAAAAGTTCGTAGGGATGGTAACTCACATGGCTAGGGAAGCACTTGAAGGTTCTAAAGATTTCTTCGATGCTGATGATATGATTGATATCCTGTATGGAGACACGGACAGCGATTTCGTAACACCTATAGATTTAATTGACTCTAATAAAACGTACAAGGATTTAACACCAGAGGACTTGGTGATACTTGAAGAATTCGGGTTCGAAGTTGCAAGAAGGCTAGAGACTTATTTCAAGGCTAACTTCGCGGAAGGCATAGACATGAAGCTAGAGAAAATCATGGACAGGGGAATATTTGGGGATGTCCGGAAGCAATACTATACGCGGGTAATCTACGATGAGGATTCCGGCTGGCAACGAGACGCGGATGGAAATATCACTTGGTACGAATACGTCAAAGGTCTGCCTCTAGTACGCTCTGATAGGAGTAAGTTCCTACAGAAATACCAGAAGGATACACTAAACCAGATTCTGGACGACCCGGACGTACTGTATGAAATGTGGTCTAAGATTATACGCGACTTCTATAATAACAAGCACGACCATGAACTGATAATACGTGGAGGTGTCAAGAAGCCGCTAAAGGAATACGCCAACATTACACCTGTAGTTCAGGCAGCCCAGAAGCTAGTGGATAGAGGTCAGGTATTCCGCCCCGGCGAGAAGGTGGCATATATCATCATAGACGACGGCAAGGAAGGAAAGATTGCAGAGCCTGTAGACTATGATGTAGACCCCAAGAAGGCAATAGCGCATCTCCCCAAGCTCACCGAGAAGGCGCTGGAATATTATTGGGATAGTAGGATATGGAAGAACATCAAACCTTTCATGCAGATGGTACTCGACGAGAGCGAGATACAAAAGCTCGAATACGTCAAGACCGGGGAGACTACCATCAATTCATACGAGGGGTTCAGCTTTGGGTAACTTTTTTACGATGCTGGCTGACCAGATATCACATGAAATGATAAATGGCAGGTATATCACGGAGATAAAAATGAGCTATCCATATTGGGCATTGATAGTGGACGAAGTGTTCGGGACTCCATATTCTAAATATCAAGGAGAGCATTTAATTGAAATCTTTGGAATTCCAGTTAAGCTCGTAAATAGTGTAAAACCTTTCTATACTTTTATCTTATAATAACATATTTATGTTAAGTGGAAACCTTTATATACAGACATACAGAATAAGATATTATGATACACAGTAAATCATACGAAATCATTGGCACTCCACTTGAAGTCAAAAAGGTCTATCCCATTAGGGTAGGATTCCTAAACGACATTCACGTTGGCTCTCAGTTCGGACTCTTCCCAGAAGGTGGGTGGACTACGGGCTATGGAGGCAGACTAGAGGCGAATGAAGGACAGAAAATTATTATCGGGTATCTGAATGATTACGCCGAAAAGTGTAACGAGAACAAGGTCAACCATCTCTGGATTCCCGGAGACTTGATTTGTGGTTCAAATTACAAGGAAGCGGGAACTTATGTCAATCAGATAGAACTTGAAGAGCAGAAGGAAATGGCAGCAAGAGTTATTGCCGATTTCTGTGCAAAGGTTCCCACAATTGAAAGGATTTTCATATGGCGTTCAACAGGATACCACGGCTCACGAGATTCATCTGTGGACTTAAGCGTCGCTAGAATTCTAAAGTCAAAATACGGACTTCCAGTAGAATACAAAGGCGAATACTCAATTATCGACCTAGTGTACAACGAGTACAGGAAGAAGATATTCATTACTCACCCAACTTCAAATGCAACCATGTACCCAGAGCAAGCGATGGGCAAGGACATGCTGCTATGGGAGGAAGCGGTAGGTAAGGGTAAGCTACCACATATCGATGTAATCATCAGGGCGCACAAGCACAACTTCTTAGAAGTCCATAAGGCAACAATCAGGGCTATCCAACTAGCATGTTGGCAATTCTTCGTTCCATACGATGGAGCAATGAAGAACTTTGCACGATGGCAGCCTGACGTTGGAAGCGTTATCCTTCTCTTTGACGAGAAACTAAGGATGACAACATTCCACTATATCTACGACAACATTCTAGAACCAAGGCGGTTCATAGAAGTCAATGCACCTGCCGGAGTTCAAGAGAAATGCCTTTTGTAAAAATAGGTGGAGTCAAGAAACAATGGCTTCGTCTCATTAAGAAAGAGAACAGGATAAGCCTGTCTCACTCTCTAATGGGTGAAGATATCTGGAAAGGATTACCCAGAGCTTTTATCTATTATGATAAAGAGAACCATATGATTGCAATAGAGCCAACTGCTGACTTTACAGGAAACAAAGTCACAGGTGGTAGAATTACAAGTGCAGAGTATCCGTCAGGATATAATGGCGACACCCGATTCCCCGCTAGATATGACGAGGAAAAGGGATGGATTATAGCTAATCTGCATCAATTATAAGAAACCTTTATAAAGCTTTACTTTTACTTTTTATTATATGAGCGAGCAAGAACTTAGTGGTAATGCATTAAAGAATTTTAGAAAGCTACAAGCAGACCCTGTACTATTCTACGAGGTATTCCTTCAAAAAGATGGAGAGGAACTTTATGATTATCAGAAAGAATTAATGTGGGATATCGCACAGCGCCCGATGATTGATAATCCAATTTATAAGGATTATATTGTACTAAAAGGTAGGCAGATTGGCGCTTCTTGGATTTCCGGGATTCTGGCGCTCTGGGGAGCTATGATGCACGACCATTGGGAAGTGGTTGTAGTTAGTTTTAACTTAGAGCAGGCACAGAGGATACTAGGATACGCCAAGTCGTTCGCTGAAAGGCTTAAGGAGAAAGGGCTATACAAAAAGTTCATTGCAGGTCAGAGGGGTACAAATCTAAGATTCAAGAACGGTAGCATCATAACAGCGGTAGGATGCACCAGACCGGAAGCTCACAACGTCAGGAACTACCACGCCCACATGCTCTTCATAGACGAGGGCGCTCTAGTTTATGACAAGATGTTCCCATCAATCACTCCGCTAACTGCCCAGACTGGCGGTAAGATGATAATGCTATCTACGGCAGGCTCTGTAGGTTCAATGTTCCACAGGCTCTGGCAGGACGGAAATACGGCTGCTGGGCTTAGAGAGGATTACGGTCACGCTTTCAAGGAATTCGCGGAAGGGTACACCAACCCGGAAGCTAAGAGGATGGCGGAAGAGAAAATCGGCAGGCAGTGGAATGAGATACTAAAGATTAAATCTTACACTATCCCATCCTCGGAATGCCCAGACCTCACGCCTGAGAAGTTAAACTCTGAGAGAAGGAATCTAGGAGAGATTAGGTATATGAGGGAGTACGAATGTATATGGGCTGGAACGTCAGACCAGATATTCACCAACATCCCAACCTATAGCCTAGACAGGATGATTACCAGAACCAAGAAGCAGTGCTTTGGCGGGATGGATGTCGGGAAGGCGGAAGACCCAACAGTCCTGATAATCATCGAAGCTTTCCAAGATTATATGCCAATTCAGATAGATGGTGTGACCAAGGAAGTGTTCGTGCCTTACAGGGTTATATTCGTCAAGGAGTGGAAACGCGAGCGAATGAGGACTATTGCCAATTATATCAAAGAGCAGGTAATGCCTAGATTCAACCTGCGACTGATAGCCATCGACATCACAGGCGGTCACGGAGACGAGCTTATGAGGGACATGGTAGAACTGGAACTTCCATGTAAAGGTTTAAAGGTAAAGCATAAGAGTAAGAATAATCTAATGCTCGGAGTGGATGCGCTGGACGATGCGTTCATGGCTAAGAAACTCTGGATTAACAGGCACGTCAACGACCTTGGCGCGGAAGACCTGAGATTCGAGCTTGCCGGATATATCGGGAAACTAACGTCTACAGGATATTACGTGTTCGACTCCACAGTTGACCGTGACCACAAGGTAGACTCGCTGGCATACTGCTGGGACGCGGTAAAAGCCGGGAGTTTCGAGCCTATAATGCTGATAAGATAACTTAGTTATCTTAATACGATAGCTTTAAATACAACAGCGCCAGAATCTATTCTGATACGTATGGATAAAGGACGATATGAAGAAACTGAAAATAACAAGATTGTTTTCAGGATAGATAATTATGGCGATAATAGGAATGACGAGAAGCCCACATACTCTGTGGTCTTCAACAGGACTTCCAAAGAATACGCAAACGTACATATAGTCAACGAGCAGAATGATTCTATACTGGCTTCTGAAATAGAAGTAAAGATAAAAGACCTACAGAAAAAGGTTAAGAAGAAGAGCGGCATGATTAACGAGACAATCGAGGGACTGATTGACGCTAACGAAATCTTAACCACAGTCGATGCAATTAAGCTTAATTTCAATGAAGCTCTTGCTCTGATTGTAGGTAAATGGTATGAGACAGACTTCTTCTCTGACGACGAGGCAACTCCCGCGACACTGGCAACAATCGATGTCACGGATAATATGATGCAGGAGGCAGAGAGGATTCTTTCATGTGCAAACCCTATATGGGAAGTTAAAAAGCACTTGGATAATACCATTGCGGGTGAAGACGACAACAAACTTTTCGTATTTACCCTAGCCCTAAGTGGTAAAATGATGGACGTTAAAAAGAAGACAATTATATGTGCGCTGCAAGAGGCAGGTGCAGGTAAAACTTGGGTTCTCCAAAACATCGCGTCATTCTACAAGACTAAGGTTGACTCGCATCTTACAGATAGAGCGTTGAATTATATGGGAGCGCAGCTTGACGAATATGAAATACTGTTCATCAAAGAGCTAGGAAATCTGGACAAGGAGAATAACACTAGCGGCAACGCATCAATCAAAATGATGTCAGTTGACGATGGCGGTCTATCAACCACTTATACGCTAAAGAATAAGGATGGCGAGTTCGAGACTAAAACAGTTACCACCAACCCTATTACAATTATGACTAGCAGCACGAGGAAATCAATTGACAACCAGTTTGTTAGAAGATATTGGGTGTTCTCACCCGATGCTTCGGTTGCTCAGACTAAGAGGATTAGGCAATTTAAGGTAAATCACAACAGGCAGGAAGAGCAGAAGGAAATGGGCATAATCAAGCACACAGACTTTGAATACTCACAGGGCGTGTTGCAGCATTTAGTTTCATTGATACCTTCCGACATTAATGTGTTGATTCCATTCTGGCAAACTATCTACAACATCATGGATGAAAATAATCTAAGGATGAGGGGAGACTTTGACAAGGTAAAGCTATTAATCTATCTATTCGGTGTACTAAATTACAGGAATCTTCCAACCGTCACCAAAGAGGTCGAAGGCGAAGATAGGGTATACCACGTTATGACACCCCAGATGACCATAGACATTCTCAGGATTGCAAGGCAGTCCTTGGTGTTCATGGCGAAGGGAACCGAGGGAAGGGACTATGCATTGCTACAGGCTCTAAAAGACATGGAGGTTATAGCAGTCAGCGAAACCCACAGTGGGACTGAGATAGACAGGGAGGCAATATACAACCTAGCGTCAAAGCTGGGCTGGGGATTGAATCGTATAAAAAGTACCATGAACAAGTTCGTAGACCTGAGTTTCGTGCATGAAAAGGACAAGCCAAAGGTTTACATGTTGACAAAATCAGTCGAGCATATCGAGGGAAAATTGTCAGGATACCCGGAACTAAGCAGTGAAGCGGAACTTAAGAAACTTTATGTAAAAATGGTTGAGGAAAGCAACATGGTCTTGGGAAAGTACCACGAGGTAGATTTCAGATTCGGAGATGCAAAATATGTCCACAACATCCACGAGTGAGATTCGGGACTTTAAGAAAACGATGGTTGTCTTAACAGACACCGGGATTTTACCCTACCCATATATGAGAAGACTCAGAGTCATTAGAGAATTTTTGAAGGTGGCTAAAAGCTGCATCAGGCATACTCCTAAAGGATTCAAGCGGGACTGGATGATACTTAAAGATATTACAGAAAAAATGGCTGATAATGGATGTCCAACTGTAAGGGGAGAGGTGTCAAAAGCTATAATTGATATACTCCCGGAAGTGGCAAGTAAAACTGAAATTAAAGGTAGAATTTCTAACCATGCCAAGAATAAGACATTTATTCCCGGACTTGGGTTTTTCTCAACATATCGAGGATTTATTCAGAGAAGGGGGAACGGTGAGAAGCATATATTTGTGCGCCCACAGTGGATACCTATATGGGAAAATATTTATTTTCCTACATCTGAATCTAATGAAAACTGAGCATCGTCCTCAGTTTCCTTCAAAATATTTCTAAATTATAGGAAATACTTTTATATTAGTTTAACCATTATATAAAAGAAATGCCTCTAAGAGAACCTAGAATGGAAGAAGACTTGCAGGTCGCAAGCGAACTTATGGGATTAGGAGTCACCACAATGGCTTCAATTTACAGACTTATCAGCGGACTTAATGAAGTAATACAAATGAACGATGTTTATATTTACAATCGTGGATATGTAGATTTGGAAGATACATCAAGGCGCACCCGGACGTGCATTATGATGAGCATCTGGTCAGAACCTATAGAAAGTGACGTAGCGGAATGTATATTCCAACAGCCCATCCCAATCAGAATGCGGTTGGAACTATAGAAACCCTTTTATACGTCCAAATTATATCTTAACATAACATGTCGTACTCTTTAGATAACCCAGCAGTCGAGAAGTTCCTAACAGAGTGGTACTCCTTCGGGAATCACCAGTTTGGACAATTTAGGAACAAGCACTTTGACACATTAGAAGGGTATAAGAGATACATCATGGAATCCTACGCCGATAAAAAGCCTGCGTTCTCGTCTGTACAACCTCAGTTAAAAATAACAAATATATTCTATGAATTTGACGCTGATATAGATGCAGACGAGTACAGGTACAATATGCCAGAGCTAGATGAAGTCTGGAATCAGACACTTATGTTAGCCCAAATGATAAAGAATAAAGGGGGAAACCCTATAATATTGTACTCCGGCAGGCGAGGTTATCACATTTACGGTAGGGTATTCAATAGAAAGTTCAAGGCGGACGACGAAGACAGGGTACGAGAATTCTATAAAAAGATTCTATTCGGGGTTATGATAGCTCCTGATATGTTCCCGGACTTTGATAGATTGCCGACACATATTAATGCACTGTCTAGGATGCCATTCTCATATCACCAGAAGACAGGCAGGCAGGTTGTACCTCTCACAATGAACCGGGAGCCTTACATACCTGTATTATATAAGGACTTTGTGAACATGCCACTGGATGGTAAATGGGTGATGCAGCAGTTGACCAAGACGGTATACAACCCTGAGAAGCGTAAGGAGACGGCAGACATCGACTTTGGCGACTTTAACATTAGACCTTGTATATTAGAGGAAATGATGCTAAGTTCTGAACATAATACAAGATTGGCGTATGTTCTAGACGCTATTTATGCAGGTGTTAAGGATGAAGACATGCACCAGTTCTTCGACAAATATTGTGAAGATTATAATAGAGGTAAAACACAATACCACTTTGACGATGCCCGGAAGAGTGTGAAGAATAGAAAGGTCAAGCCTTGTAGCTGTAATACTCTAAAGCGTTGGGGTATTTGTAAAAATCAGTGTAAGAAAACTAGCGCTAATCCGTGGGTTACTTAACGTAAGCGCCACGGTCAAAGTCTTTTACTCCTGCCGCTGTAGTTTGTAGATAACATTCTTCGTCGAATGGGGTTTTCAGTGGATGCCTGAATATTCTGCCCTTCCTTAGATTTCTCCAATTAACGCCAGCTTTCTTCGCAACTGCCTTTCCGCCGTACTTCTCCATTATGAGGACGTACTTTGTATTGTGCAGCACAGATTTGCCTCCGACTATCTTAGGCTCTCCGTATGGGTTAGTGTGGTCTACAGATGCATGGGCAGTAATCATGAAAACAATTTCATTCTCATCTACCAAGTCCTGCGCCCTACCTAGAAGCGCCTGAGTTGCCTTTGCCCTAGTCCTGTAGTTAATCTGTCCTCCGGTGAAGAAGCTCTCCACAGGTGCAGACAACGAGTCTAGGCATACATAACCAATATTGTAAAGCTCAACCAAAAGACCTACTGGACATTCCCAGATAGGCATCAAGTCTCCCGTATCCATTGGCTCGATAACTCCACCCTTAACCTTGAACTTTAGAGGTCGTCCGAAGAACGGCATAATCTGAACCAAGTGTCTCGCGTCATACACGAAGATTGTGGGCTTGTCAGCGTCAATCTTTTTCATGTAGTTATGGAACTGCCCAATCGAAGCCTTGTACTCGATTTCAGTCCTTGCAGTGTTCTCGTAAGTAGGCTCAGTCATTAGCGCGTTTTGCCCTACTTTAACTCTCCACTTTACGAATTCCACGTTTATCGCGCCTTCCTGCCCTCTGTCCTTTAAAATGGCATCTATCCATTCTGGTGTGAATCCCCCCTCAGTATCTATGATTAGGGCATTCTTTTTATGGTCTAAAACCATGTCAACTGCAAACGTAGCAGCTAGATAACTTTTTCCTACTTCGGGAGGTGCAACAATACCTGAGATGTATCTACCTGCTTGTAGACCACCGAACATATTATTGTAACCTTCCACTGATGTTTCGTATACTTTCATAAAATCACTTTCATTGTATCTTCCATTGAGTCCGTTAATCCATAGCGATATGTCAAACTGTAGCATCATTGCTTTTCGCATGATTGCCAAAATATGACTGCATATCGCGTCGGTGGCTTCGTATCCTTTGCAGTCACAGTAGTAACTACCGTCTGCCGTTACGTATGGCGAGTACATGAATTGCTTGTCGCTTGACATTACCAATCCAGACATCCGGAAACGTCCGGGTCTAAAATCAACAACTCGTTTAATTAATTCACGGCTTCTGTTCCATACGTGCTTAGATACCAAAGCTCTTACTTGGAGTAGACTCATATGATAAAAGTATAATTAATATATTATATAAACCTTTCTATAAAGTAAAATGTTGCATATTTTGACAAATATCAGAGCTTGGATTGTCGAAAATTGCAACATTTAACTCTGCTAGTATATACTGTAAGGACTATACATATGAATAGTCATAGTGAATATGAATATACGCAACATTTAAATATAAGTAGCCGGAATATATGATTGAGTTAAAATGGCTTGGACAACAGGAGCAACTGGCGCTTTCCCGGAGAATCTTAAGATTCAGGGAGACATGGTTGCATACGTAAAAATGGTCGCTGAACCCGAAGTATGGGAGAAGGACGAAGATGATAAACGCCCACACATTAAGTGTGAATATCTAGGTGGAGATGCAGTTGCTGCGGCAAAAGAAATCGAAGCACATCCGGCAGAGGTTGGAGAAATCTATACTCTGTGGATGGGAAAGACTCTAAGCGGAGCAATCCTACAGGCGCTCGGATGGCGCGAGGGTAGGGCAGCACCTTCAATCGAGGGTACAGCTTGGAAGATTTGGAGGACTACAGAGATGGTCGGTGGAAACCGCCTCTACGCAGCCTCTAAGATGGAAGGCGAAGACATTCAATCCGATGCAGCGGCAAACCTAGCAAAGAAGTTGGAGGCTGGGAGTCTGATGAAGACACTCAGGACACTAACTAAGCTAGACCACGAGACATGGAAGACATTCCTAGCAGGCGAAGGTGTAGTAGACCCAGATGCGGCGACAGCCCAGATGGTGGAACTTGGCTACATCACAACCGATGACAAGAACGTCTATCCAGCAGCGGATTAACCATCCCCAAATTTTTTATGGGGTTAATAAATGACAGAAATAAAAATACCATACGTTCGTGACACCAAGAATTATTGGGTCAGCGAGCTAAAGAACGGAATCTACATAATTACCGTGTACCTCCCAAAGTCGGAGTATGAAACTAATCCTAAGAATATAACGGTGAATATAGATGGCTAAATCAAACTGGACGGCAGGAGCTATCGTCAAGACAGACCCGTTATATGAGAAGAAGCTAGAGATGTCAGTCGAGAGGCTGTTCTCAGAGACTTTGTTCAACTTCATGACTAGGAATAACGCCGAGCGTGTTCCAGCAGTCCATGTTAGCGACTTGGTTTATGCATGCCCACGGAAGGCGTATTACTCACATACTTCGCCTCCCGCTCTAAACATGAAGAGCGCAATTACTCTCTGGACTGGAATTATGCTGCACGAGACTCCGCTTACGGAGAACTGTGAGATGACTCTAGATTGGGAAGGAATTGTAGGTACTATAGACGAGTATGATGCAGATGCTAAGATGCTAATCGACAAGAAGACCACCAGAAATGTTCCGCAATACTACAATCGCAGTAGGAAGGAGCAGGTTGTCAGCCTTAGAAGTTCACACTTGACCCAGCTAGAATACTACAAAGTTCTGCTAGAAGAGAATGGATATCCAGTCGAAGAGGCGGGAATTATCTATATCGACGTGGCTGAATCTAAGATGGCGTTCGGACGGGCAAAGTTCTCACGAACTAACGATGAGGTCAAGGAAGAGATGCTGGCGAGGAAGGACATACTAGAATATGCATTGAACAACAGGGAGCTACCACACTACGATAATAGTGTTAAGTGGTTCTGTATGGGCTACTGTAATCATCAACAGGCTTGCGCTCTGAATGTAAATCCCCCGGACATCTACAAAGAAGACTACATTGAGGGACGTTGGAGTGTACTTAATCAGGCACTCGACGACCTTAATATTCCTCCGATTCTAGAAGAATAACCTTTTTTATTTTTTAATTTTATAGAAAATCTTTATATATTAGTTTGCCTTATTATTTATATATAATGAGAATTATGCTAGTAGGCGACTCCACGGCAGTCATTTCAGGCTTCGGGAGCGCACTTAGGAACTTGGCAACATATTTGCATCAGAGAGGACATACCATTGCACATCTTGGATGGCAGACTATGGGGCAGGAAAGGATAGCGTCATTCCACGACAACGTACTTGGATATAAGGTTTTACCAAATATCGGAGGACAGCAGTTCGGAGAAATGGCATTCAAATACTGGCTCCCAAAGTGGAAGCCTGACTTGGTTATAACTCTTGCAGATTTCTGGATGATTAGTTACATGTTCAAAATGGAGACTAATACCCCTATTCTAATGTGGTATCCAATCGATGGATTCCCACTTACAGACCAGATTGTAGAAATGTTGAAGAACATCGACTATGCGGTTTGTATGTCAGAATACGGTAGAGATATGGTCAGCAAGGTTGGGATTCACACCAAGCACATTCCACATGGAGTGAAAAGTGACGTGTTTACACCCAAACCGGAAGATGTCAGAGCAGCGATGAGGCGAGAGTTAGGCATCCCTCCGGGTAAGATTGTAGTAGGTAGGGTAGATAGAAACCAGACAAGGAAGAAGATTCCGAGGACTATCAAGGCATTCGTAAAGCTGCACAAGCAGTTCCCGGATACAGTTCTTTACCTACATATGGACAAGCGTGACCGTGAAGGTTGGGACTTGCCATATATTGTAAAGCGGTTCGGGCTAACCGAGGGAAAGGATGTGTTCTTCCCAACGCCTGATATGCTTGCGAACTTCATGTACGGAATTTCAGAGAAGCGGCTTGCAATTATAATGAGTATGATTGACATACACCTGTGGCTAACTGGTGGAGAAGGGTTCGGGCTTACGGGTCTAGAAACCATGTCCAGCGGAGCGGTCAACGTGGCATCCAATTATACGACCCCACCAGAGCTATTCCAATTTGGAAAGGCTAATGCATGTGGGCTTCCGGTTAAAATTGATTCATTCGAGACGGGAGCGGCAGGAGTAGACAGGGCGCTTGCAGATACAGATGACGCATACGAGAAGATGAAGTGGCTGTTAGAGAACCGGGACGAGATGGCTCAATTGAGCAGGAACGGTGTAGCAAGGGCAAAGGAGCATTACGATTGGCGTATTGTAACTGAAAACTTTGATAACATAATCCGGGACTTGAACATTACACAGATAAAATACTCGATGAGGGATTTACAATGATTGAAATCGAAAATTCCGAATTTATCGACGTTCTTGCAGCAATAATGTTAGAATCAGAAATAAACCCTGTAGAGAAGAATGTCGCGGTAGACTGGTATTTATCACTGCTACCAAAAGGATTTAAATTCACCAAATTGGAACTTGCAGAACTGGAAGATAATTTAGATGTAGACTCAGAATATGGGGGAGTTACAGGCGCAAAGGCTTACGAATACGTTATATGCAGATTAGAAAGGGAGGGGCTATTAGAATGAATATCCTAGTACAGAACCCATACATGCAGGCGGGTGGAGCAGAGAACCGAATCAGGAACTTGCTAGAAGTCCTGATTAACAGGAACGACATAGACGTAATTCACTTCATGTTTATCGGTCAGGAAACCGCCCATAATATTCAATCAGATGGAAAGTTCCACCTATGGCAAGTCCGCAAGGATAATGTTTTAGGTGCAACTAAAAATATCATCAAGGAATTCGACATCGATATCGTCCAACTTCACAACAATCAGATGATTGGTACAGATGGCATCGAATACGCCCAGAGTATAGGCATCCCTACGATTTGGGTAATGCATGATTTCTGGACTTTGTGCGCGATGAGGTTCATGATTCCAGTATGGGACGCGATGAAGCACCCCGTATGTGATAAGATTGACCAAGACAAATGCACCCAATGTGTAGGAGATTATGAGTGGAGAATTACCAAGCAGCAGAGAGAAGTTGTAAACAACTGTGATGTTGCTATAGTTCCATCTGAACGTATCAAGAAGATTTTCGAAAGGAATAACTTTATGGTAGGAAAACTCAAAGTTATAGTGCCTTGGATTACACTAGACAAATTCCACCCTACAGGAGCATCCCACGATGGCATGCAGGTTTTCTTTGCAGGAAACTTTATACAGCACAAGGGCATAATGGTACTCCTAAAGGCTTGGGCAATTGTCCAGAAGCGGCTACCACAGGCTAGGTTGGTAATACAGGGTGACTCCCGGATGGGATTCCAGACCAGTAACTTTATCAATTCTCTAGGGTTGCAGAACGTTAGAATGATGAACCACATGCCACAGGAGCAACTAAGAAATCTATTCAATACGTCTGCTGTTACAGTGTTCCCTTCGATATGGGAAGAGACGTTCGGTCAGGTATGGGCAGAATCACTAGCATGTGGGACTCCTGTAATTGCTTCAAAGATTGGAGGAATTGCGGACACCATGAAAGAAGGCGGTGTATTCTTCGAGCCTAGAAACCACGTAGAGCTTGCAGAGAATATCATAGACTTGCTATTGTCACCATCAAAGAGACAGGTATTAGCAAATGCTGGCGTAAACTATGTGAGAACAGCTTTCACAAGGGAAAGAGCAGCAGCAGAGTTCGTGGAACTCTACTACAAACTAGAGGCGAGAATATAATGCCAAGAGGAAGAAGCAGAGGAAAGAGGGAACGTAAACCTACACGAGCAGAGAGGAATAAACCTCCCGTACTAGATGTAGATTTAAGTGATGAGAAGCAAGAACCGAACCAGAGAGATATTAAAGAAGATGTTCAAGATATCGAAGAATATCTATTGAACTTGGATGAAATGCATGAATTCTTAAGGGTAAAGGCAAATTCAATGGCTGTATGTTATTTGATTCCAACAACTGAGATATTGAAAGAGGACTCAGTTAGGCAAATTAAAACTAACATAGTTGAGGCATTGCAGAAAGCAGCGGAAGGAAAGAGGATGCATATAAACGTTAATAGGATTCGCATTAAGACCTATCCAAAGGGTGCGAAGACTTACGTAAAGGCTTGGTTCCACATGTATGATGCGACAGGACGTGGCGCTCATAAAATCGAGAAGAAACAGCGTCCACCAAGAGAGGGACTTTGGATAGAAGAAGAAGAGGTAGTAACACAATGAAATATTCATACGCGGAACTAAACGAAAAGGAATTCAAGTTCCTTAAGGAATTATGCAAGGGTTTCAATCATAAGAGTGGACTTAGAACAGCAGAATGGAAGAGTTGGGCATATTATGCTAGAGACAACGCAGGGAATAAACTTGTATTTGTAAAAGATATTCCACGCGACTGTATATTTATGATATCTATAGAGCCTATGCAAGACATAGAGGATGGTAAAATTGTAATGCAATTCGACAATTCTGTGCTTTATGAAATGGGATTAAGAGGTAATTAAAATGAAAATATTAGTAGTAGGACACAGTATTGGACATCCACGGCAACGGGGAGTATGGAAATACATTGCGAAACAAGGACACAAGGTATTACTTGTAAGTCCACAGGGAGTAGACGGAGGAATCTATCAAAATGAGACAGATGGGAATTTCCAGCTAATTCTGATGCCAGCGGTTGGGTCAGACTTACCTCATTTCTGGTTCATACCGGGAGTACACGAGATAGTAGAAAAGTTCAAGCCGGACTTTATCTACTGCATGCAGGAGCCTTGGGAATTCCAATCTTTCGAGTTAGCGAACTTGGCAGAACTTTACAGAATTCCTTTCGGGTTCTTCACATGGGAGAATTTACCAAAGGTATTCCCACAGCCTTACAGGGCGATGGATAACAAGGTACTCACCGTATCAGACTTAAGCGTTTGCGGAAACTTAGAGGGCGCTCAGATTTTGGCTAGGAAGGGAGCAAGGAACGTAAACGTTATGCTCCAAACTGGACTTGATGAGACTCTGTTATTCCCAGACCCGAAGATAAAAGTGGACAATAGAAAGGAGCCAATAAAGCTACTTTACATTGGCAGGCTAGTAGAGGCGAAAGGAATATCAATGCTACTTGACATGATGAACATATTGGACGATAACTATGAACTTAGAATAGTTGGTGGAAAGGGAGAAGAGGAAATTGTCAATATGATAAAGAACCACCCCAAGTTGGGAACAACCATATCTGTAGAAGAGTGGGTTTCCTACGAAAAGGTGAGGGAAATATACAATTGGGCAGACTTGGTACTCGTTCCATCTGTAGATACTGAACAGTGGAAAGAGCAGTGCGGGTATGTAATCGGGGAATCTATTCTATGTGGTACTCCCGTTATAACAACAACTTCTTCAAGTATTGTACAGATATGGGGAAAGTGTCCGGGTGTAGAGTTTATCAATCAGGGAGACTTGGGAACGTTAATCGACATTATTACATCTTTCGCACCATTCGAGACAAAGGAAGGAAGAGAGTACGTAATCGAGAACTTCTCACATACAGCGATAGGAGACGCGCTAATCGAGATGATAGGTGAAGTGGTATGAGCGACAAACTAGGAACTAAAGAATTTAACATGAATGATTATGTTAAAGAGTGGAGAGACAAACTCTCAGAGTTCGAGGAAGACCCAGACCACATTAACAATATGAATACTGATTATATTGCTCCATACGTAGACGAGATTAGGACTATATACAAGCCCGACCCAGAAGATGAGACAAAGCAGATAAAGACTGAGGAAATCATATTCAAGAAGTTTAGGATGCCAAAGGATTTGAAAGCAGACCTGTTCGCCCAGATTGCAATAGCAATGTCTCAGAACTTGATACCTCCGTTTACGGTGTTGATTCCAAGGAAGAGAATTCCAACGAGGCATGACTTGTCTGATATAACATACCCGATAGACTTCATGGATAGCAAACTATATATAATCCCGCACATAAGAGATATTATGGTGCTTGAAGATGATTAATTGGAACTGTCCGATGTGTGGTACTCATATCGATAATTATTTCATGTATGAGGGACATAAAATTCATAGAGACGATGATGAGGTTCAATGGGCAGTAATAAACCACTTGGCGATGCATATAGGTCAATTAGTAATAGCGGTGAATAAGAAATGAGAGCGCCATATTTATTTATCTCCCCAAAGGAGTATCCCGGAACCACGGCAGGAATGAAACATTACATAGCCACAGGTCTAGTTGACCACTCGGATGAAATTTCAGTCGAGACAGTCAAAGGTAGACGTGCAGTAATTTTAGGTGCATGGCATCCTATATATTACGAGGCATGTAAGAAACTAAGAAAGCTTAACGTAGAAACGTGGCTCTTCTGGACATCAAGTGTAGGACAGGCTGATTTCTCTAATGGGGGAATTGAAGTGTCATATCTATACATGATTAGGGACTTAGTTCGGGGCGGTCTAATTGATAGACTCCTATGTGGGAATAAAGAGGTAGAGAGCATGTTACAGAACATGGTTGACCCGGATAAGGTCACACTGCTGCCTTACTGTTTCGATTGGGATAAAATCAGGGAACATTACAATGAGGATATATTCGAAGGCAATAGATGGGTAGATTTATACTGCCCATCGGATGTTAGAAAGAATATTCTACCTCAGATACATGCAGCCAAACTTGCAGGCGCTAGAGTACACTTTAGCGGAACCCAGACAAAATACCTAGACTTTGCAGACCTAATAGGAGCGAAGTATACGGTGATGGGATGGATGGAAAGGGATGTATATTACAGGTCAGTACAAACAATGAATCTCGGATGTCAAGTAACATTTGCAGAGACGTTTGATTACGCGGCAGCAGAACACTTTGCTCTGGGTAGACCTTGCCTATACTCACCAGTTATTGGTCAGTGGATAAAGAATAAGACTATGCGGAAGTACCTCATGGTTAAAGACTGTGATAGCCCACTACAGATAGCGAAATACATGAAGAGAGTCCTTGACATGCCTAAAGAGGAAAAACAGGACTTAAACAAAGTGTGTGAAGAATTCATGCATAAAGAAGCAATAAAGAGGAATGAAAATGGAGAAAAAATCCTGCAAAGACTGCTCTAGTACCTGCGCCTCGTATTACTATACGGGACAGCATGGTGATACTATAGGGTGGACATGGAACTATAATTATGTAACATGTGGAAGTTGTAATTATACATCTGTAGATTATGGACAAATAAAATGTCCCAACTGTGGAAAATTATTATTCGGAATCAATAAAAAAGATAGAATAATTGAGCTTCTAGAAGAAGTAACGAGGTTGATGAAAGAATGAAAATACCATATGACTCTATACTAAAGTATAGATATGAAATGCCTAACCTTTACGACCTACCTACATTCAGCGATGAATATAGGATGGTAATGACACAAGTAGCTAAGAACATGAATGTTCTAGATATGGGATGCGGAACTGGAAAGATATACACAGATGTATTAATTCCAGAAGGATTCCAAGGAGAGTACGTTGGCTTCGACCCGGATGAATCTCTAGATGTAAATTTCCCATTATATCACTCAATAGATGAGATTGTAGAGAAGTATGGAGCTAGACATTTCGACATTGTACTATACATGAACGCGGCAGAACATATGACACTTGAAGACTTCTTTAACGAACTAGAAAAGATAAACAAGCTTGTTGATGGTAAAATAATAATCATGACACCAAACCCAAAGTGTCTAGATTATCTGTTCGGCGACCCTGAACATGTAACATTCTATCCGCACTACTGGCTATACGGGATACTCAAACTATTCGGGTTTGACAAAGTAGATGTCCTTAGAGGCAAGGGAGTATATCAGGAAAGGCAGAAGCAGGCTCAGGCTAACCCGCAACTCAGGGAGCAGATAAAAGCGATGAACGACTGGCAGGTCAAGACATGTCAGGCGATGGGGCTAGACTGGTACGGGAACTTGATGGCTATAGGTGAGCGTGTATGAGTGGTGGAAATTCACAATATACAACTCCCGAAGTGGAGATGAAAAAGTTATACAAGAGATATAATAAGCTGCCTGAATATTGGAAAGGATATGTAGATGCAATATTCGAACGATACAACGCCGAGCGGAGGATTCTCAAATGAGTAAGAAAGTTTTTCTGTTATCAACATTTACACAGGGCGCTTACTCACATGTTATTCGTAAAGTTCTAATGAATAACGGATACAGGGTCATGATTTTCGACCCAAGGAACTCTATTCAGAGGAATGGGCAGGCTGCTACTAATCGAGAACTTGTACAGCTTTTAGACCTATTTGAGCCGGACGTTCTTTTAGCCCTAAAGGGTAGGGGAATTGATGAAAAGATTATCGCCAATGCACCCTTCAAAACGGTGAACTGGTGGCTCGACCACTATCAGCGATATTCAGACTTCCACAAGTATTATGAAGCCTATGATAAGACATATTTATGTGAATCAGACCAAGGTTACGACTGGATGTCAATTGGGATAGACCCAGAATTGCACAAGCCAACTCCTAGTGAAGTACCAGAATTCCAAAGTGATGTCGTGTTCGCCGGAACCGCTCATACTAGAAGGACTGCTAACATTGTTAATATTCTAAGAAACATGCCTTGGGATTCTAAGATATGGGGTAACGGTTGGAACAAGGACATTCCAATCTGGCAGGGCAGAGCAGCATACTGGCAGGAATTAATGGCAATATACACTAACTCTAAGATTGTGCTTAACTCACATTACCACAAAGGAATCACTCCAAATATGAGATGTATTGAAGCGCCAGCAGCCGGGACTATGATGTTATCTGATACAGGAAGTGGGCTGGAAAGTGTACTTAAAATGGGTACAGAATATGTACCTTATTCGAGTACACGAGAAGCAAAGCAGATGATTGCCAAGTACCTTGAAGAGACTGATGAACGGGAGAAGATAGCCCATGCAGGATACGAAAGGGTTATAAGTGACCACCTGTTAATTAATAAACTAGAGGCGATGTTTAAATGAAAAAGAAGCAATGCAGTGGTTGTAGAAGCTACAACGTCGAAGAGGGAATCACCACAGAAGAGTGGGATTTCTGGCACACGGAATACAAATGTAACAAGTGTGGAAAGGAATGGTTAGTAGGAGACAAGAAACGTCCACCTACCAACCCTAAAACCGACCCTGTAAGGGAAGGGAACAAGTTGGTGGTGAATACTGTCTCCTGATGTAATCTACTCAGGTAAAATAACACCCGGAGGCTCTGGAATAGGTTCTATAGCCTCACACGAAGTTATCCCTTTATTTAAAGCGGGGTTACTGAAACGAATGTATGTTGAGGACAACAAGGAAGAGGAACTTGCAGATTTAGCTGTAGGTTTTAATCCTATACCAAATCAACCATATATTGTTAATGATATGTTATTCGATGCAACTGTAGCACTGAACATAGACGAATGTGATGTATTTCACGGATGGACTGGACATTCATTATATACGATGCGGGAACTAGGGAAAGATACAGTTAAAATAGTCAACTTATTCTCAGCCCATATAGAAGACCAAGCTAAAATTCTGAACCCGGAAATGAAAATGTTATACGGTGAAGTTCAACCAATGGTTAGCGAAATGAATATAGAAAAGGTTACTAGGGAATTAGAGATGGCGGACATCATACATGTACCGTCCGAATTCATATTTAGAACGCTTCAATCTAGAGGACTTGGCGATAAAACGGTAATCAATCCTTTCGGAGTTAATCTCGACCAATTTAAAATGTCCAAGGCAGATAGAGATGGTAAATTCAGAGTCATATTCGTTGGCTCTAATTGGCTACGAAAAGGATTGATATACCTACTAGAAGCATGGAAGAAACTAAACTTGAAGAATGCTGAACTGATAGTTGCAGGTGTAAGAGAACCAGTTATGGAGTTACCTAATGTTACTTACGGTTGGTACTCGCATGATGAACTTGTAGATTTATATAACTCTTCTAATGTATTCTGTCTGCCCGCACTAGAGGATGGATGTCCGTTAGTAACATATGAAGCTATGGCGTGTAACCTCCCGGTGATTATATCTCATAATACGGGAACGGCACAGATGGTCAGACATGGGCATAACGGTTTCGTTGTCCCGGTAAAGGACGTAGAGGCTATAATGGACTCTATCAAGAAAATATATGATGAGCCTGAATATGGTGTTTATCTAGGTAAGAATGCTAGGAAAACAGTCGAAGCCTATACGTGGGAAAACTACGAAACTAGGTATATGGACATCATAAAAAATATTTAATTTTACAGTAATCGCCGTGAAGGAAACTGAGGATGATGCTCAGTTTCCATAATCTTTATATAGGAGTTTTATATATTTTTATTTGATAGAAATGAAAGACAGATATCGAGCTTTAATAATAATCCTATGTTGTGTAACATGTTTCATGTGTGGTGTAATGTTAGGATGGACACTGTTCGCACCCGTAATAAAAGAAACTCCAAGGTTTGGAAGCACTCTACCTTACATTAGACTTTAGGCTACGTTAGTCAATAGTCCGCGTGTGAATGTTAGAGTTACACCATCTACTGTAAATTCTGCCGAGTTTCCGGTAGACCCTCTGACCTGTAGACTTGTAGTGTTTAAGTTGATATAACCCGCGATTGAATCAATAACAAAACTATCCCTTGCGGCTATATCAAAATCAGGAGCTTCAAGTAACATTGAAGCATTTGCACTTGCCCAGAAGTAGCTGCTGGCTGGGTCATATAAGGTAAATACTTTCGACGCATCTTCATCTCCTACATATATCGCTTTGTTTCCTGCCGTATTGTTAGTTACAACTAATGCTGGGAATCCATAAACCCCCGGAACATTTCCGCTACCTTTGATAAATCCTGTTAGAACATTTGAATCGTCGTAATATGAATTTTCTTTACCGTAAATACTTACTCCATTAACGTCTAGAATTACCCTACCCCCGGCAGCCCTAACTTTTCCGTCTGATGCGCTAAGTGAGAATTGTAATGCTCCACCTCCCCATCCTTCAATTCCGTCTATGTTAAATTTAACTCCGGGGTTTACTGCTCCTACATTTACAGTAGTGGCGAACCATTTACCTATAATTTCGTTTGCTGTAAGCTTGGGTGTGGTGATTGAATAATCATCTATCTTGGTAGTTGTAATTGCATCGTCCTGAATCATGTTGGTCGAGATACTTGAAGGAGCGATTGGCGCTGCTTGGCTTGCAACAATTGGGTAGATTCCCAAATCGTCCAATTTCTTAGCATTCATGATTTCCTTCTGTACCATATTTGCGGGCTTGTCCAATTCTAACGTAACCACGCTCTCTTTCTTATTTGTCTTCCATATTCGGTACGAGCCGCTAAGATTTAGTTCAGTATCGTCTATGGTTACACTGTCTCCGGGTAATAGTTTATATCCATCATTTATCGGAACTTTAACCTGCATACTGTCTGTATCCTTTATAATCAAATCAAGCCTGTATTTAGCCATAGCATCTAGTTCGGTAGCACTTCTTGCTTTCTTATCTGTATCTACTTTCTCATCGTCTCCTACCATGTCTCCTATTCTGGCGACACCTGTAATCACAACTCCGCCAGCATCTATTCCTGCAAGTCCATATATCCTAATACCGCTGGCATCCTGTCCTCTAATCCTGTACCTATTTCTAGTCTTATATCGGTCTGTACCACGCCTTGATATTGTTACGTTCTTTAATTTTCCTCTATCCTGTCCTCTGGTTCCAATATTTATTTGGTTATACCCGGAAGACCAGATATCATTATCTGTTGCTTCTGCCAGATATCTAGCCGCCTGTAATGAATTTGTGAAGTCATAAAATACTTTAATAGTGTCACCGGACGGTGTTAATCCATAATCTACACTTGCATCATATGCAATCCCCGATAGAACAAATTCACCATTTGAACCAGTCCACGTATGGGTATGAGTCTTCTTGTTCATTTTATAAAATGTAGGATTATAAACTTTGGCTGTGAGATTTTGCTGTGTATAATCTCCACCCACAAGAACACCGCGATATATTATCCTATTGAAGAAGCTTATCGAAACATTCTGATTTGACGACATTATACTCCTAGTCTTGAAATCGTTCTGGAATGTAAACTTTGCATATTCATTCCCATTTAATTCTTCCGATATTTCTTTTATTTCGGCAGGGTATGTTATACCATTTACCTTAATTCTCCATGACATTATTGCTCACCGTAATAGTCTCCTGTATCCAGCAGTGTAAGTTTGTATTTGTAACTTACTATATCTCCGCCTGCTTCTGTAGTTAGGAAGTCTTTAATCATGTATATGCCGTCGTAAGATTGGTCTGGGGTATCTACTTTAAATCCTGTACCCATCGCCCATCTATCGAACAAGTATCTCGTTCCTGATGGGTCGAAACCAGAAGGCTTTATCTCGATTGCTTCTATGCTATCCCATCCTGTGGGCGTTCCAATTTCTCCTTCTATATAGTTAGCATATTCGGCAGATGATATAGATGAGAACTTCTGAGTCCAAATATAATTGCTCATTGAGATGTAGGTTCTGTATCCCTTTGACCTATCTCCCGATGTATTGTAAAATGATATCTTGAACTTGTCAGTGCTAACTCCACGGCTCCACAATGATGTGAAATTGTGAAGTGAGAAATCTCTAGCATCTTCAAAGTACCTCATTATATTTGCGCTACTATTCTGGAATCTAGCACCTATCGAATAATCCCCGAACACTACATTTTGTGAGTTTGAGTTGAAGAAATATACGCCACTGGTTTTCCAATCGCTTATGTCTTCATCCATTATAACTTCGGGTATAACCATCGGCTGTTTTATGTAATTTCTAATTGGTGTAATATAACTTGCTCTTATAGTAGGTAGAGATTTAGAACCTTCGAATATACTACCATCTAATGTTAATTGGAAAGTGTCTCCACCCTGAGAGAACAACCAAGGTGCATTTGTAAGTACATTTATCTTCTTTATAATTTTGGGGAACTTGTTAGTAATCCTGTTCGGTGCTTTCGGTAACACCACCTTCCCTATTGTCCATTCACTCATCTTTTATTCACCTACGGTATTAAATCTGCAATTCTTCTGCTAACCTCGTCAACAAACGCATCTATATCGAAATCTGCCGCCATTTCTGCTATATCTAGATTAAACGTAATATCTATATCGCCTCTTGGTTTAATGCCTTGCGCTCCCGGAGTAGCGAAATAATCATCAAGTGACTGTGTATCTGGGAACAGCCAATCGTAAGCATTTTCAAATGCGGTTCCGCCAGTATTAGCGTTATCTCCCCAAATCATACTTGCAAACATATCTGCAACTAGAGTTTGTATATTGAAAGCATTCCATATTCCAGTCCTAATTGCCGCGCCTAGAGTAGAATCTATAGCATTTGTTACAGGAGTCCAATCTTCATTATTTATAAGGTCTTTTATTTCGCTTGCCAGTCCGGTTGTTTTACCGATTGCTAATTCCCAAAACCCTGTCATGAAACTCCAAAACCCATTCCATAGATTAGCCCAATCGTCAGGACTTTGTGGGAGCCATGCTTTGAATATATCTTCGTTTAATATTGTAGCAACTTCGGCTGCTTTATCCCAAATTTTACCAGCGTAGACGAAAAATGCATCCCATATATCATCCCATTCTCTATCGGTTTGTGGTATTAAAGATGTAAATTTAGTCGCCCAATTTGAGTTTTTCTTGACAAATAAATCCCACAGTCCACTCCCCCATTTTGTTATTGAATCCCAAACTGTATCCCAGCTTATACCAGAAACCATCATTGCTAGATGTGTCTGTCCTCCCGATGAGCCGCCAGATGCAGTTGTAAAGTTTGTCCAGAGATTCTTTGCCCAATCCCATAGACCTTGCCATACTCCATCCCAATCTATAGCGTCAATATCAGCCTTTACTACTGTGTAAA